>Ga0265297_10007505_pt1 | contig 15068 bp, 18 predicted proteins | sample Munlanlwell13791_FD_192502 | JGI IMG/M metagenome (GOLD analysis project Ga0265297, IMG submission 192502) | Leachate microbial communities from a municipal landfill in Southern Ontario, Canada - Leachate well 137-91 | ecosystem: Engineered > Solid waste > Landfill > Unclassified | place... | reverse complement strand
GTAATGCTTTGGCAGGCAGAACACTTATTACAGGGTTCGAATTCCTTATCGGTCCGCCGCTCGCAATTCAAGGCTTTGGCCAAAATCCGAGCTAAAGTGGTCTTGCCGACCGCTCGGGGACCGCAAAACAAATAAGCCGAAGCCAGGCGACCGGTCTGAAGCTCGTTCTGAAGGGTAATTTTTATGTGATTTTGCCCTAAAACTTCAGCAAAAGTCTGGGGACGGTAATCCCGATAAAGGGTCGACATAAACGGTATTTTTATTTAATAAATTCTTTAATATTATATACTTTTTCTTTAGGCTTTGCTATACCCCTTGACAAAGATTTAATAATATGATATAATATTCTTAGTTATTAGAATATCATTAACCAGAAAATACTGTATAAATGAAAAAGATGAAAAAGTTTGCAACCCTTTTGGTTGCTATTGCCGCTTTTACCTTCGTGGCTGCCTCCTGCGCCACCACTTCCAAACATGGTTGCCATTACATGGCAAAACATAATAGCTGGCGAACCGGCACTTACGGAAAAGTTTCTGGAATGCACTAAGCATTCCACTAAAGATCTTTGAGGACACCTTAAACGGCGCCCTCTTTTTTTATCTCTGAATCTTAAATAAATTAATTAATATTAGTAAAAATTTAAGTATGATTGACGAGTCTTACTACTTACTATTGACAGATATTTAATAATATGCTACACTTGGACTAAGTAAATTAAAAAATATATAAACCTTTTAAATACCGCCCGATGAAAAGAATTATTTTTGTTCTTATTGCCGCCATTTCCGTTACCCTTTTTACCGCTTCCTGCGGAACAACAAAAACTACCGCTGATCACAGTTTCCGCCAGGTAAGGCACAAAGGAACATGCATGTTCCGCGACCATGACAACAACCGCGCCAAAAGACAGGCGCAACTAAACAAACTAAAAACGATGCCGCAGCGGCAAACAAAAGGTGTGGCCGCAAGATAAGCGGCCTCAAGAAAATAAAAAAAGAGACTTCCCTGAAGCCTCTCTTTTTTTATCTAAAAATAATTTATCAAATCCGGGTCCGGCGCAAGATCTCGGCTTCGACAATCCGCCGATCCTGGCCGAATTTCAAACGGCTCAAAGCCTTGATCTTCTCGGCCAGACCGTCACGCTTCGTTCCCAAGAGTGGCCAGATCGTCTTCAAGGAAAAAGGCCGTAAAGCGGAATTATCCACTAAAAGCTTGATGTAAGCCGTGCCCTTATCGACATTGATCAGATCGAATTCGTTAAAGACCGGGGCAAACTCTTTAACTAGAAATTCAGCATCTTCGACTCCGATTTTAAAGGCAATCATAGTGCCGACATTGCCGAAGACTGCATCCTTGATCTCGGTATTATTATTCTTGGTCAGCTGGCCGATATACTGATGGGCCATGACCAGGTTCAGAGCATACTTGCGCGCCTCGGACAAGATCTGACAGATAGAATTAGTAGTAAAATTCTGGAACTCATCGATATAGAGATAAAAATCCTTGCGTTCTTCCTTGGGCAGATCGGTCCGAGATAAAGCGGCCATCAGGATCTTGCCGACGATGATCATGCCTAAGAGATAAGCGTTCATTTCGCCAACCAAGCCTTTGGGCAGATTGACTAATAATATTTTCTGGCGATCCATCAGGTCGCGAACATTGAAGGAGCTCTTCTGCTGGCCGATAATCGGCCGCATCATATCGTTTGAGATAAAGCTAGTGAGCTTGGAAGTGATATAGGGGACAATATTGGCGAGAGCCGCTTCCCCGCCCGCTTTCTCCGCTTCTTTGCGCCAGAAGTCGACCACCGTGATATCCCGGCATTTGCTGAGTTTCATTTTCCGAAAATTTTCATCGGCTAAGACTTTCGGGACTTCCATTAAGGTCGAACCGCTCTCCGGATCAGCCATAATCAGAAGCAAAGCGTTCCTCATATACTGCTCGAACATCGGTCCGCCGGTGCTTTTCAAGTCATACAACTTATCAAAAATGCCGATTAGCTCGTTGATGACAAAAGTCTTCTGCTCTGGATATTTAGGATCGAATTCCAACAGGTTCAGGGCCAAGGGCCGCTCGATATCACCCGGGGAAAAGATAACCACGTCTTCGGCCCGTTCGACCGGGATTCGTTCCAAGATATCGCTGATCAGATCGCCGTTCGGATCCATGACGCAGACGCCTTCGCCGTTCTCGATGTCCTGGATAGCCATATTGCAAAGCAGGACGGATTTACCGACACCGGATTTACCGACGATATAAGTATGACGACGACGGTCATCGCGCTTAATCCGGATCTCCTTCCGTTCGCCCCGGAAGACATTCTCGCCCAAAACGATTCCGGACTGAGGCAGATCGGTCGGTGCCGGCGCGTTCTTAGCCGTCAGCCAGACGATATTGGGAGTGGCTGTATTCTTAAGGGGGAAATGGAAAAGACTGGTTAACTCTTCGGTGTTAAGCAAAAAAGAAAAATCCTCATTGAAACGGCGGTAGATGAAATCATTAATAATCTGAGTCTGATGACTCCGATTAAAACGGGAAAAATTATTGCCGTAGTTGTAATTATTGAATTCACTGAAGACGCTGGCGATATTATCAAGATAGAAATTGGCGGCTTCCTTGGTTCGAGCGGAAGCGATCACCCGAATATTGACGTCCAGGCCGGCCTTCTGATTCTTATGCTCGATATTCTTGAGCATTTCTTCCTCTTCGGCCGTCAGGCGGCGATAGTTCGGCGAATTCTGATCCTCGGTCTTAGGCTTAGCCGACTTGGTAAAGAAGCTACCCAAGACACCATACCACTTAAAAGAATGCAGACCTTCCCGGACCGAGCCATAACGATGGATACGGGAGGACAGGAGCTTGGAGCGTTTATGCCAAGAACCTTTAGCGCTCCGGACCAGATATTGGATGACCAAGCTCTCGTCCCGCTCCAGCTTGGACATGATATTGATCAAGGAATTCAAAGGATCAACCTCCATTTCTTGAAAAGTCTTGATCGGCAACATGAAAGGGCTCTTGGTCTTAAGACAGCCGGCACTGATCTGGGAGAGAGGATTGAAGGCGTTATAATCATCGACTTCTTCCACGACCGCTTCGGGATAATGGGCATTGATCTGCTTCTCTAAATAAGAAACTTGATGAGTCGGAGCGACGACGTAAAAATAAATCTTTCCGCGCTCCGCCACGATTTCGAAGCTAAAATGGTCTTGCCGGCCTAGGAGCCAAGCGAGCAGGCCGCGCTCGGAACGCAGGCCGCCGATGCTGGCAAAAATAGTTTCGCCTTTAGCGATTTCCTCTTTGAGCTGTTGGAGAGAAAAATCCTGGCCTTCATCCTTGGGTTTTTCCTTAGGGAGGCGAACCAGCATCAATTTATGGTTAAAATGACGTCGCCCCAAGCCAAAAAGACGGATAAAAAAACGGCTAAGCACTAAAAGCAGACCCAAACCGATGGCAAGCAAAGCGGCTAAGAATAACCAATCAAAATTTAATTGAACAGCTTCCTCCATTTTTTTATTAGCTTTTTATTTTCAAAATCCGGTCGGCCTTGAGCTTAGCTTCCTGTTCCAAAAAATATTTATTAACACCAGGTAAAAGGGCCAACCAACGCCGGATCAGGTTAACGATCTGTTTAATCTTAACCTTGGCGCTGTCTAAAAGCTTATTAATCTTAACAACGGTCTCTTCCCCACTAGCTTTGAAACGTTGTCTCTTGTCAGTGGGTAGGCTTAAAAAAATATCTTCCAAGCCATCCGCTAATATCCGGTCAATCTCGGCTGCCCGGCGCTGGCTAAAAGTCTGGGTATTAGTCTCACGGATAATATTGCGTGCCGGTGGAGTCGCCGGAGTTGAAACCGGAACAACTTTCTTTTCCGCTTCCGCTCGCGGCCGTTCTGGTAATTTCTCTGGATTAGGAAAATGCTCCGGAGCCTGATTGGCGGCCGGAGTGCTGGCGATCTTTTCTAAGTTAAGCGGTTCAGCCATAGCTTTAATCAACACTGATGGCTGATACCGGACAACCCGCGGCAGCTTGCTTGGCACAATCGACATTCTCTTGAGCAAAGGCTTCGGACTTACCGGCGTCATCCATCCGGAAAACATCCGGGCAAGTATTGGCGCAAAGGCCGCAACCGATGCAGATGTTTTGATCGACTTTTATCATAAAATTATATTTAAGTTAATTTTATATAATTAATAATCTCTTAATTTCTCCAAACCCTTGAGTTTGCGGATCTTTTCCAAAGCCTTGGATTCGATCTGACGGATACGCTCGCGCGTGACTTCGAATTCCTGACCGACTTCTTCTAAAGTATGAGCAACGCCATCGACTAAACCAAAACGCATTTCCAAGATCTTCTGCTCGCGCGGTGACAAATTAGCCACCATTTCTTTGACGTAGTCCTTGAGAAGCTGTAGGGCGGCGGCGCGATCCGGAGTGACATTCTTGATATCTTCGATAAAGTCTTCCAAGGTCGAATCTTCTTCATCATCGCCAATGGTCGTTTCCAAGGAAATCGTGTCCTGGGAAATCTTAATGATATATCGGATCTTATCGATATCTTCGCCCATCTCGGCGGCAATCTCTTCAGCTAAAGGCTCTCGGCCTAATTCCTGGATCAAAGTCCTCTGCACCTGCTGGAATTTATTGATCGTTTCCACCATATGGACCGGGATACGGATAGTGCGCGACTGATCAGCTAAGGCGCGAGTAATCGCTTGGCGAATCCACCAAGTGGCGTAAGTGGAAAACTTATAACCCTTGCGATATTCGAATTTTTCGACTGCCCGGAACAAACCGATATTTCCTTCTTGGATCAGATCCAAAAGGCCCAAACCTTTAGCGCCGGCGAATTTCTTGGCAATTGAAACTACGAGTCTCAAATTAGCTTCGATAATTTTTTTCTCGGCTTCCTTGTCGCCTTTTTCTTTGCGCTTAGCTAATTCGACTTCTTCTTCGCCGGATAAAAGCGGCACTTTACCGATTTCTTTCAAATACATCTGGATCGAATCCGCATTAAGCTTAGAGAGATCGATATTGATCGGGCTGGGCATCTTGCCCGTGCTTTCTTTTTGGTGCTCATTAACATCCAAAACCCGGCCGGAATCCTCGATGATCCGGATGCCGTTCTTTTGTAGGTCACCCAAAAAATTGTCGTAATCATTCAGATATTCCTCAACCTCAGGAAACAAATACAAAAGTTCGGTCTCGGTCACGAAGCCGCGCATCCGGCCCTTGACAATCAGCTTATGCAATTTTTCCAAATCCGGCATGACGATCGGTCGCGGCGTCGCTTCTTTTTTGAAAGGAATCAGACGCGGCTTCTTCTTCAAAGCGACTTTTTTTGGCTGAGCCTTCTTAATCTTAACTTTAGGCGCCAACTTTTTCTTGACGACCTTCTTCTTGGCCGGCTTAGCTTTTGTTTTAGTTATTTTCTTAGGCATAATTATAGTTTTGGATCTGGCGTAAATGATCGTTTAAAGCCTTCAGGTCAGACATCAAAACGGCGATCTTGTCTTGGTCACCGGCCTTTTCGGCTTGAGCGAGTTCTTGTTCAATTCGCTTGATTTCCGCTTGCCAATTATATTTTTTCAGGTCGACGATAATCTTGATAACCTCATTCTTGAGGGCGGTCGGAGAGAAATCATAAAAATCTTTTTCACCTAATAAAACAATCCGATCGAGTAAAGGACCAAGGCCCTCATCTTGATTAAGCAGATACTCCCGCAAGCGCTCATAATCCAGAGCCTCGGTCTTATTATAATAAATAATCAAATTTCTGTAAAATAAGCGGTAAGACTCTCCTACTAAAAAATCCGGATCCAGATTATTCAGGCTGTATTCTAAGAGATTGGGTTGCTGCCAGATAATGGCCAATAGGAGCTCAGATAATTTCTCTTCCCGGTTCGGCATTGGGATCGTCGTCTTGGCCGCCGATTTAGTTTCAAGTCGTTTCCCAACCGTCGACCGTTCGGCTGGCAATTCACTCAAGGCTTCTCGCAATAAGGTCTCATTAGTACCAGAGATTCGACTCACTTCCTTGAGCCAAAAATCGAATTCGACCTTATTAGATAACTGCTTGACCATCTGGAGTAATTTTTTAACTCCGGTCTTGCGCTCGGCCACTTGAGAAAAATCGAATTCGCCTTTGACTTTGCCGAAATAATATTCCATCATGCTCGGGGCTTCGACCAAGGCTTTCTGAAAATCCTGCGGATTATTACGCAAGCATTCATCCGGGTCTTTGCCCTGAGGCAGGATAATCACTTTGATATTAAAATCCTGAGCCATGGCTTCTTTTAAGCCACGATCGGCCGCCATCTGCCCCGCCTTGTCCATATCAAAAGCTAAAGCTAAATTGGGCGTAAAGCGCTTGATAAGCTGTAATTGCTCGGTCGTCAAAGCTGTACCAGAACTAGCAATGATATTTTCAAAACCGTGCTGATGAGCGCTGATCGCGTCCATCTGGCCTTCGACCACGATCGCTAAGTTGGCTTGCTTGATCGCTTTCTTGGCCCGATCCAAAGCAAACAGGACTCGGCTCTTATCATAAACATCGGTTTGCGGACTATTGATATACTTGCCGGCTTTCTCGATCGCTTCCCGGTTCGGATTGACTCGGGCGGTGAAGGCAATCGTATTGCCATTCACGTCCCGGATTGGGAACATAATCCGATCCCGGAAACGGTCATAATAACGGCCAGAGTCGGATTTTGAGGACAGGCCGGCCAAAAAGATTTCTTCTTCCGTATATTTGCGACCTTGGTTGGGGCGGATTTTTAAAAAATCGATCAAGGGCCGACTGACTGAACTATAGCCCAGATTCCAATCCTTGATTGTGGCTTCACTTAAGCCTCGCTCTAAAAGATATTTCCGGCAGGCTAATCCTTCCGGACTAGCACTTAATTGATGGGCAAAATATTTACTGGCTAGTTCTAAGATATCAAGCAAACGATTACGTTTTGAGTATTCTGCCGTATTTTCCGAGCGCAAGACGATTCCGGCCTTAGGCGCCAAAAGGCGCAAGGTTTCCATGAAGCCCAGGTTCTCGATTTCCATGACAAAAGACAAGACATCGCCGCCACGACCACAGCCGAAACAATGCCAGATCTGCTTCTCGGGCGAAATCACAAAAGACGCTGTCTTCTCGTGATGAAAAGGACAGAGAGCTTGGAAATTAGCACCGACGGCCTTGACCGGTATATATTCCCGGATGACCTCGACGATATCCAGACGCGCCTTGATGTCTTCGACTTGGCTCATGATATTATAAAACTTTTAAGAGAATAGGCTCTCGCCCAAATAAGTTTTTAGGCGGGTGATTTCCGCTTCGACCAGCTCCCCTTCATATTCGCCGCTATGGCGGCTGACGCCTTGATAGCTGGCTTGTTTCTGATCGAGATGAAGATTAAAGACGACTTGCTCGCCATCCGCTTGGAAATAAACATGGAAACGGGGATAAAAACCCGAACCTAAACGCCTCGCGAAGCTGACTTCCCCGGTCCGAGTGGCGACCAAGCCGTAACCGGCGCGGCGCAACCATTGTTCGGGCGCCAGACTGCCTAGTTGGTTTTTATTGACGCTTAGTTTCATGGTTTCAAGCAAATTAATCCCGGCAACGAAAAATAATAAATTTATAAATCAGGAAATTAACGACTCCGAGCGAAATATTGACGATCACTTGGGCTAAAAGATACCAGACCTTAAGGTTAATAACCAAGAAATGCATGGCTAGGCCATTCAGATTCAGACCGACGACTGCCACCAGAATATACATAAAGAACTGATGCCAAATCCGTTCCCGGCTATGATTGCGGAAAGTCCAGAATTTCTGCAAGGTAAAACTGACGACAAAGGAAAGGATAAAGGCAGCGCTGGTCGAGAGAACTAATCCTAGTCTTAATAAGCCATGAAAGAAAAACAGGAAGACCAGATCCGTGCCGCCAGCCATACCACCGGCCACGATGAACTTGAAGACTGATTTTCGAGAATCCAGATAAGAAAAAGCCTTGGGACAGCGCCGACTCAGTGAACAACGTAATCTTTCGTAGAAACGATTAAGCCAAGGCATAGGATAGAAGATTATTTCTGCCAACGATAACCATTGAAGGCCCAGGCTACTAAAGCCGCTGTCTGTTTAAAACGATCATTCTTACTCCGGCCATTCAAGACGACCGAAATGAGTTCCTGACCGGATTGGTCCTTGAATTGGCCGACAAAGCAATAGCCAGCCTTCTCGGTATAACCAGTTTTGCCGCCCTGGACTAGAATATTGCCCTCACCTAAACCGGTACCTAGAAGATAATCGGTCGATTCCATAATCTTGCCCTTGCCGTCCAGGGTCTTAAAACGATAGCTCTCGGTCATAGTCGCTCGCTTGATTTCTTCGTTCTTGAGAGCGGCTCGGGCGAGACGAGCGATGTCTCGGGCGGTCGATAAATTATTATCGCTCAGACCGATCGGATCAACAAAACTGGAATCAAAGAGGCCTAATTGTTTGGCCTTGGCGTTCATCTTGGCGACAAATTCTTTTTCGCTTAAGCCTGTGGCATGAACCAAGGCAATGGTCGCGCCATTATCGGAAGCGACCAAACTGGAATAGAAAAGATCTTTTATCCTGACTTCTTCCCCGCGGAATAAAGAGATCTTGCCGCCTTCGACTTGATCCTCAGGCTCGATCTTATAAGTCTTATTCCAACCGGGATTATTATCCAAGAAGACTAAGGCAGTCAGAAGCTTAGTCATGCTGGCTAGAGGTTGGCGGACGGTGGCGTTCTTTTCCCAAAGGAAAGTATTGGTTGACAGGTCATAGATGGCTGCCCGATCAGCCGGAATGTTCGGATCCTGCCAATTCGGTAAACGCTCGGCTCGCGGCTGATTCTGGCTAGCCGGAAGATGGTTGCGGTAAGCCGGCTGGCAATCCGCCAAAATATTTTCCGTTGGCGGCGGCGTCTGGATATGAAAACTGAAAGCCAATAGATAAAAAATGAGATTGATCGGAAGAGAAAGGCACATAGGAGCAACGATTAATTAGTAGCGGCCAAAGCCTGCTCCAGAGTCGGATGCTGGTGCAGGCGCTCATAATCCGGCAGATCGCTGATCTTATCCAGGCCTAAAAAACGGATAAAATCCAGGGAAACAGAATAATAGTTCTCATTCTTTGCCTTATCAAAATTTTCCTCAATCAAACCACGGATCAAAAGATTGCGGATGATCAGACTGCAATTAACCCCTCGGATTTGTTCTAATTCGAGTTTGGAAACCGGGCCGCGGTAAGCGATCACGGTCAGAGCCTCTAAGCTAGGCTGGGTCAGCTCGCCGTCAGTCTCGTCTTTTAAGAATTCCTTGATCAGGGCGGCGTTAGCGCTGGCCGTAGTCAGTTGATAGCGGCCACCTTGTTCGATGAGTTGATAACCGGACTGATGGTCATGATAAGATTGACGCAAAGCCTCTAAGGCGTCCACGACTTCGGCCGGCTTGGTTTTGATTAAGGCTGACAGCTCCTTGAGGCTTAGGGGCTGGGGCGAAATGAACAGTAAGGATTCGAGTTGGGAATTGAGAGACATATTAATTATTCTTGATTAGATTGATCTCGCTGAACAGGTCGGCCTGTTCGAAAATTAATTCACGTTGCTTGGCTAGTTCCAAAACGGCTAAAAAACTGACGATTACCTCGGTCTTATTCTTAGCCTGGGCAATTAGGCGGCTAAAGCTGAACTTGATATTCTTGGTCAAAGCTAAACGGAGAGCGCCGATGATCTCATCGATACTGACTTTAGCTTCGAGGCTAGCCTCGGGCAATTTCGGCTGGGTTTGTTCTTCTAAACGCTGGATAATCTTTTCCAGCTCAAGTTTTAAATCAGCTATCTGTAAGTGGCGTGGCGGCCGGAATCCCGGCAGGTCCAAGCGCTTCTTAGCTTTCGACCAATCCGGAACATATAAGAAATTATTCTCGGCGATGAGAGCCGAGATCTTCTCGCTGGCCTTGATGAACTCCTGATACATTCGCAAGCGATTTTTAAGCTCATTGATCTCGGCGTCTTCTTCCGGGCCGGCCAGATAGGGCAAGAGGGCTTTAGATTTGATGAACAAAAGCTTGGCAGCCATCACTAAGAAATCAGCCATTTCCTCTGGATCGATATCCCGGCTCTTCTCTAGGTATTTCACGTATTGGTCGGCGATCTTAGCCAGATTGATTTCGGTAATATCCATTTCTTCGCTTTCGATCAACTGCAAAAGCAAGCCAATTGGTCCCTGAAATTTTCCGGAAGAAAAATCAATCATAAAAACTACTAAAATTAGCTGATTTTAGAAATTATTTGTTTAATCTTAGCTATTTATTTACTTTAACAGTTTAGCTTATTTTTAAGATCTTAGCAAGCAAAAAAGCTCTGACCAAACCGAGCTTTTTTCTTAGTTTATTAACTACTTCTAAAACCGTCGACTTAGATCCGAAATTGGATAATGATATTCTAGAAAGGCTTTAAGCGTTCGAGAAAATTGTTTCAAAGCCGTAGCCGGACTGACAATCGTTTCGACCTGAAAGAAGCTGGCGCTGACGGCTCGACGGAATAATTCCAAAGTGCTAGCTTTTAACTTAATCAGCGTGTCCCCTGCTTGTTTGGAAGCGCAAGCTGGGCAGACTAGTCCTCCCTGCTCTAAATCTAGATAAGCCTCCTCGGTGCCGATCGTTTCTTGCTTGATTAGACAATGAGATAAGTCCGGCGCCGAGCCCAAAACTTCTAATAATTTAAAGAGAAAAAAATCAAAATAAAGTTGGCCACGATCTTTGGTCAGTTCGACTGGAGATTGGTCTAAAGCTGATAAAAAAGCTAGGAGCAATTCGAAGAGATCCTGATCTTCCTGCTCCGGCTTAATCAAACAATCAAAAAGCGCCAAGGCTCGGCCAGCAAAATAAAGCTTATTTAAATCAGCCTTAAGCCGTCCGAAAGAATCCAGATTGACGGCGCTAGCGATATAATCATGATTCCGACCCCTAAGTAACAAAAGTTCACAGAGATTAAAAGGCTCTAGATGGCCGGCCAGTTTTGAACCGGGTCTAAAAAAACCGCGGACACGCAAGTCGACTTTACCCAGATCCCGGGTAAAAACCCGGACTTGGGCATCGGCTTCATGCTTGGCGAGGCGGCTAATAACTATTCCGGTCGTATTCTGAGATTCTTCCCGCATAAAACTCAAACGCTTAAAGCTTGCCGATCCAAAAATTCCTGTAAGATCGAAGCGGCGGCAATTTCATCCCGGCCGGCCTTGACTGACTTAGGACCGAATAAAGCATCGGCACCCTTACTGCTCAGCCTTTCGTCAATCAAGTTGAGTGGCAACCTGGTCCGTTGTTCTAAAGCGTTTTTAAACTCTTGCCAGCGAGGATTAAGTTCGCTGCCGGGATTAAGCTTCAAGGGCTGACCTAAAACAATCACGCCGACTTCCTCTTCCCTGATTACTCGCTCGACTTCGGCCAAGCTTCCGACCGTCATGAAAGGCAAAGCTAGACGAGTTTCCTCATCGGCTAAAGCTAAACCGATCCGCTTCTCTCCCCAATCAATGCCTAGATATTTCATAAGTTTATAGTTCAGTTAAAACCTGATGGCCGGACTTAGTAATCGCGACCGTATGTTCAAAATGGGCGCTCAGGCTATGATCAGCGGTCAGGACCGTAAAACGATTGGGCGCAATCTTGACTCGATGGCTGCCGAGATTGATCATCGGCTCGATGGCGATCACCATCCCTGGTTTCAAAATCAGATTTTCACGGGCACGTTCACCGATCTCATAGTTAAAAACATTCGGGTCTTCATGAGCGAAATAGCCAACGCCGTGGCCGACCAGATCCCGGACGACGCCATAGCCATGAGCCTCGGCTATTTTTTGGATAGCGCTGCCAATCATATTTAAAGAGTTGCCCGGCTTAGCGAGCTTGATCCCGGCCAAAAGGCAGTCCTTAGTTACTTTAAGGAGTTTCTTGGCTTCGCGACTAACTTTGCCGACCGCCACCGTGGCGCACATATCCGTAAAATAACCGCCGTGAGCCGAATGAGGATTGGCCGGCCAGCCAAACTGACTTCGATCGGCGGCACGAGTTGGCCATTCCATCCCCAGATCGATATCGACAATATCGCCGGCTTTTAAGATCCGATCGGGTAAAGCGCTGCCGTGGACGACTTCATCATTAATGGAAATACATAGAATCGACGGAAAAAAAATATCGTCGCCCATGTCATAACCCTTGAAAGCCGGATGACCGTCAATGGCCGCCATCTTCTCTTCGGCTTGCTTCTCCAGTTCAGCCGTCCCGATCCCCGGCTTAATCGCCTTGATCAAGTCATCCAGGATCCGGGCTAATAAGCGACCGCCTTGACGCAAGGCGGCAATCTCAGTTTCCGATTTTATATAAACCATAATTTTAATGCTTAGACTTAAGCTCGCGATTGGCGCGGACTGACAAGAAGAGAAACAGAGCCAAAAGTAAGAAAGTATTGAGTGGCGCGACCCAGAAAGGATATTCCCGGCCAAAGCTCTCCAGGATCATTAGGATACCGAGCATGCCGATCGAGTACATGGCCCCATTTTTCAAATAAGCGAAGCGAGAAATCAAATCTAAGCCGCGAATAGTAAATTCTCGGACCACGAAGGCCCCTAAGCCGTTACCCAAGATTATAAGTGGCACGGCCATGGTAAAGGCGAAGGCGCCAATGACGCCATCGATCGAAAAGGAAGCGTCCAGAATTTCCAAATAAAGGATCTTGCTCCAAGCGCTCATATGAGGATCCAATAATTGCTTTTCTTTTTCCTCGGCATTGCGTTTAAAGCCATCGGTAATGAAAAAAGTGGAAATGCCAATGGTCGAAGCTAAGGCGAGCAAAGGATTGATCTGCAAAGACATGTAAATAATAAAGGTCGAAAAGATTGAGGAACAGGCATAGAACCAGACGCCTTGGCGATGGATGAAGCCCTCAACGAAAAAAGCGTATTTTTTTTCTTCCAAGAAAAGCCAGGATAAGAAAACGAAGAACAGATAGACGCCGCCGCCTAGGAGCAAGAGCGGTTTGGAAGCGGCCAAAGAAGCCCCGACCGCCGCCCCGCCGCTAAAAGCAATCCGCCAGATATCAATAAATCCCAAACTCGGATTAGCGATCCAGACGATCGCAAAGGGCAAAAGGCCGCGGACTATGAACACGGCGAACAAAAGACCCCAGATCAAAAACCAGCGCCGAAACTTGGCCGGCATAGTCTTCAAAACATGGGCGTTGACGATGGCGTTGTCGACACTGCTAATGATTTCAAAAACGCAGAGTCCTAAAACAACGATGACAATATTCCAAAACATAATTCTTATTCAGTCTTAAAATTATTCAGGATTTCCTTGACTACCTCTAAATCTCGAAGAGTCAGATTCAATTTCAAACGATTCTCATAAAGATGGTAGCCGTCTTCCCGGATGGTATAAGCCGAGACCCCGGTCCCCTGTCTGATTTTCTCCTTATACTTATGAACCAGTCCGAGGATCAAGTCCTTATTCGACTCATTCAAGTGCCTGAAACCAGGATGCTCATGGACCATAAGGTCCAGACGTTGCTCTAATTGATAATCGGTTAAATTCTTGGCATCTTTAAAAACATTCTTGATATCCATATTGATAAAGCTTAATACCTAAATTATAGCAAAAAATCGGGATAAAAAAAGGGCGACCAGAAAGTCGCCCTTGGCAGTAATCATTACTAGAGTCCATCGTATTCCCGCATCGTCAGCTGGGATTCGATCTGCTTGACCGTCTCGATGACCACGGAAACGACGATTAAGAGACTAGTACCACCGACCGATAAAGCTTGAATACCGGAGAAATAGCGCATAACGAGCGGCAAGATGGCAATCAAGCCCAGAAAGAGGGCACCAACAAAGATGATCTTATAAGTCGTATAAGCTAAATAATCGCTGGTCGGCTTGCCCGGCCGGATGCCCGGAATAAAACCGCCCTGTTTCTGGAGATTCTCGGCGATCTGAGTCGGATGGAAAACGACTTCGGTGTAGAAATAAGTGAAAATCAAAACTAATAAGAAATAAATGATACCGTAGAATAACTGGTTATTGAAGAGATCGATAACCCATTGGGAAAAGCCGGCGATCCAAGCCGTCCGGGCATGAAGGAAAAACTGGGCCATCATCGGCGGCAATAAGACGACAGAGATAGCGAAGATGATCGGGATGACGCCGGCCATATTGACGCGCAAAGGCAGGTGAGTACTAGTGCCACCGAAAGCGCGATTACCACGGATCTGACGGGCATATTGAACCGGGATATTACGTTGGGCTTCGTTAATAAGAACGACGCCGACGATCGTGATCAAACTGATAATTACAAAACCGATCAAAAGGAAAAGCTGGGTCTGATCGAAGGTTAAAGCTAATTGCCGGAGCTTCTGGGGGATGACAGCCACGATACCGGCGAAGATCAACAAAGAAATGCCGTTACCGATCTTCTTTTCCGAAATCAGTTCCCCGAACCACATCAAGAGTATGGTACCGGCGGTAATCGTAATCAACATCGCGGCAAAGTTGAAAGGAGAGATGTCGCCCAAGACGCCGGAAGACGAACGACGGAGCAAGGTGATCATACCGTAGGCCTGGACGAGAGCCAGGGGCACGGTAGCATAACGCGTCCACATATTGATCTTTTGGCGACCAGCTTCTTCTTTCTGCATTTCTTCAACTTTAGGAATGATCATGCCTAAAAGCTGAAAGATGATCGAAGCGGTGATATAAGGGGCGACGCCCATCATGACGATCGAAAAATTATCCATGCCGCCGCCAGAAAAGAGATTTAAAAGGCCCAAGAATTGGTTGGAAGCAAATAGATTCTTAAGAGCGACGGAATTGACGCCTGGTACTGGGATATGAGCCGCTAAGCGGAAAACGACCAGGATGCCTAAGACGAATAGGATGCTCCGGCGCAGATCTTTGGCCTTCCAGATTTGTTCGATTTTCGCAAACATAAATTTTAAAATTAATCACTAAAGGATTAAAGCTGAGATTTGACCCCGGCTGACATCTTGAC
>Ga0265297_10007504_pt1 | contig 15068 bp, 16 predicted proteins | sample Munlanlwell13791_FD_192502 | JGI IMG/M metagenome (GOLD analysis project Ga0265297, IMG submission 192502) | Leachate microbial communities from a municipal landfill in Southern Ontario, Canada - Leachate well 137-91 | ecosystem: Engineered > Solid waste > Landfill > Unclassified | place... | reverse complement strand
CGTTCTCGAAAGGATTGGCATTGAGTATCTGCGAGCCGATATGTATATGGACCCCGTTGATATTCACGTTCGGATATTTCCATCTGGAGTTGAATATCTTATGGGCGGTCTCGAAATCCAACCCGAACTTGCTCTCACCCTTGCCGGTCGCGATATAGGCATGCGTCTTCGGTATGACATCCGGATTTATCCTTATCGCCGCATTTACCTTTTTCTTCAATCGACCGGCTATCTTATTTATCTCGTCCAGTTCGTCCTCGGACTCTACATTGAAGGAGAGTATGCCGAACCTTATGGCCTCCTTTATCTCATCGGGCCTCTTTCCTACGCCCGCATAGACTACCTTTTTAGGAGCGACCCCTGCAAGCCGGGCGCGATACAGCTCCCCGCCCGACACTATATCGAGCCCTGCGCCGTTCTTCACGAGTGCCCTGAGGACCGCTATATTTGAGTTAGATTTCGCAGAAAAACAGATAAGCGGATCCATCGAACTGAAGGCGACCTTAAGCTTCCTGTAATGGTCGATAAGCGTGCGGTAACTGTAAAGATAAAAAGGCGTAGGGATCTTCGCCGCGATATCCTTGACTTTTACATTCTCGCAATATAGCTCATTATTCTTGAACTTAAAATCATGCATATGTACACTTTCTTACAAAGGATCTCTTTGATTTAACAGAAGTTCCCGGATCGAATAATCCGGCGATCCGCCGTCTATTTAGTTTATCGGAAAAAGACTTAAGCTCTTCATCCGTCATATCTTTAATGGAGAGGCCATTATCCTGGGAATGCTTAACCAGTCTTCCGATTATCGTGTGGGCATTTTTGAACGCCACGCCTTCACCGACCAGGTAATAGACCAGATCGGTGGCATATAACGCCTCATCTTCAAGATATTTCCGTATATTTTCCTTATTAAAAGTCAGCGTCGAGACGAGACCTTTTAGGATATTAAGCTCGTCCGAAACTATCTCTATTGAATTAAATAACGGCTCCTTATCCAGCTGCATATCCCGGTTGTAAGCAAGCGGAAGCGACTTCATCATCGTCAGTACGCTCATGAGGTTGCCGTAAAGTCTGGAAGAGTATCCTCTGACAAGCTCAAGAGAATCCGCGTTCTTCTTCTGGGGCATGAGGGAGCTTCCGGTGCAGTATGCCTCATCGATCTCAACGAAATCGAACTCCTTTGTCGCCCAGATGATCATCTCTTCCGCAAACCTCGACAGATGCATGCCCAGCACCGACAGGGCGCTCAATATATCTATCACGAAATCTCTGTCGCTGACGGTATCTATAGAATTATCGGTCGGTTTAATGTCAAATGCCTTCTTCGCCGAAGCGGACGGCATATACTTTAAGGCATCAAGCTTATACATCCCGGATGGTATCGGGGTACCGGCTATCGCTCCCGAGCCCATGGTCATGACAATATTTTCGAATATGTAAGAAAGCCTGACATAATCCCGTTTTAACATTTCGGCATACGCGGCAAGGTGATCCGACAGATAGACAGGCTGCGCGTGCTGCATATGGGTAAAGCCCGGCACTATCACATCCTTATTCTTCTTGGCAAGCACACAGAGCTCTATCTCCAACTCTATTATGTATTCCTGCAGTTCGAGGATGGAGCTTTTGGCATATAGCTTTGTGGCAAATGCCACCTGTTCATTCCGCGATCTTGCCGTCTGCAGTTTCAAGGCTGCAGGTCCGACAGATCTATACAGCATATCCTGTATCTGGGAATGGATATCTTCGTATGAATAGTCCGCTTTAAATTTTCCGCTATCTATCTTCTTGAGTATCGTCCGCAAGCCTTTTATAAGCTTGGCAGCCTCGCCCGGTTTTAAGATAGAGGATTTCTTTAATATCTGCACATGGGCGATCGAACCCAATACGTCAAACTCCGCTAACTTATAATCATACTGAACGGATCTGGAGAACTTTTCCAGTAATGGGTTTATCTTTTTGGCGAATCTGCCGCCCCATAGTTTTTTATTCATGATCTCATCTCCTGACAAGTCGTAGGTTCTGTGACTTTACGCCGACCGCCGATAGCTGACAGCCGAAAGCCGACAGCTGAAAGCTGATAGCCAACTTATTTATACGATCCCTTATAAGGAAGTCCCCATATTTCTATAAACCCTCTGGCCAGGGACTGGTCGAACTTATCGCCTTCCTCGTATGTAGCAAGCTCTTTTTTGTAAAGCGAGTTCGCGGATCTCCTTCCAACCACAGCGCAGGTGCCCTTATACATCTTCAGCCTGATCGTACCGTTCACACACTTTTGGGTCCGGTCTATAAAGCTATCCAGCGCTTCCCTTAGAGGCGAGTACCATAGCCCATAGTAGGTCAGCTCCGAATATTTTAACGCTACGAGATCCTTAAAATGAAGCATCTCCCTGTCCAGGACAAGGCTTTCAAGGGCCTTATGGGCGATATGAAGCGCCCACCCGGCAGGGGCCTCATATATCTCTCTGGATTTTATTCCCACAAGCCTGTTCTCAACCATATCGCTTCTGCCGACCCCGGCCTCTCCTGCCATCTTAGAAAGTTTAAGTATAAGGCTTACTCCATCCATCTTCTTTCCGTTAAGTTTAACGGGAACGCCGTTAGCAAATTCTATCTCGACATAGGCAGGCTTCGCCGACGCCTTATCTATTCCCTTCGTAAGTTGATATATATCTTCGTCAGGCTCGTAATAAGGATCTTCCAGCTTCCCACTTTCAATCGATATTCCCCAAAGATTAACATCAAGCGAGTATGGCTTTTTCTTTGTTGTGTCGATGGGGATATTATTCTTCTTTGCATAATCTATCTCTTCTTGTCTGGTCTTCAATTCCCACTCTCTGACCGGAGCCAATATCTTAAGGCTCGGATCCAGAGCCCTAATGCTCACTTCAAATCTGACCTGATCATTGCCTTTGCCCGTGCAGCCGTGCGCCACTGATGTAGCGGCCAGCTTCTGCGCGGTCTTTACCAGGCCCTTGGCTATCAACGGCCTTGATAGGGCCGTTGCCAATAAGTAACCGTTCTCATATACTGCGCCGGCCTTTAAGGATTTGAATACGAAATCTTTAACGAACTCATCCTTGAGGTCCTCCACTACCACCTTTGACGCACCGGTCGCCAGCGCCCTCTTTGAATACATGTTAAAGTCGGACTCCTGCCCTACATCGGCCATATAAGCTATGACGTCATAACCTCTGTTGGACAGCCACTTTATTATTACAGACGTATCGAGGCCTCCCGAATACGCAAGAATCACTCTCTCCTTCATCTTTCCCTCTCTTTATTTTAAAAGTTCCAAGAGCATCGCCTTTTCTATGTGCATCCTGTTCTCGGCCTGGTCATAGACTATCGAGTTCTTGGAGTCTATGACCGCATCCGTGATCTCCTGTCCTCTGTGGGCAGGCAGACAATGCATGATAAGGCAGTTCGGCTTTGCCGATCTCATCAGTTTTTCGTTTATTTGAAAATCGCGGAAATCCTTCTCTCTCTTCGCGGCCTCTTTCTCCTGGCCCATGCTGACCCACACATCCGTATAGACTATGTCGGAATCAGCTATTGCGGCCTTAGGGTCATTGCATATGGTCACCGCGGAACCGGAGGCATCGGCCATATTCTTTGACGCCTTCACTATATCCCTGGCAGGCTCATACCCTTTTGGGGTAGCTATATGCACATTCAAACCGACCTTAGCGGATGCAAAAACCAGAGAATTCAGCACATTATTCCCATCACCTATATATGCAAGTTTTAAGCCTTTAAAACTGCCGAATCTTTCCTTGATAGTGAATATGTCGCTCAGGGCTTGGCATGGATGCGCCCGATCGCTTAAACCATTTATGACCGGCACGCTTGCGTATTGAGCCAGCTCAATGACATCCTCATGTTTATATGTACGCGCCACTATGCCGTCAAGGTATCTGGAAAGCACGGAGGCCACATCTTTGATCGATTCACGCACCCCCATGTCTATCTCATGAGGGCCAAGATATATGGCATGCCCGCCCAGCTGCATCATTCCTATCTCAAAAGAGACGCGGGTCCTGTTGGAAGGTTTTTGGAATATCAACCCTATCGACTTTCCTTTTAGAGAATCGGAATATGCCCCTCTATCCTTCTTGATCGCCTTTGCCAGGTCTATAAGCCGCGCCATCTCTTCGGCCTTTAAATCCTCTATTGAAATCAGGTCCTTTTTCATACCTCACCTTATTATTTTAACTACGCCTTGGCTAATACCTTATCAAGTATCGATATCGCCTTGTCCACCTCTTTTTTAGTCACATTGATAGGCGGCATTATCCTTAAGATGGTATCCTGCGTGCAGTTTATAAGCAGTCCCTCTTTCAAACATCTCTTATATATATCATCCCCGCCCACGGAAAGCTCGACGCCTATGATCAGCGCAAGAGACCTTATCTCTTTGATGAACTTATATTTCTTCTGTAATTTCTCAATGGACTTAACTATGTACGATCCCATCTTCATCGCGTTACCTAAAAGATCCTTCTTCTTTATTTCGTCAAATACGGCGAGCGCCGCGGCACAGACTATCGGAGAACCCCCGAAAGTCGAGGCATGCGTTCCGGGAGTAAGCACGTCCGCGAATTTACTGCTCGCTACACACGCGCCTATCGGAAGCCCGCCGCCAAGAGCCTTCGCAAGGGTCATGACATCGGGCCGCACATCATAGTTCTGATAGGCAAACATCTTCCCGCTCCTGCCCATGCCGGTCTGCACCTCATCGAAGATCAGGACGATATCCTTTTCATCGCAGATGGCCCTCAAGCCCTCCAGATACTTTTTGTCCGCTATATTTATCCCGCCCTCGCACTGTATGGGCTCAAGCATTATCCCTATCGTCTTATCCGTTACCGCATTCTCAACGGCGCGCAGATCATTGAACGGGACATGCACGAAACCTTCCGGCAGCGGCTCAAAACCGATCTTGACCTTATCCTGGCCGGTGGCGGTTATCATAGCTATCGTCCTTCCGTGGAAGGATTTCGTCATCGTTATTATCTCGAACCTGCCGGTCGGGTGGCCATACTTTCTTGCCAGCTTGACAGCGGCTTCATTCGCCTCCGCCCCGGAATTGCCGAAAAAGACCTTTCCTAAAAAAGAGTTCTCTATGATCGCCTGGGCCAATAGGGCCTGCTGATAGCTGTAATAATTATTCGATACGTGCAAAAGTTTATTGGACTGTTTTTCGATCGCCTTAACAACCGTGGGATTGCAATGCCCCAATCCGGAAACAGCCCAGCCCGGGAAGAAGTCCAAATATGATTTGCCTTCTATATCCCATACCTGCGCACCCTTTGCCTTCTCTATACACAAGGGGACACGCTTATATGTATTCATGACATATTTATTGTACATCTGAACTACCTTTTCCGTCTTGACCATTTGATCCACCTATTAAATTTTATTGTCCGCTACAATTTTTCAGGGATATTACGGCGCGGAACAAGATATGACCGCCGAAAAACGCCTGTGATATTATTTAACTATTTCAGTTCCGACTCCACGGTCGGTGAATATCTCCAACAGAAGGGCATGCATCAGCCCGGCATTCAATATGTGGGCCTTCTTCACGCCGCCATTAATAGCGTCAACGCAAGATAGCGCTTTAGGTATCATGCCTGCGTCTATTATCCGCTTCTTTATAAGGGCCGATACATCCGAGGCCCTAAGGGTATTATATAAAGTTCTGAAATCGTTCTTATCGCGCATTATGCCGTTCACATTCGTCAAGAGAACATACTTCTCCGCCTTAAGCGCCGTAGCGATCCCGCTGGCCACGTCATCGGCATTGACATTATATATGTTGCCGTGCCTATCCATTCCAAGCGGATAGATCACCGGTATTATATTATCGTCCATAAGCTGTTTTACCACCGTTGTATCAACAGACGTTATCTGCCCGACGAAACCCAGGTCCGGCTCCGACTTCATCTTCTTTACCTTTATAAGGCCGTTCTCCTTACCGCTCAGCCCAAAGGCCTTTGCGCCCATCAGCTTCAACGTATGGACAATATTTCTATTGATGATCCTGAGGGACTTGTCGATTATGTGTATCGTCTGGATATCCGTATATCTCCTGCCGCCGATGAACTTCGGCTCGATCCCCGACTTCTTCATCATCTTCGAAATGAATGGCCCGCCCCCATGTATGACTATCGGCCTCATGCCGGCATAGTTCATGAACATTATGTCCTCAAGGATATTCTTCTCTATACCCTTCTCGTCCACAGCCGACCCGCCGTACTTTATAACAACTGTCTTCTTGAAGAATTTTTTGATATAAGGCAATGCCTCTATCAATACCTCGCTCTTCTTAATAGCCTCTTTCACGTCGAATACTCCGAATTTATGGCGACATATTCTTTCGAAAAATCGCAAGTCCACGCCGTGGCTTCGGACCTTCCGCTCTTGAGGTCCATCTTTATATAGATATCCTTCTTCTCAAAAAGTTTCTTTGTCTTCTTTGGATCATACCCCTTGACCAGTCCGCCGTTACGCAGCACGCCTACGCCTCCAAGGATCAGATCGACCTTATCGGGGTTAAAATCGACGCCGCTCGAACCTGCGGCAGCGACTACCCTGCCCCAATTCGGATCCTGGCCGTATATACAGCACTTCAATAGGCTGGAGGTGGATATCTTTCTGGCTATTCGGACCGCATCCTCTCTGCATCTGGCGCCCGCCACCGTGATCTCCACGAACTTCGTCGCGCCTTCGCCGTCCCTGGCGACCATCTTTGCCAGTTCGGCTAATAGGAATCGCAGCGCATCGGTAAATTTCCGATAATCACTGCCTTTGGACTTTATCGGTCTATTCCCTGCCAAGGCATTAGCCAGTACATAGCACGTGTCGTTGGTGCTCATATCGCCGTCGACCGAGACCATATTAAAAGAATCCTCTATGCCCTCCGAGACCGCCTCCTCAAGCATCTTCTTGGATATGGCGGCATCCGTTGTTACAAAACAGAGAAGCGTTGCATGCCGCTGGGTCTTCATAACAGGATATATCATCCCTACGCCCTTACAGGCGCCGCCTATGGATATCGTCTTCGAGCCCAATCTTATCTTGACGGCCATCTCTTTTTTTACGGTATCGGTCGTAAGTATCGATTCCGCGAAATCGTCTCCGCCTCGCTTGGAGAGCCCGCCAACAAGGGCCGGAACGTTATTCTCTATCTTTTCTATCGGAAGCTTCCTGCCGATTATCCCTGTAGAGGCCGCCAGGACTTCCCGCTCATCAAAATCTAATTCATCGGCAACGCTTTTACACATCCTTAGCGCATCCCTATCGCCTGGCTTGCCGTTAGCGCAGTTAGCGTTCCCGGCATTCACTATGACCGCTCTGTGATACCGGTTCCTGACATGTTTGGCGCTTACATTTATATGTGAAGACTTGAACACATTGGTCGTGAATGCCGCCGCTGCGACCGCCGGATTCTGGGAATATATGAGCGCCAGGTCTTTCTTCCCTGACTTCTTTATCCCCGCCTTGAGGCCATTGGCAAAAAATCCTTCCGGTACGGTGACGCCGCCTTTTACTGTTATCATACCAGCCCTTCCGTCTCTGCGAAGCCGCACATAATATTCATGTTCTGCACCGCCTGACCTGCGGCGCCTTTCTTAAGATTGTCTATGCACGAAACCACGATCAAGGTATTGCCGGTAACCTTAAGACCGATATCGCAATAATTGGTATTGACGATATCCCTTATCTGCGGCAGCCTGCCCTCATCCGATATCCTTACAAAAGGTTTACCTGAATAAAATTTCCTGTAAATATCCAAAACCGATCTAGTATCGGTTTTTTTGTTAAGCCTCAAATATATCGTGGACAATATCCCTCTATTCATGGGTATAAGATGCGGCGTAAATACCACATCTATATCATTGCCGCAAACCTCGGATAATATCTTATTTATCTCCGGCTTATGCTGGTGATCATTGATCTTGTAAGCCTTCAGGTTCTCGTTAACTTCGCTGAACGAAAGCGCTAGATCGGGCTTACGCCCCGCACCCGTAACGCCGCTCTTGGAATCGATTATCATATATCCTATATCGACCGCGCCGTCCTTGAGAATAGGCGCTATGCCAAGTATAGCGCTCGTGGGATAGCACCCGGGATTGGCGATCAATTTCGCGCTCTTTATGGCATCAGAATAAAGCTCCGGGAGGCCATATACGGCCGCCGGCAGATTAGCCCTGTCCTTATGCTCAATGCCGTACCACGTCTTATAGACATCCGGCGCGAGCCTATAGTCCGCACTGAGGTCTATGACGCGCTTGTTCGCTCTTAGGAAAGCCGGTGCTATCTCCATCGATATCTTATGAGGCAGCGCCAGGAATACCAGATCCAAATTCTTCGACATCTCTTCCGGGTTCGGCTTCCTGCAGACGAGGTCTATCTTCCCCTTGAAGGCAGGGAATATTGCGGCTATCGGCTCTTCCTTTTCGATGACAGCCGACAGCTCCGTTACCTTAACGAGTTTATGATTAACCAATATCTTTATAACTTCTTCTCCGGCGTATCCGGTAGCACCGACAACTCCAACCTTTACCATTTTCAACCCTCGCTTTTTCGTTTCCCTGAAAAAATTTCCGTCGGTATTTTAATCATATCGAGACGGTAAATATCTATGTTAAAGTAAAAAACCTATCGTGTCAACTAAAATCGTCGTCGGGAGTTGACCAGATAGGTTTTAAATGCTCGTAGTATTTTTATGAATATCTGCTCCCGGCTTATTGCCGGGAGCAGACGCTAAAATTATCTCTTAGTGAACTGGAATCTCCTCCTGGCTCTCTTTCTGCCGTACTTCTTGCGCTCTCTCATCCTGGGATCGCGTGTCAGGAAACCGGCCTTCTTTATAGCCGCCTTTAAAACGCCGTCCATCTTCACAAGGGCCCTGGCAATACCATGTTTAACCGCGCCTGCCTGGCCGCTCGTGCCGCCGCCGTTGACGGTAGCATGAATGTCAAGTTTACCCTCGAGCTTGGTAAGCTCTATGGGCTGCATTATGATAAGCCTATGGCTCTCCCTCGGGAAGAAGTCCTCGAACTTTCTTTTATTTATTATGATCTTGCCATCCCCGGCCATCATCCGCACGCGGGCTACGGAATTTTTTCTTCTTCCGGTGGCTAAGTATTGCGTTTTATCTGACATTATGGTCAAACTCCTTAAATTTATACTGTCAAAGTCTTAGGGTTCTGCGCCTGATGCGGATGCACCTCACCCGGATATACTCTAAGCTTCTTCAATAATTTGGCCCCGAGCTTATTCTTCGGCAGCATCCCATGCACTGCGTGCCTTATAACAAACTCCGGCTTCTTCTTCATAACTGTAGCAAGGGTCTCTATGTTCAGACCACCCGGATAAGCGGAATATCTCTTATAGGTCTTCTGAGTGAGCTTTTTGCCGGTCGTCCTTACCTTGCTGGCGTTGATGACTATCACCTCGTCCCCGGTATCCTGATGGGGGGAATAGATGACCTTATCTTTGCCGCGCAAAATACTGGCTACCTTGGTGGCCAGACGACCCAATATCTTGTCTTTGGCATCCACTATGTACCAAGACCTTTGAATATCCTTCTCTTTAGCTATATAAGTTTTCATTTTATTATCATCTTATCGTTAAAATTGTTAAAATAACCCCGATCGGAAAAAATAATGGCTCCTTCACCTTAAGTTCCGCGATAGGGACAAAAAATACCTCTTTTGCAAGAGGTGATGAATAATACCACATCGCAAAAAACTTGTCAAACAAAAAATTTTAATTTATCAGAAGGCTTTCTACTCTTTTGCCTGGGGTTTAGCCGGACTTGGAGCCTTCAACGATGCCATAAGAACCGATAGATTGCCCAGTTCGACATCTATCTGCTTGTTCAGGTCCTCAAAATAGCCTCTCAGCTTATCCACGTGAAATTTGCTCTTCTCATCCAGCTTTATGGATATATTATCAAGGCTCTTAACATTTACGCTGTTAGTCGCCCTGATCTCGGTAAGCCATTTAACAAGATAATTCACCGCGTCATAGCTCCTCATGGTCTCGTCAACGGTATTATATATGCCCACCATATAAAAATACGCGTTCAATTGCGATACTGCCATAACACATGAGTCCCACATACTGCTCAAGAGTATGACGTCTTTCGACTCTGTCAACAACGGTTTTATCTCTTTGCCCTCCTGCAGGAACTTATCTCTAATAGTTACGAGCGGGGACATATCCACGGCATATGCCAGGGACGAAACCAGGACTACGGCGGACAACAAAATTACCGAAACCATCTTTTTCACGGCATCCTCCTTGTTTAATATTTTAAGGAATAACCACCCTAGCTATCGTCATACTGCATTTCGCTATGCTCGATTCACGCGATTTCGGCGATATCTGGTACTTTTCTATTGTCAGAAGCTTGTTCGATCCCTCCAGGTTAAACATGAACTCGCTCAACTGTTCCATCTGGGCCTCGCAATTCAGGCTGATCATATATTTTTTAGTGGTATCGACCGTCTTAAGGCCGGCCGGTTTCATATCCACTATATATATAGAGCTCTTATTGGCTATGTTCTCTATCTCCTTCAGTATCGATCTTATCTCCTCATCCTCGCTCATGTCGCTGCTCAAGAAAGTGCCGTATTTGGCCCTCTCCATCTGTATCCTGTCCTTCTGCGCGATTATCCTTAATCCGTTCTTTATGGTAGTCTCTTTATCGCGTATCTGCTTGTCCAGGGATATGAGCCTTGAATATATAGGATACATGATCAGCCTGTCGAATAAGGCGAGGGATATGATGAAGACTACCACATAAAATATCGCCCTCTCCCTTTTTGACAGACGCGATATAAAAAGCGATACCGCCTGCAGTTGGATTTTAGGAATCGCCACTATGCGCCTTCCTTCTTTAAGGTACAGACTATCTCAAAATCAGTAAGCTCGCGCGAGCCTTCTTTACGCTTGGAGGTATACTTGGTTTTAACGTCTTTAAAGTATTTGGCCTTTTCCATGTTATCCGCGAACGTGAAGACCGTCGACATGGCCTGCGCCGATCCCCTAAGCGTAAACTTGCCCTGTTCGTCGAACCTTATATCGCTCAGCTCTATCTCTAAAGGTATTATGTTATATATTTCCGACAGCACTTCCAGGGAATAGCCGCGGCTGGAAAGATATCCGCGTATCGCCACGACCCTGGCATAGTCTTTCTCCAGGCTAGAGGACTCCTGGGTAAGGTTCTTATATTTAGACTCCAGGCGCCTCAGGTAAGATAATTTGAAATACATATTGTTCACCAGTATAAAACATACTATGGCGAATATGGTAAATATCAACACCCCCATCTTCACCAGGTCCCTGCCGCGCTCCTCCAAAAGCTTCTTGACCTTTATCTCTTCCGGGACAAGCTCGACCTTCATATCGTTCAGCCCCAGAAGCGAAGCTACCAGGCTAAGGAAGGATACCTTTTTAGATGCGGATGCCGACCTGAACGCCTCATTTGAAAGCGAGAAGCTTCTGAGATACGGCACAACTTTCGCCGGAAAGCCTATGACGCTGCTGAGGGTTATCTCGAGCTCCTTCACATCTTCGGTCGCACCGGTAAGAACAAAATTGGTTGGATTTTTATCTATGTTCTCGATCTGATACGCCTCCAGCGACCTCTTGACTTCGTCCGCAAATCTTATCTCAAACCGCTCCCTCTCGCTCATGAGATGCTGCACGCCTATAGGTATAGACCTCACAAAGGCGGCCTTACCCTTAAGGGCTATAACAAAATCGGTAAAATTTTCATCAATGTGAATTATCGCAACCGGCGAATCCTTGACTTCCGACCCCGCTATCTTCGAGCTGGCCCAAGCCAAGGCCTCGGGAGCAAAAAATACTTTCTCCAATCTCAACCCTGCCCTCTCAAGCAGATCGAACTGCCGCTTGACTATATTACGGGCAATTATGACGAGGAGTATCTTTGTGTAGCTGTGCTTATAGGTCCCTATGTCAACATAATCGACTATTATCTCTTCTCTGGAGTACGGCGTATGGCGGCCTGCCTGCAGGTTGATTATATCCTTTATCTCCTGAGGGTTAGTTGAAGGGATCTCGATATTTTTGGTTATAACAAGATTGGAAGGCACTATGGCCACGATATACGGATTTTTCGTATTAAGATCGTGGACCGAGGAATTTATCGTCTTCACTATATCGGCGTCATTCAATCCGCTTATATTGCGTGTTGCGAAATTGGCTATCTCGAACTTAAACCCTGCGACCTTGACATAGACCACCTTCAGCGTATTTCCATTAAGATCTATGGCGACAAGCTCCTTAACGCCTTTACCCGCTAAAAAAGGCAGAAACTTAGCTATATCTAGTTTAAGATTCAATTTATCATCTCTCCTGCCAGTACAATATCTTACCGTTTCTGTTAATTACACAATCCACATCAATGGCGTTATTCGCACCGCCGAATTTGGTATAGCTCTTTATTGTAAAATTATCAGAATAGACGGATAGGCTCTTCTCCACTATAGCCGTAAGCTCGCCTACCTCAGAGCTGCTCAGGTTGAACGACTGGCTCAATCGAGGCACTATATTTGCCTGACTGTCAAAAAAACCATCGTCCGCAGTGCCCGGCATATTGTCTTTACCATACCTGAAATCAATTATATACGAGGCTATCCTATCGCTTATACCCACAGCCTCAAGGACCGGCCTGCCTGCGGTATTTACGTTCACCCGGCCGGCTCCATACAGTGTCACGAAATCCTTTATCCTGTTAAATACGCCAAGGCTCACGCCCTTCACGAGCAGGAGTTCATCGATAACTTCAAAGGGACCATTCTTGGCCGTGTAAGGATACGGCAATAATTTGTAATAAGAATCCTCCGCACTGCCAAGCGGTATCGAAAGATTGCTGTCCGCGTCGCGCCAATCCACTATAGATGCTGCCAGGTCCTGGGACTCCGTGTCATCCATACCCATAACCAACATGAAGAGCCTTTTTATGGTATTCATATCGGATGTGTTTATATTTATCTTTCTCTCTTCGTCTATCAGGCCATACAGAGGCTGGCTGACGAGCATCTTCTCATTAGTATAATTATAGCATATAGTAAACCGGCCATCTCCAATTTTAACATCTTTGAAATTATTAACGGCTCCGAATCCGGACCATGCGTCCTGAAAAGAGTTGTAACTTTTGGCCTCTTCCTTCTTCAATGATGCTATAGCGGTCTTTACGCCGGCTTCGGCAATGAGGCGGCCGCGGCAGTTCTCATCCAGCCTCTTGACCAGCGAGAGCTCCTGCCTGACCTGATAACCCATTATAACGGCAAATACCGATAAAAGGCACAACGACCACAGAACCACGATCAGTATGCTTCCCCGTGAATTAACCGGATACCGGTATGCCGATAGTCTTCGTAAAACTACTGGTCTTATCATTATACTTTATCTCTACCTCGACTCTAACGGCTATGGGCAGACCGCCTCCCAGCCTCTCGTCCTTCCACTCGTATGTCTTCATCTGCTTATCATATACATAATACATAAACCTGAGCGTATCAACATTCCTTAGAACATCCTGAGCCCTGGGCTCATCGGCACCTTTAACGCTGGCAAAGTCATATTGGGTCTTCCTCAGTACCTTATCGATGGAATCATAGGAATATTTTACCTTGCCGGCGCTTCTGAGGCCGAGCCGCTGGCTCGCCACAAGCGTCGCGAACTCCAGGTCTTCGGTCTTACCCAGGAAATCGATGCCGTTAAAATTAAAACTATTTCTTACTTCGGATGTAAATTTTTCCAAAAATATATTTACCTCTTCCTCCGGTATCGCCTGGTTAACGACACGCCATATCTTTATACCGCTATTCAGCACCCCGTACAGGGTAAGCGATACCGCTGAAAGCGCCAAGATAACAACCAAAAGCTCTATCAAGGTAAAGGCGCGGACGTTCCTCACCGTTTTTTTATGGCATATCATAGATAGCATATCCGTTCCTTAAAATCTTAGATGCCCTTCTTCCGTCCTGCCAAACAGTCATCATATCGACGCTGTAGAGCCCGGACTCTTCATCTACCGGATAACAGGACAATGCCCACCTGAAGACCTTACCATCCTTCGTCAGCTGCCCCATCGAATCGATGTCCACTATAGCGCCAAATCTCGTAACCTCTTCCTGGGCCTGCCACATCTTCTCATCCGACCAGGACGCTATCGTAAAATAGCTCCTGCAGTAATTATGGGCATCCAATGTCATAAAAAATGATTGATATATCAAAAGCGCTCCCAGAGAGAGCGCCATGGCCGCCAACATAACTTCTATCAGCGTAAAACCGCGATCACTAGTCCCAATTTTTGACATCATCCGCGCTTTCCACTCCGTCTCGGCCCAGCGAAAAAAGGTCGTAATCCGATGTCCTATGATCACCCGGGCTCTTATATTTATATTCTTTGCCCCACGGATCTATCGGCTTCTTCTCTAAATACGGCCCGTTCCAATTCTGGGACGAGGAAGGTTTAACGATCAATGCGTTCAGCCCTTCATCCGTGGAAGGGAAGATACCGTTATCAAGTTCGTATAGCTTAAGGGCCGTGGCTATATTGGATTGTATATCGGCTTTCGCAGCGGCAACCTTTGCCTGCTCGCCTCTGCCGACGAATCTAGGCAGGACCATAGCCGCCAATGCGCCTATTATTATGACCACAAGCATGAGCTCTATGAGCGTAAACGCCTTCCTTAAAAATATCTTCATACCTAAACTCCTTCCTTTAAATATTCTTTCCACCTGTCTTCCAGCTCATCTGTGCCATGTATGGTCGGATAGGCAAATCTAAGAGCTTCCTCGAGAGACTTTCCATCGCGCAGCTGCCGGCAGAAAGCGGCGAAACTTATAGAACCATATTTCTCTATTAATACCCCGACCACCGAAACCGACTGTATATAATACGTCTTTACCAAATTCTCGCCATTCAATATAAGGACGCCCTTCTGCCCATCCCTGCCGCGGATCTGACGCATATACACCTTCTTATCCGCATCGATGTGCCTGATGTC
>Ga0265297_10007503_pt1 | contig 15068 bp, 12 predicted proteins | sample Munlanlwell13791_FD_192502 | JGI IMG/M metagenome (GOLD analysis project Ga0265297, IMG submission 192502) | Leachate microbial communities from a municipal landfill in Southern Ontario, Canada - Leachate well 137-91 | ecosystem: Engineered > Solid waste > Landfill > Unclassified | place... | reverse complement strand
ACATTTATGCGACACGCCTCGAACACGCAAAAGGCAGATCCATCCAAGGCTGGTTACTTAAGTTAGCGCATATGGGGGTCGCCCCTACAAGAAATTCCGCCTTCTTCGCGTCTGCCGCCGAAGCGTTAGCATTCGCCGACGAAGCGTTGGTGGTGAAAATTCGCTGCTTCGCATCTCGGGCAATTCGTGAATTGCCCCTACGAAATCCCTCGCCATCCCTCTGAATCGGTACTCGGACAACTCGGCCGTGTTGATATCGCTTGGCGGTCAACGGCCCCATTCTCTCTTATTCATCATTCAGCATTGCGCATTCATCCTTCAGCATCGGGCCTCGCAAATCAAGGTTTTTCCTACCCTCTGTCACCCTTCAAGGGAGTACTTCGCCTTCAAGCGAAAGCTGGGCTTGGGTACGCCTTCGCGTGAGACGGCTGCTTCCCGCTCTGCGGCCTCGCAATCCGCTTCTTCTCATCTCTCCGCGCCTCCGCGCCTCCGCGTGAGAATCTCCATCTTAGGTTCTCGTTCGTGTATTTGGCTCGTGCCTCTCGGCCTCGCCGCCGAAGCGGTCGTGGACAAAATCTTCACGGCTTCCGGGCCTCGCAATCAAGGTTTTTCCTACCTTCTGCGTACCTCTGTGTCCTCTGTGGTAGAACTCCTCTGCTTGCCTTCCCCTACCTCTTGATCCCGCGAGCCTGGTCCTGCCTCTCGTCAAAGCAGCGCAGAACCGCCGTGGAAAATGTGCTGAATATCTTCTTCCTGTGCTCAGGAACTGGATGCCGCTCGGGATGCCACTGCAGAAACAGGCCAAAGCCCTTCCTGCGCCGCTCCATCGCTTCGATGGTCCCGTCACTGGCGGTTGCCGCGATGAAGTAATTTTCAGAGAGGGTCGCCCCGTCAACGGCCTGATGGTGCGCGGAGTTGACGCTCGCCTCCGAGACCCCCAGTATCGAGCGCAGTCTTCCCGGTGCAATGGTTACAGGGTGCATCGAGTCCTCGCCCCGAGAGACGGCCTTGTGAAAGGCATGCTCGTCCGGCAGGTCGGGAATGAGCTTTCCCCCAAAGGCCAGGGTTGCCAATTGCATTCCGGCACAGATTCCCAGCATCGGTTTGCTGGTGAGCCATGCCGACTGAAAGAGCGCCAGGTCATTCGCCGCGCGCCGCTCTGACATAGGCTGTTCGGCCGACAAGGAAGGATAATTGAACATCGAGGAGGGATAATCACCTCCCCCGATGAACAAAAAACCGTCAACAAGATTAACGAGGGTGTCCCGAATCACCTTGTCCTTTGGAAACGGAAGCGCCGAAATCGGGACGACCCCGTTGTCGACCAGAAGGTCAACGTACATTTTCGGGCAGCGATAGACCGACCTGTACCAGGATTCGCTGTCCTCGAAGTAGTCGAAGTTCACCAGAACCTTTGGCATATCGTGGTTCATCCGCGGTCCTTTCTGGCCTTGGAGAAAAACTCAAGAAGCAGTTCGGCGCATTCCTCTTCCATAACCGGGGCAATGACCTCGACCACCCGCCCGAATTTGGCGTTCGTAACAAGGTGCAGGTCGCTATCGCACGCGCCCATTCCTCTGTCAAAGGCACCATAAACAAGGGTCTTGATGCGAGCCTGCTGAATTGCAGAGGCGCACATCGGACAGGGCTCGAGGGTAACGTATATCTCGCAGTCTTCGAGCCGCCAGTCGCTCTTCTCCGACGCCGCGGCGGTTATTGCTATCATCTCCGCATGTGCGGTCGGGTCGTGAAGCAGTTCGCGCTGATTGTGTCCGCGCCCGATGATCTTACCATCGCACACCACCACCGCCCCTACGGGCACATCGCCTGCATCCAGCGCAGACCTCGCCTCGCGCAACGCCTCGCCCATATACTTGCGGTGGAGCGATGCAAATTCGGCGTTCATTTCAACTCCCCCTGCCCCGCAAACACGGCCAGCAACGTCTCAATGCGGGGCCAATCGCCGCTTTGCGTTGCGGCGAACACGCCCGCAACCAATGTCGCAGCACAGCCGAAAGGAATGGGATCCGCAAAGTCGTCCTTCTCGTCGGGGATGCACAAAACGTCCGCGATGCGCTCGCGCAAAGCTCCGATGTTCTCCCCGCGCAGGGCGCTGACTGCTATTTCGGCGGGTGGAACCACGTAGCCGGAGGGAGCCGCGTCAATCTTGTTGTGGGCCCTGATCATCGAGACGGGCGAGTTCAGCCGAAGCGAGGCTGGCGAAGTGGCATCAATAAGCTCAATCACGAGCCCCGCGTTTTTCATCGTGCGGTCGGCTTCCCGGTGCAGCAGTTGCGCGAAATCGCCGCCCCAGCCAAGCCCGGGGGAGTCGGACAGCCTCACGGGAAAGCCTCGAAGTTCAGTGGTTTCCTCTATGGCGTCGTGCGTGGTGCCGGGCCGCGGGGAAACGGCGGTTCTTTTCCAGCCCAGGAGTACGTTGAACAGCGTGCTTTTCCCCGCGTTGGGGGCACCCGCGATGACAACCAGCGGGGGAGCTTCGATAAGTCGCGACAGCGGGATCAATCCGGCCGCCTTCGCAACCGCAAGGGGCACACGGCCGCGCTCCCCGTGCTTCAGCAGGGAAAGCCATTCGGCGGCGATCACTCGCCATCGCGACGGGGTCGCGCGTGACATAAGCACTGCTGCCCTCAAAGTTGGGGCTGAACCAAGAAAGGCCTCGTCGGCATAGACGGCAGGCGGGTCGGAGGGCGAGGTCTCGGCAAAGCCCTGCCCGGTAAGCACCCGCGACAGTTCGGACAAAACCGCCGGGGAGGAATGTACGCACACCTCAAAGGCCATCTTGTCGCGGCGCACGACGACAGCGGTGTCGATAACCTCGGAATCGCTGGATATCTCGCCCACGCGCACTTTCCCAACGATCGGAACACCGCCGGAGAAATGCGCGGCCACAAAACGCTCCGCGCCGACGCCAAGTATCGCGACAACGGCGATTCCCCCACTACCCGCGGAGGTCAGCCGGAGGAAGGTGTCAGTATCAGGCGATGCCATTTACCCTGGCAAGTCGCGCGAGCCCTTCAAACAGAACATTGGGATGGTACACAAGTTTCGAGCGAATCAGCGGCACCACCCGCACGGCCCACCCGCCGGTGATAATGCCCTGCGCCCTGCTCGCGTCGCCGTACTCATCGCCCAGCCTGTCAATGGCCCCGGCGAGGCCCCACAGGACGCCGCGCACCATGGCGGTGGGAGTATCGTCGCCCAAGGCGCTCTCGGCGTCCACGCCCTCGTGGCTGAAGTCCAGTTGTGCCGTGCCCTTGCGCAGGCTGTCGAGTTGCAGTTGCGGGCCGGGGATGATGTTGCCCCCCACGAAGCGGCCCTCGCGGACGACGCTGAAAACCAGCGCGGTCCCGCAGGAAACCACAAGGCAGTCCGGGCCTATCGAACGCATGGTTTCGTACGCGCAGACCAGGCGATCCGTTCCGGTTGTTGCAGGGCTGCGGGTTGCATTCTTGAGGGGGATCGTGATATCCTCGCCAACGACCAGAAGCCGTTTCCCGGACGGGACAACCGTTCGCAGTGCTTTCAGTGCATCGGGGACAACCGAGCAGGCCACATACAAGTCGGCTGGCAGCACGGATGGCTTTCCAATCCACTCGCGCGTGGGCACGGAGCCCAGCAGAACGGGCTTTGCGTCAAGGGCCGCCATCTTCACGGAACTGTTGCCAAGGTCCAGAAGTATTGTTGCTGCCATATGGCGAAGTATAGCGCGCGGTTTGCACGAACCAACCGAATGACGACAGGTTCGACAGAACTCGGCAGAACATCGCTTGACTCTAAGCGTCGAAATGTCGTATAATTACCTCAGGCAAGGAGGTGTGATGTCGATCTTCTTCAACATGCAGCGTGACGAGAAAGGAAAAGAGAAGGTTATGGACTACATCGCGGGGGAATATGGGGGCGTCGGATTGAACATACTGGAGTTCGTGGCAGAAAACGCCGTCGTATGCAACACCGGACCCCTCGACAAGGCCTCTGTCGTATCCCTTCTTACCGAGAGAATCGCCCGCAACGAGACGAAAGCCTGCGCGAAAACCGTCGCGGAGGCAGTCATAGACCGCGAGGATCTCGGCTCGACCGTCGTGGAGGGCATGATAGCCTTCCCGCACGCGCGGACCGAGCAGGTATCGCGCCTGCACATAGGGATTGCCACATCACGCGAAGGTTTCGACTTCGGCCGTGAAGGCAAGGTCAGGATAGTCTTCCTGTTGGTTGCCAATGACGAATTCGCCAGCGTTTACCTGCTGGCGCTTGCCGGCCTGGCGAGAATCGTCCGCAACCAGGTCAATCTTGAGGCGATGATGATCGCCGAAAACTCCGCCCAGATACGCAGCATCATCGGCGGCTCGGCCAATTTCTTCCGGGCCGACCTCAAGGCTGGCGAACTGATGAGGCCCCCGAAGGCCCTCCTCGACCCCGAGACCCCGCTGGCGCGTGTCGGCTACATCCTGGAGGAGAACCACCTGGACTGTGCTTTCGTGGTTTCCCGCGATGGCACCTTGCTTGGGGAAATCAACGACCTCGATATCCTGCGTATTTCCGCCGCCGACGCGTTTCTCGGTGACTCGGGCGCGGGCCTGATTCTTGTTCGCGACGCAATGCAGAAAGGCGTCCCGCGCGTCCGAGAGGCCGACAAGGCCGCTGATGCAGCGATGAAGATGATTGACATGCGCCGCACCCGCCTGCCCGTTGTGGACGAGCATGATCGCCTGCTGGGCGAGGTTGTCTGGTCAGATATCATCGGAAAGATGATGAAGCGATGAAGAACGACGCGATGCACGGGACCACGATTCTTGCGGTGCGTATGCCAAAGGGCTCGGCCATCGGCGGTGACGGCCAGGTTACGCTTGGCGAGAGCATCATCAAGGCCAACGCGAAGAAAATCCGCAAACTGGCCGACGGCAAGGTGATAGTTGGGTTTGCGGGCGCGACCGCTGACGCCTTCGCGCTGCTCGAGCGCTTCGAGCAGAAGCTCGCCGCCACCCAGGCGTCCACCCTCAAGGCCGCCGTCGCATTAGCCAAGGAATGGCGCACTGATCGCGTTTTGCAGAGACTTAACGCCTTTCTGGTTATCATGGACCACGATACGCTCGTGCTGCTTTCCGGCACCGGTGACATCGTCGAGCCCGATGACGGAATCATCGCAGTCGGTTCGGGCGGCAACGTCGCGCTGGCTGCCGCGCGCGCCTTTATTGCGGCCGGAATGACGGATCCCGCGCAGATCGTCGAGAAGTCGCTGGCCATCGCCTCGGACATCTGCATATACACGAATCACAACTTCACGGTAGAGGTGATCAAGTAATGTCCGCCAACGAGATGACGCCCCGCGAATTGGTCAAACACCTCGATAAGTACATCATCGGGCAAAACGAAGCCAAGAAGGCAGTTGCCGTTGCGGTGCGCAATCGTTGGCGCAGGCTCCAGTTACCGGCGAAAATGGCCGAGGAAGTCAACCCCAAGAACATTATCATGATCGGCCCCACAGGCGTCGGCAAGACCGAGATCTCGAAGAGGCTCGCGCAGTTGATTAAAGCCCCGTTCCTCAAGGTCGAGGCGACGAAGTTCACGGAAGTGGGCTACGTCGGCCGCGACGTTGACACGATTGTGCGCGACCTCGTGAAGATGTCCATCACGATGGTGGAAAACGAGGAAATCGAGAAGCTCGGCCCGCGCATCAACGAGATAGTTGACGAGCGCATCCTTGACATCCTGCTCCCCGCCCCTTCCTACCCCCCGACCACCGGCGAGGGCGAAGACCCGCATGTCCGGTACGCTGGGACACGGGAAAAGCTGCGCAAGCAACTCAAAGATGGCCTGCTCGACTCCCGCGAGGTCGAGATCCCCGTAACCAACGAGCCATCCGGCAAGGCCGCCGAAGTCTTCTCCGCGGGTGGATTCGAGGAGATTTCCAACGAGTTGTCCGATATGCTCGGCCGCATGATCCCCGGGCGCCAGCAGATGGTGCGCGTTCCCATTGCGTCAGCGCGCGAGATGCTCAAGGCCGAAGAGGCCCGGAAGCTGATTGACCAGAAGAAGGTCGTCTCCGAGGCGATATCCCGCGCCGAGAATACCGGTATTGTCTTCATTGACGAGATTGACAAGGTGGCTTCCCGTCCGTCGCCGCACGGCCCGGACGTCAGCCGCGAGGGCGTTCAGCGCGACCTTCTGCCGATTATCGAGGGCTCGACTGTCCACACCCGCTGGGGGATGATCCGCACCAATCACATCCTGTTCATCGCCGCGGGCGCATTCCACATTTCCAAGCCCTCCGACCTCATTCCCGAGATGCAGGGCCGCTTCCCCATCAGGGTCGAGCTGTCGCCCCTGACGGCCAAGGAATTCGCCCGTATCCTTGTTGAACCCGAAAACGCCCTTGTGAAGCAGTATTCCGCGCTGCTGGGCACCGAAGGCGTTGACATCAAGTTCACCGAGACTTCAATCGAGGAAATGGCCCGCATCGCCGAGGACCTGAACACACGGCTTCAGAACATCGGCGCTCGCAGGCTGCACACGGTGCTCGAAAAGGTGCTGGAGGAGATAAGCTTCACCGCCCCGGAGATGCCCGGAAAGTCATTCCGAATCGACGCGCGGTTCGTCCGCTCCCGTCTGAGCGAACTGCTCAAGGACGAGGATATGTCGCACTATATTCTGTAGGGGGCGGGCAGCCCGGCACTGCTCTAAGGGCACTTCAGCATCAGAATGTCCGTAAACACCAATGCATCGATCAAGAGCGACAGGATCAACCCGCCGGCGAAAGGCAACGAGTACCACAGCCCGTAGAGTCTGTCGTCACTTAGCATCGAACGCCCCCTTCACAAACAGCCTGTCACCGAGCGGAAACAACAGGTCATTCCATACATCCAAGTCCTCACTACCGCTCACGGGTTTCCAGCCGTCTTTGATTCGCTTGCTGTCTCCTCCTGGTCTGGAGGCGTCAATCCCCTCCCCGGGCTGCATTCTGCATTCTCTTTTGCCAAACCCATCCACCTCATGGTACAGGGCATTGTACGTTCGGTCTACTGTATCCGACAAAACAAGGAGCACACGGTACCTGCCTCCATCCATTCCGTCGCTCACAACGGAGAATGGCAACAATCTGCCCTTCCAGCACGTCATCAGCCATTCAACATTGAGCCATGCCCGATCTTCACCTTCTTCTCTGTGTTCCGCGAGAAAATCCCTTGCCTGCCGCTTAAAGTCCGAGGAAAGAAGCCGTGACTCCAAGCCGTCTGCAAACGACTTGCCTGGGCCCATTCCATACGTCGCATAGCACAGGCGCGTAACGTCAATCCTCTTTGCATCCCCTGGCTCCACAACCATCATTATCCGGCTCTTCCCGGTGGCCGATGACTCGTATCGCACTCCGGAAACGTACGCCACACCTCGCCAACGTAACGATGTCAAGTTGCGGTGCAAGTATAGAGAAGCCGACACAACAATAATTGCAAACACTGGATAAAAGATTAGGAGCGACCGCAGCCGTACTTTTATCTGTGCCTTGGAAGCAAACTTCATTCACATCTCCTTCGGAATCGCCGGGCAGCGAGGCATTTTCCCTGCGCCTAATGTCTCAATCGCCAGAGTCATGCATTCGCAAAGTCACATCCTACTACTGTTTGGTCCTGAGTGCAAGAGAAGCATAGTAAATGAAGCCCGACCGGAAACCGGAGCAAAGACTGCCGAGGCAGCTTACAGCCACGTCCTCTTCCGATATGCCCGATACTCCTCGCCGTACTGCGCCTCCATCGCGCGCTCTTCGAGGTGCTCCCAGAAGAAGATGTTGCCGATGCAGAGGATGCCCAGCGCCATGCTGACGACCGCACCGTAGCGCACCGACCACCCAAGGATCCACAGGATGAACCCCATGTACATTGGATGGCGAAGATGTGCGTACAGGCCAGTCGTAACAAGATGGCCGATGTTCTCCACTCCCCGCAGTTGCACGAGCCCCACAACCGCCAACGTGCAGCCCACAGCCACTAACCCGATTCCCAGATCCTGCACGAGGTTTGGCATAAAGAACTGCACCGGGTCCAGCGGGACCATAAGAGGCCAACTGCCCAGCATAGTGCACATGGCAGCAAAGACCACGGCGAAGACCGCTTTGTTCCGGCTGTCTATCCGCCCTGCCTTCTTGAGCAGTTCGTAGCTGGTGCGAATCGCCAGGCCAAGCAGGCAAAGACCCGCGACGACGTAATATGTGCTGTGCATAAATGCTCCTGTCACCGGGAATCAAGCATTGCAGCGGCTTGTGCGCAGGTCACACCGAGCACGGCGGAATCTGCGCACAGGCGGTATATCACCTCACTATCCCGATCCCTTCATCGCGGCACATAATACTGACACTTGCATGCCCCTCAAAGCGATAGAAGTACAAGTTCTGCGCTCTGAAAAGACCGTCTGGAGGTATCTCTCCTTCGATACTGGTGACGAAAGTGTCATCAGCGATGACAGGATTCCAAAAGAGGCCCCTCTTCATCTCGGGACTTGCAGTTGCTACGTCAGGCTCGCGTGCGTCGAAAAGTTCGAATCCTCCTTTTGCCCGCCGCCATTGCACGACCACGCCGTTCACGTACGCTACCGGGAATGACGACCAGCCCGGGAAGGTCTCGCCGACCACGCGCTCCACAAAGAACGCATTCTCCCGACCACTCTCCAACTCGATGATCCTCCCATCAATCCGGTATGCGGAGTTCGAATCGGTAACGTTCAGCGCACTCTCGTCTTCACCAATGAAGTAGAATCGCCCCCCCACTTCCCTGATGATACCGGTCAGATTCCGTTCGAGAACCTTCTCCAGCGAATAGTCAGGATAAATCTTCAATATGACGCTCGCGACGCGCCCCTTTTCCTGCTTGGAGGATCTCTTACTGCTTCCACCGCAAACCAAGAGAAAGTCCCGGAAAGGAGTGACATTCAGCCATTCAGGGTTCTCGACTTGAGTCACATAGGAGGCAAGGTCAAGTTCGCGCCATTTGCCGTCCCAGTTGTCTAAGAACGCCACACTCACGGCGTTCATCATCTTTGGGCGGGAATCGCCTCCAGAAGACCAGTTGTTCTTGCCTTCCATCTCAAATTGAACAGCCATTTTGTCTGATAGCTCGATGGCAGATTTGTCCCCGAATTGCTTGTCAACCAAAACGAAGTGGCCTGTCTTCCTTTCGACCAAGACAAATGCAGAAATCGTTCTGCCGTAGGGAACTGCCGTTTGCTCTAAGACCCACCAGCGATCAGAATTGTAGAATGCTCTCTCCGACGGAAAGGCATCGAGAGGCACGGATACCTTCCTGCTCCATGCCTTGTCGGGCCACGGGTAATTGTGGTGCATCACAAGTTCCCCGGCACCTTCGATTTCCGCGTAGTCATGCTTCCCGAGGATCGCCTTGCCACCAAAAAACGTCTTCTGGAAAACACACATATTGCTCGGAAGATCGTATACCGCCACTTGAGACAATTTGTTGGCCAAGACCGCACGCTGCCCGTCGCACGCTACCACCATCCAGGGATAACTGGCGTCCGTCCTCAAAAGGTGGAGTTCCCCTACGAGCTTCGGCAGGGGAATGTCCGACCTCCCGATGCCCTTTGCACCCAACCACAGTAGCAGGCCGAGGAATATGGCAAGAATGACAAGCCCGACATACTTCACAGCGCCCCCTTGTGCGTTGCAGAGCCGTTGAGAACATAAGTCCGGCAATCCTCACTGCCGACTGGTGGCAACACTTTTTCCTGCGGCCCTCTTGGGCACAGCAATATCTGCTCCATTTTGCTCACACATATATCCTACTGGCGTTTTGTGCAATGTACAAGGACGGCGGGGGCAATAAAGCCCGTCGCAGGTCGGAGCAAGGACTGCGGAGGCTGGTTCTATGCTCGTCCGCAAAGGTCGGAAGGCCCACGTTGAGCGTGACCTTATGAAGGACCCGCCAGTCCGGTGTCATCCTCCTGCGCTCCCGCGACACGCTTTCATTCGGCAGGCTCCCATTCGCCAAGCTCCCATTCGCCAAGCTCCCATTCGCCAAGCTCCCATTCGACAAGCTCAGGGCTCGGGAGGACAAGCATGAGGGAAACACACGGGATCTGCCAGCAGAAAGACGACCCTGACGCGCCTCTTTGGCCTCGCAAGGCTCAACTACTTAGCTCAATTCGCGTTCATTGCCTCGCGCTTTCAGCGCTTCGCCGACGTAGCGTTGGCGTTTATTGGCTCGTGCCTTCCGTCCTCGCCTTCGAAACGCTGGCTCGTGTCTTTGTCTCTCGCCGCCGAAGCGGTCGCGGTAAAGATCTTGGCTCTTTGGCTACGCAGTCCAGTTCTTTTCTGCCTTCGCGGACTTGTGCCTTCTCGTGACTCCGGGTTTTCTTCTGTCCGTGATTTCACAACTAAACTCCCGGCGCCTCTTCCCTTCGCGCCTTCGCGCCTTCGCGTGAGAATCTCCGCTTTTCGTTCGTGTGTTTGGCTCATGCTTCCGGGCCTCGCGGAAGGATCTGTCCTCTTTCGTGTGTGGAGCAAGGTCCGCCGTAGGCCCGGCGTAGGAGGATGTATTTCGTGGTAAAAGCTCTTGGCTCTCTGGCCTCGCAACTCAAGGTTTTTCCTACCCTCTGCGTACCTCTGTGTCCTCTGTGGTAAAACTCCTCCGTTCGACTTGGCTCACGGCCTTCGGCTCTTCCGGGCTTCGCAAAAATCCTCTCTTTTCGCGTTCATTGGCGTTCATTCGCGGACAAGCTCTTCGGCTGCTCTCTTCTCTTCCGGCTCGTGTGTTTCGTGGTTAATCCTCCACCCCATCAAAAAGGGGCGCCCTGCGGCGCCCCTTTCCAACGGTAGATTACGGTTTTTCCTTAAAGCAGCACCTTCGCGATGCGCTCCATTGCCCAGTCGATCTCTTCCTTGGTGATGACCAGCGGAGGAGCGAAACGGATGACCTGATGGTGCGTTTCCTTTGCCAAAATGCCCAGCGACAGCAGCTTCTCGCAATATGGCCTCGCAACGCCGCACTCGACCTTGATCTCGACGCCAATCAGCAGGCCGCGCCCGCGAATCTCCTTCACAACGGGCGAATTCAGACCGCGCAGTTTGCCCATGAAGTACTCGCCCATCTCAAGTGAGCGCTCAGCCAGCTTCTCGTCTACGAGCACGCTCAGAGCCGCATCTCCCACAGCGCAGGCCAGAGGGTTGCCGCCGAACGTGGAGCCGTGGTCGCCGGGAGTGAATACCTTCATGATGTTATCGTTGCACATAATGGCGGATACCGGGAAAACCCCGCCGCCAAGTGCCTTGCCGACGATGTACATATCGGGCTCGATGCCGTCCCACTCGCAGCAGAACATCTTGCCGGTGCGGCCAAAGCCGGTCTGGATTTCATCCGTGATGAGCAGGATGTTGTTGCGCGTGCAGATATCCCGTGCAGCCCTGAGATAGCCTTCGGGCGGGACGATGATACCGGCCTCGCCCTGGATGGGCTCGACCAGGAAGGCCACGGTGTTCTCGTTGATCGCGGCCTCAAGCGACATCGGGCATCCGTACTTGATGATGGAAAAGCCGGGAGTGAACGGGCCAAATCCATCCCGATACTGGGCCTCGGTGGAGAATCCGACGATGGTAATAGTGCGTCCGTGGAAGTTGTTTTCGCAGCAGATGATCTCGGCCTTGTTCTCCGGAACGCCCTTGACCTTGTGGCCCCACTTGCGGGCAGCCTTGAGTGCCGTTTCGACGGCCTCGGCCCCGCTGTTCATCAGCAGAACCTTGTCCTTCTTGGATATCTTGGCAAGTTTCTCCTCGAACGGACCGATGCGGTCGTTATGGAACGCGCGCGAGGTCAGCGTGACCCTGTCTGCCTGCTCCTTCAGCGCGGCGATGATCCGCCTGTGCCGGTGCCCCTGGTTGAGGGCGGAGTACGATGACAACATGTCCATGTACTTCTTGCCCTCGGGATCCCAGACCCATACACTCTCGGCGCGAGAGATTACGATGGGCAGCGGGTGGTAGTTGTGGGCACCGTATTTCTCGGCGACTTCGATGCAGTATTTGCTCGTGTACTTCTTTTCTCCGCTACTTGACATACTTGCTCCAGTCAACGATTATCGGGAACTCGCTGGCTCCCTCTTTTTTCATGAAGCGGGAAATCACCTCGGCCTCGATCGGCAGAATGGACTTGTCGCCCGGCACCATTTCGGTGATCTTCTTGGCTGGCGCTTGGGCGTTGGACATTGCGTAGCAGAAAATGGGAGTGCCTTCCTTGGCGTACTTGATGGGAAGGTAAGCCAGACCGTGCTGCACGCCCTCGACCGCAACGTTCGACGTCACGTAGCCGATCATTCCGCCACGGGCATCGAACACCGGATCGCTGTTGGCCAGCATGCGCGCGCCCTTGGATGTCACGCGGAACCGGACGATCTCGCGGGTGCGGCCCTTCTCGTTCTCAAGCATGGCATCGCGCCCGATGAAGAACGGCTTGTGCAGCCTGACCGCAAAGCCGTACCCGGCCTCGATGGGAAGAACGCCGAAGTGACCTGCCAGCTCGTGGCCGTACAACGGGAGCCCTGCCTCCGTGCGCAGCGAATCGCGAGCCCCAAGTCCGACCGGCTTGGCGCCCAAGGGTTTTCCCTGTTCGAGGATCGTGCGCCAGAGCGTGACGGCGTTGTCAGGATGAACGTAGATCTCGAACCCGATGTTCTCGCCGGTGTACCCGGTACGGGCAACTATCGCGTCCATTCCGGCCAGTTTTCCGCGGCAGATGCAGAACCGCTTCAGGCGGTAGATCTCCTTCTTGAACTCGATGCCGTCCGCCATTCCCAGCAGTGTTTCGAGCGACTTCGGCCCCTGGAAAGCTATGTCAACGCGCGAGTCCGAGCCGGCTTCGTCGAGCTTCTTCAGGTTGCGGATCGTGACCTTCGCTTCACAGCGCTTGCCAGGATGCTTTGCGTCAATGATGTAGCGGCCTTCATTCACCCCGCGAAGCCATGCCTCGTCCTTGTCTGCGTTGGCAGCATTGACAACCATCATGAAGTGCGTGCGGTTGACGCGGTAAACAAGGATATCGTCAATCGGAACACCATCCGGCCCGAGCAGATAGGAGTAGTGGCCCTGGCCGTCGCGCAGCCAATGGACGTAGTTTGAAGTTATAGTATCCAGGAAGCGGATGACGTTTGCGCCGATGAAGTCCATCACGCCCATGTGCGACACATCGAACAGTCCGGCCGCGACGCGGCAGGCAGCATGCTCGTCCGCTGTCGAGGTGTACCAGACCGGCATTGTCCAGCCGGCGAAAGGAACCATCTTGCCCTTCAGCTTCAGATGCTCTTCGTACAGCACGGACTTGCGCGGTTGCTCCTCGGCGGGTTTCCATTCAAACGCCACGGCGTCCTTGGCGGCCGCCAGCGAAGGCAGATTGCGCCAGCCCACAAAGAATGGCTTGGAAAGTGAGAACATCTCCGGTTGCTTCGCGACGAGATCGGCTCCCTTGAAGTCGTTGCCATCTGCCAGATACACGGGAAGCCCAGCCGCCCTGCGCTCCTCGGCCATAACGCCTACGCCGCACCGGATCGCCCCGGCGCTGACAAGGCGGTCTTCGAGCCTGTGCATGGCCTCTGTGACCCCAAGCAGAATAACGCGGGTATTTTCCTTGGATGTACAATCGAAAGAGCAGCGCATCGCGATGATCCCCTCGGAGTTCTGGGCGCCCTTGCAGTTTGACAGCGACTTCCAGATGGGATCGAATTTGCCGATAAGTTCCACCGCCTTGTGGCCAAAAAGAGATAGCGAGGTAAGGCCCTCGCCATGGGGACAACTCAAGTCCTCGACGAGGAAAGGCCCCTGAACCTTCGCAAAGTAGTCCACGCGGTCGGTGACCACGTAGCAGTCGGAATTTGCCCTGAGCCAGTTCTTCAGCGTCTCGAAGCGCGAGCCCCTTGTGACCAGCAGGTAGCGATCAACATCTCCTTCGCTGTCCAGCCGGAGGATATCAACGTCGTCAATCACCTTCCCGTCAGGGTCGAGGAGGAAGGTTCTCTGAACTTCCCACGGGGAAAGCGAGAGGATATCTGCGGTGCAAAGGTCCTGCAAGGCGGCACGGGCGCGCTCGCCGGAAATCCTCAGAATACCGTGCTGCGGGGTTTCGACTATCGCGCAGCCTTTCTTCGAGTGCGAAATCTCGGATGACTTGTCGCCGTAATGCTCAGGCAACTCGTACCCGCGGATGTGGAACATCCCCTTCTCCGCATCGTAAGAGTCGCCGCCCAGGTGTGTGCGTGAGAAGAATGGGTAGCAGGAAGGCTTTTCGACCTCAATCTCGGCCGATGACTTCTGCACCAGGCAATCCACTTCGTCCTTCAGTGTCTCGAGCAAACTGAATTCTATTTTCCCGCGCCCTACTGCCCCCTTGCTCTCGAGGTACCGGAACGGGTGAATGTTCTTGATGGCCCGGGCGATGATCCCCGCGAGGGCGGGCATATGCTCCGGCCGCAGGCCGCGCTGCGAAATCCATGTCGTGCCCAGCCGTATGGCGCCAGGGTGCGCCGCGTTGGTGTCGCCAGCGATGGTGTTCTTGTTGCAGGTGATCCCGACAAGGTCCAGAATTCTGCTGGCCACTTCGCCTGTTATCGGATAGCCGGTTGGAGACTTGATCTTGCGCAGGTCCACAAGCAGCAGGTGGGTCTCGGTTCCACCGTAGACCATTTCGAGCCCCTGCTCCTTCAGCGCCTCGCCCAATGCGGCGCAATTCGCCTTCACCACACCCATAAGGGAGCGATACGCGTCAGTGTTGTCGAGCATGAAGCAGACAGCCTTCGCCGCAATCTGGTTGAGGTGAGGGCCGCCCTGCTCGCCGGGGAACACGGCCATGTCGATCTTGTCGGCGTGGTCATGGTTGGTCGAGAGGACCATGGCACCACGTGGTCCGCACAACGTCTTGTGCGTCGTGGTTGTGATTGCGTCCGCGTAGCCGATGGGGCTCGGGATAAGTCCCGCGACGATGAGGCCTGCGGGATGGGCGATGTCGGCAAGGAGAACTGCCCCGACGGTGTCGCATATCTCGCGAAGTCTCGCCCAGTCCATCGCCCAC
>Ga0265297_10007502_pt1 | contig 15073 bp, 10 predicted proteins | sample Munlanlwell13791_FD_192502 | JGI IMG/M metagenome (GOLD analysis project Ga0265297, IMG submission 192502) | Leachate microbial communities from a municipal landfill in Southern Ontario, Canada - Leachate well 137-91 | ecosystem: Engineered > Solid waste > Landfill > Unclassified | place... | reverse complement strand
TGGCTGTTGGATCTCGTGGCGATCGCTACGGTGACCGATTTCATGCCTCTACTTGGCGAAAATAGGACGATGGAGAAGTACGGGCTGATCGTGCTCAACAAGACCCGAAGGCCGGGCCTGCGGCAGCTCATGGAAGCGGCCGGACTCGAGCCTGGTAAACTTGATACGGTCTCGGTCGGATATTACATCGGACCGCGCATCAACGCGGCGTCGCGCATGGAGCACGCCGACCTGGCGCTCGGAACGGTGCTCGCCGAGAGCGAGGACGAAGCGCGCGAGTTGGCGCGAAAGCTCAACCTGTGCAACTCCGAACGGCAGCGCCAGACCGAAGAGACGTTCAAAAAAGCAAGGGGGCTCGCCGATCCGGCGAAGAAAGTCCAGATCGTCGCTGGTGACGGCTGGCCGGCCGGTATCGTCGGCATCGTCGCCGGCAAGCTCGTCACTGAACTCGGCATGCCCGCGTTCGCCCTCAGCATCCAAGGAGACCGCATCGTCGGTTCCGGCCGCAGCATCCCGGAGTTCGATGTGATGGGATTGTTGCACGCGGCCAAGGGCGTCCTGGCGCGTTACGGCGGCCACCCGGAAGCGTGCGGCCTCACCATCGAAGGACGGCAGAATCTGCGCGAATTCACCCGCATCGCCGAAGCGTATGCCGAAGAGAAGCTCGCCGGCGCGGATCTGCGTCCGGCCATCCGCGTGGAATGCGAGTTGGAGTTGAGCCAGGTCACCTGGGAATTGGTGCGCGAGCTGGAGAAGTTCGAACCGTTCGGTGAAGGCAACCACCGTCCGCTGTTCCTGTTCCGCGGATTGATGCTGAATTCGCTCTGTCCGGTCGGAAAGGACGGCAAGCATGTCCGCGTCGGCGTGCGCGGGGATGCGCCGAAGGAGTTCAAGATGATAGGATTCGGGATGACGGAGCGTATGTCGGAGTTCACGCCGGGCAGCGCCATCGACGCGGTCGCCGAGATCGGCGTCAACCATTGGAACGGATCGGAAAGCATCCAGTTGAGGTTGGTGGATGTGAGGGCGGGTGTAGAGCGGGAGGAGCGGGAAGAGCGGGAAAAGCAGGAAGAGACCTCTTCCCGCTAGGTCGGCAAATGCCGACCGGTTCCCGCTAGCCCGGCATATGCCGGGCGATTCCCACTAGACCAGCGGATATCAGCCGATCTTCACTGTTTCGAGACAGTTGGTCCCTAAGCGGATTCAATATGAGAAAATTCATCATCCACACGGATGGCGGGGCTCGCGGCAATCCTGGGCCGGCCGGTATCGGCGTCTTCATCCAAGACGAGAACGGACGGGTCCTGCTCGAGCACGCGCGCTACATCGGCAAGACCACCAACAATCAGGCCGAGTATACGGCAGTGATCGACGCGCTTCATCACGCCGAGGAATTGGGCGCGGATGAGATATCTTTTTTCTTGGATTCGGAGCTAGTGGTCAAACAACTGAACGGCGAGTATCGCGTCAAAGACGCGGAGCTGGCGCAGATGTTCCTCAAGGTGCACAACGCCAGACTGGCATTCCGCAAAGTCACGTTCACGCACGTCCGGCGCGAGCAGAACAAGGACGCGGACCGTCTGGCGAACGAAGCGATGGATAGGGGAGAGTAGGAACGCTATTTTGACAGGTCGAGAGAGCGGCTGATAATATGCAGCCGCTCTTTTGGAACCACCCGAATGGAGATCAGAAAGGAGAATCCATGTCTCTCAACTCCGAACAGCTTCTCCGGGAACGGATCGAGGGTGCCAAACGGCGCGGACGCGAGTTGCACGAGCAGATGACGGCCGACCTGCGCAGACAGGAGGAGGAGCACGAACGCCTGTTTCGCGAGGCGCGCGAGGCCATCGAGGCGCGGGCGGAGCAGGTCATCCAGGGCATCCCGGACCTGATCCTGAATGCGGAGAAGTGGGACAGGCACCAGGCCTCGCTCCTTCACCTGATGGATTCGGACTTCTCGCGGGCCGTCACCGCGCAGCCGCCGCGGCTGGTCGGCTCAGCCAAGGTGGTGTTCGACCGCTGCGTACTGCTCGGCCTCTCCCCAGCCATCGAGGAGAAGAGCGATTCCTGCCTGGAGTGTCCCGACGCCGGTACACACCGGGAAATCGTCATCTCCTGGGAATGACCGCACATTCGACCGCCTGAGAGCGGTCTTTTTTGTGCGAGCCCTGGTCTGGGCGCCCAGCTTTCCCGCCGATGGCGGGACCCCGTCCTCTTTGATGAAATACAGTGGCGGGGCGCGATTCACTCGCTCATCGTACTTACCCAGTACGCCTCGCTTCGTGAATCGCTCCAGCCGGGCACACTGCATCCCATCCAGGTCTCGCCAAACCTCGGGCATCAGCCCGGGAGTACCTCGTGGCCGCGAAGCGATCGGCATAGCCGTAGAGCGAAGATACCCCGGACGTGAATCCGGGGAGTTTCATTTGTGCATAAAGCCGTAATCAAACGCGTCTTCTGTGTTATAATTCATTCGCTTATGGAAACCGGCCTCGGCCGTAATAATGTTCGCCATTTTTTCGCTGTAGCCATAGTTGCGGCGGTTTTCGTGTTGTTCGCCCCTCGGTCGGCGCAGGCTGGCCTGGCGGATAACGTCTACGGTTGGATCTGGTCGGGTACGGTGGGGTGGATCTCACTCAACTGCACCAATACCGCCACCTGCGGCACCGTGGACTACGGAGTCACGCTTACGGACACGCCGGGATTCTTCGGCTGGGCCGATATGACCGGCTGGGCCTGGTCCGAAACCATGGGCTGGCTTTGTTTCGGCACCACTTGCGGCGGCGTCACGCCCGAGGGCGGCGCTTCGTATGCGCAGTTCCGCGACGATTTCGGCGGCAAACAGGACCAACTCTACGGCTGGGCGAAGATCGACGCGCTGGGCGATGAAGGCTGGATTTCGCTCAACTGCGAGAATCTGGCGGCTTGCGCATTGTCCAATTATCACGTCGCGCTCGACGTCAACACCGGCGTGTTCGACAAGGGTGCGTTTAACGACAACTGGGCCTGGAGCATGACCGACGACGTGACCGGCGCCGGCTGGGTGGATTTCAGTTACGCGGAGACAAGCTGGACCATCTCGTCGCTGGGCATCGTCTTGCGTCCGGAGGGCGTGTACGAACCGGACAATCCCGGCTTGATCGGCACGCACCTGACGACGTTCCGCATCGGCTTCGACCACCTGTTCGCCCCCAAGGACGCGCTTCTCGAATGCGACATCAGCGTCCCCGACGGCTCCGCGAAGAAGATCGGCAAGGTGATGGTCGATGTCGTGCGCGATGATTATGACTATCTGGAGTACGTGATGCAGGATACGGATTTCGTCGATCCGAACCAGCTTTGGTTCGTCGAGGGATGCCGCATCGGCAGCGTCCTGACTTCTTCGCCCTGCGTGACTGATCTGAATTGCGCGGCGCAGAGGTTCTGCGACGAAGCGGCGGGGTTCTGTCGGCTCAAGCTGCAGGAGAAGATCCGGAAATGGCCGATTTTCACGCACGAGAACGACTGGTCCGGACTCGATACGGAAGAGGACCAATATAAGGCTCTGCGCTGCAATTCGGGCTTCTCGGGCAACTATTTCAACAACGCCGCCTGGTGCGACTTCACCGGCGATGCCTCGTTCTCGCTCGTGATGCGGCGGGGAGTGCCCGTGGAAGGCGACTGCCATGACGGTCTGGACAACGACGGCAACGGTCAGATCGACTGCGCCGACCGTTATTGTCAGGGGATTTCCTACCGGTGTCAGACGCTGCCGCGCACCGATTGCGTCTGGGGCCAGACCGGCGACGGCATCGGCGACTGTTCTGACCCGGCATACGAAAGCGGCGATCTGTGTTGCACGAGACAGCCGAAGTCCGAAGTGGAACCGGCCATCCATCGCATCGTGGACGGCGTCGAATGCGCGCAAGGAGACGCGAAGGACGGATATTTCGACTGCGACTGTACCGGTCAGGCGGCGTTCGACGCGAGTCCGACCGACGATTGTTTCGCGCCGGGGTACCAGGCGGGGGATCTGTGCTGTAACGACGAGGATGACGTGGTGAAGCTATGATTTGGAGCGGGAAAAGCGGGAAAAGCGGGAAAAGCGGGAAAAGATATCTCTTCCCGCTAAGTCCGGCGTATGCCGGACGGTTCCCGCTGAGCGAGGCGGAGCCGAGCGGTTCCCGCTTTTTCCCGCTGCTATTGCTTTTTATCGTGCTTTCTTTAGCCGTGTCCGTATGGTTATTTTCCGTTCCGGCGAGGGCGGCCATTGCCCCAAGCCCGTGCGACGGTAACATCTGCACCGGCTTCTTCGCCGTCGGCGGCCAGACCGTCAATTACGCCTACACCGAGCACATCAAGCCGGACGGCACGCTCAAGGTCCGTCTTAACGGCGGGGTCTACAATCAGGCCACCCTGATATCGCATATCATCTATGGCCTGCCGGCGTTCGACAGCTGGAACAAGTACGCCAATCCGACGAACGGCGCGGTATTCCTGCCGAGCGAGGACATCAATCCGGCGCAGACCGCTTACGAGAGGCTGGATACGGACGGTTGTATCGGCTGCATCGTCGATCAGGTCCTGACCGTCACTTACTCCGGGCTGGCCGCGGGCGCTTATACGTTCGATATCTCGGTATTCCAGAACGGCGCGGGCGGCATCAAGAGTAATCTCGGTTTTTACGTAGACGCGCTCGCGCCGACGAATGGCGACGAGTCGGAGTCCTGGACGGAGATACCGGACATGGACAAACCGTGCGCCGACGGCATTGACAACGATCTTAGCTTTTATGCCGATTGCGGCGATACCGCAGCCTGCATCGGCGAGGTCGGCGATGTCGGCAGCAACGCGCTCTGTGAAGCTTCGGAAGCGACCTGCACGGACGGATTCGACAACGACAACGATGGCGATGCGGATTGTGCGGACGCGAGCTGCGATAGCCTCATCGGCAGGATCGCCGACGGAGCCGTCTGTCAGTATGAGAACGAATGGGGCGCCGCTACGTGCAGCGACACTTTCGACAACGACGGCGACGGGTTGACCGATTGCGTGGACAATCTGTCCGCCAATCCGGCCGGGAATCCAGCGCGGGCGTGTTGGAAACAGCCGGCGTACGGCTGTCCGGCCACGGAGTCCGACTGCGATGACGGGTCCGACAACGATGAGGACAGCAGTTTCAGTTCCGACTGGGACAGCGGACCGCTGACCGGCGCGGACTGTCTCGATTACGATTGCGCCGGGGACGCGGCCTGTCCGAGCGAGGAGCACCGCGACGCGTCGGGCGCGGACGCGGATTTTCAGTGCTTCAATACCCTGGACGATGACTTGGACGGGCTGTTCAATTGCGCCGATCCCGACTGTCTCGGTATGGACAACGGCACGCTGGTCTGTTACGAGAAGGAGTTCGACATCATCGAGCGCTATCAGAAGTGTGCGAACGCTTTCGATGACGACGGCGGTGACGGGACCGATTGCGCCGATGCCGACTGCGGCAACAAGTTCGGCAATTGCGGGCCGTGTCCGGCGCGCGAGGACCTGACGTATGAATCCTGTTCCGACGGGCAGGACGATGACCGCGACGGCGTGGAGGATTGCACGGATCCTGACTGCAACGGCGCCGGACCGGGGCCGGACGCCAGCCTCGGCTACTTGCCGCACGCGGCCAGATGCGCGGTGGCGGAAGGCTCGGCCGACATGTGCCGCGATTCATTCGACAACGACAACGACGGCGACGCGGATTGCGCTGACGCCGGCTGCGCCGGATTTTCGCAATGCGCCGCCGCGGAGAACACCGCCGCCATGTGCGGCGACGTCTACGACAACGACGGGGACGGATTGATGGATTGCGTCGATTCGGATTGCTGGGGCGTGGGGGCGTGCGCGGCCAAGAACTGGGCCTCGTCCGCCTGCCGGATCGTCCCGCGTCTCGGACCGTTCACCGCTTTCTCGTCCATAGATCCCACTGTGACCGCGGCGGCGACCGAAGCGGCGCACGTCAACTCTACGGATATCATCCGCTTCATCGGCGCCGGCACCTACTCTTCCGTCACGATCGTCATCGGCGACAACACTGATCCCGGCGACTACTATCCGTACGCGCAGCTGAAGACGTCGGTCCCGGCCTGTCAGCTGACCGGTACGGGCAGCGGAAGTCTGGATTTCATCGCCGTGCCCGGCCATGTCGTGCAGATCTTCAATCTGGCGGGTCAGACGCTGAACGGATTCGATCTCACGTTCACCTGTCCGACGACCGCCGTGCCGCAGCCGCTCCGGGACTATCCCATCAGCATTTCCGTCCTCAAATCCCCGGGCGACGTACCGGAGTATGGCGACAGGATGTTCGAACACACGCTTTATGAAGGCACACCTCCAGTAGTCAACGACATCGAAGCCGAGGGGGAGAGTCCCATCGGCGTCGATATCGGTCGGGGAGAGGGCCGTCGTTTCAGGGCGATCGCGCAGGATCCTGGCGTCGGATTGGATACGAGCGGCATCTGCGCCTGCACGGTGGACATCGACGGCACTGAATACGGGACTCCGGACAGCGATTGCGTCACTGGCCCGATACAGTTCTTCGATGACGGCGTAGCCGCGGTGAGCGCTTACGCCGAGGACGGCGTGAATAATATCGGCGCGTCGAGTCCGGTGCATAATTTCAACATGAACGTCACGCCCGAGATCATCGATGACCTGATCGCCTATCCGATTGACGGTATGGTCGGATCATCACCGTTTTTCCGCACCAATAAGCACATTTTGGCCCTTGACCGGACCGAGTTCCTGACCGCCGCGTCAGGCTCGTTCAACATCAATTGCGAGGTTCTTATCCGGGACAGGCTCGGCGCCGTGATCGGCGGTCCGCTCAACACGACGACCTTCGCCGGTCTGCCGGTCGGTAACTCGATCCAATGCGAGAATTTGAATCTTGACCTGTCCGCGCTCGCGGTGTGGCCGATCGCCGACGGTGAATATTTCGTCACCATCCGCGCCACCGACGAGGATGGCGATTCCATCGAATCGAATCGGCAGGTCATCTACATCTGCAACGGTACGCCCGCCGCTCCAGGCAACGAGGCCAGCGTCTGTTCCTGGGCCGACTTCGATCGCGACGGAGCGACCGAAGGTCTGTACACGGATCTCTACTGGAGCTCGTTCCAGGCATGCGACAACTGCGTCAACTTGGCGAACCCGCTCCAGCAGGACGAGGATGCCAACGGAGTCGGCGAACAATGTGAGCCGAGTTCCTGCGGCGGTCCGGGAAGCCCCACCGGAAGGTGCGAAGTCAACAGGGAATCCGTCTGCGGATATGATTCCGGCGCCGCAGTCTGCCCCGGAGATTCCCTGTGCTGTCCCGACGCCGGAGGACCGCAGGCGTGCAAATGTCCTTGGGGACTGTGTCTCTATGGCGGCCAGGTCTGTTTCGACGATCCGGAGTGCAAGTTCTGTGAGGACGGCGTGACCGGGTGCATCACCGACAATGACTGCGTGCTCGCCGGTCTGGCCGGACCGTGCGGCGGAGGATTGGGCACTTGCACCGGCGGCGCTGCCTGCAAGCGGGACGACGATTGCATCGCCGTCGGGGACACCGGACCGTGCATGGGCGCCAATATCTGCGACAACCTGATGTTCCCCTGGCTCGAGACGACGTTCGGCAACGTGTATTCCGGCAAGAAAATCTACGCGACGGAGGAACCGCCGGACACGAAGTTCAACGCGACCTACTGCATCACCGCGAAGAGTTCGATATTGAATTTCGTGAGCGATCTCTGCAACCAGGAACCGAACGCGGACGTGAATTACGAAAGGCCGAAGGCGGAGAACGCCTACGCTTCGGTGCTCGGCAAGATCGACGTCAACGGATTGCTGGCCGGTCGCTACGGCGACGTGACCACGGTGTCGTCGGGAGAACTCGATACCGCGATCACGGCCCGCGAGAATCCTCTCGACGGGGAAGTAATCGCGGTCGTTGACGGCGGAGACGCTATCGTCGGCGCGCACACGTTCTTCAACGCGACGCTGGACAATAAGGGCAAGGGCACGGTGCTCATCGTCGGCGGCGATCTCTACATCACCGGGAACATGATTTACGGTCCGGGCGCGGTGACTAGCCTGCCGCAGCTCGCCTCCGTCGGATGGATCGTCCTGCCAGCGGCGGACGGATCCAAAGGCCACGTCTACATCGATCAGGGGGTGAGCGAGCTGGTCGGTGCGTTCTTCGTCGGCGGAGAAGAGGGGCTTTATACGGTCACCCCGCCGGTCCCGGCGAGCGAAATCCCGCTCAGGGTCTACGGATTGGCTATAGCGCGCAAATTCCATTTCAGTCGAAATTTGAGGAGCGTAGACATGGGCTCGGAACAGTTCATCTATGACGGCCGCGCGGTAGCCAATCCGCCGCCGGGCTTCGAGGACATCGGGAAGTCGCTGCCGGTCATAACGGATACGCCGTGATTGAGCTAAAGAGGGGGAGAAGGGGAGAAGCGGGAATGAGCGGGAAAAGATATCTCTTCCCGCTAAGTCCGGCGGATGCCGCCCCGCCACAGATATTCAAGCCAAGCAAAGCTTGGCGTCAAAGAAGGCGGGGTCCCGCCAGAGGCGGGAGACGGTTCCCGCTTAGCGAGCGATTCCCGCTCTTACTGTGCATAAGTGCGCGCGTCTCGCCTAAAAGGTGTATAATGCGAATGGAAAACCGCACCAGCTAATCATCGGTGATTATGGGCCTGTTCGGCGGAAAGAAACGGAGTTACATCGGCATCGATCTAGGTTCCGGGGGCATCAAACTCGTCGAGCTCAAGAGTGACAAGGGCAGGACGAAGCTTTTTACGTATGCGTTTACGGAACGCATGCCTGGCGTCGAGCCGTTGAATTTGGTCGACGCGCCGGAGGAGGCTGCGGGATTGCTCAAGAAGATGCTGGCGAAATCGCGGGTCTCGACGAACAAGGCGATCGGCGGTCTGCCCGTGGCATCCGTCTTCAGTTCCGTCGTCACCGTACCGCGCGCTTCGGAAAAAGAGATCCAGGAGGCGGCCAGGTGGCAGGCCAAGAAGCTCATTCCGGTGCCGCTCGATGAGATGCAGCTCGACTTCAAGGTCATCAACGACGGAGCCAAAAAATTGGATAAGGCGCAGATCAAGAAGGCAGCAGGAGAAGCCAAGAGCGGCGAGAAGAAAGGCAACGGGAACGGAGAAGCCAAGCTTGACGACAAGAAGACCGTCCAGGTGCTCATCACCGGCGCGTCCAATACGATGGTCCAGAAATACGTCAACGTCTTTCAGAGGGCCGGACTTCAGCTGATCAGCCTGGAGACCGAAACACTGGCGTTGGTGCGTTCGCTCATCGGCAAGGACCGTTCGACCACGATGTTGGTCGATATCGGCGCTGCGCGCACCAATATCATCATCGTCGAGAACGGCATCCCTTATGTCACGCGCAGCGTGGATATGGGCGGCGCGGCCCTGACCCGAGCGATGGCCAAGGCGCTCGCGCTCGACCTGAAGGCCGCGGAGGAGATGAAATGCGACATCAAGAGCGTATCGTCGATCTATCCGGGCGAAGGCCTGCCGAAGATATTCGAAGCCTCGATGGCGCCGATGGTCACCGAACTGCAGTACTCGACGAGTCTCTATACCGGTCAGAACGCCGGCGGAGAGGAGAAAAGCGTGGAGAAGATCATCCTGACAGGCGGAACTGCGGCGCTGCCGGCGCTGGCGGACTATTTCTCCCGCCAATTGAACATGAAGGTCTACGTCGGTGATCCCTGGGCCCGGGTCGCTTATCCTGATGATCTGCGCCCGGTCCTCGACGAGATAGGTACGAGATTTTCTGTCGCCGTCGGCCTGGCGATGTCGGAGATGGAGTGACGTCCTATGGACTTTCTTCCGAAGACGGACAATCAGACGGGTGTCGGAGGTCCTGGGCCGTCCGCGGCGCAGCCCGGTCCGGTCCCGCCGCCATCACCCAAGGATGATCCGGAATCCAGCGGATTCATGGGCGGACTTCGGGTATCGCTGATGCCGTCGGCGGAAGGCGAGGAGCCGGGTACGAACCTGCGGCGTCAGCTGGTCGTCTTCTTCGTCGTCCTGATCGTCGAAACCCTGATCATCGGCGGCGCGTTCCTGTTCGTGACGAAGAAAGAGGCTGACGCGACGGCAATCAGGCAGGGTCTGGAACAGGAATTGGCCGGCGTCACCCGGCAGATCCAGGAAAGTGAAGCCGGCACCAAGGTCATGACGCTGTTCGATGCGCGGGTACGCGTGGCCACTGACTTGCTGGATAATCATGCCTACTGGACTTCGTTGTTCGACTATATCCGGAGCAAGACCAAGCCGTCCGTGATATTCATGAACTTCTCCGGCGACCGTTCGAGCGGCATGGTGACGCTCGATGCCATGGGGGCGTCGTATCGCGATGTGGCCGAGCAGATAGTGATCCTGCGGGAAGACCCGATGGTGAAAGAGGTGATCTCGTCTTCAGCCTCCGCGACGGTGAGCGAGACGGGGGAAGTGCTGGGCGTGTCGTTCGGTCTGGTACTAAAGCTCAAACCGGACGTGTGGAAACTTGCCGCGGCGCAGGCCGGTACTGTCGAGGAAACGCCGGGGGTCGGAATGATCGAAGAAATCAGGACAGATGTCGGAACCGTGACCGGTAATGGTCAGTGATATGCCGGAAGAAGAGGTGAAACAATCCCAGATCGTCAGATACCTTCCGGTGATCATCGCCGTAGTGGCTATACTTTACGGCCTCGGCGCCTACTTCTTACTGTTCATGCCGAAGATAGGCCAGCTGATGGCAGGCGGAGCACTCGATTCGCGCGCGCTTGCCGGCAGACTGAGCGATTATCAGGGGTATCTGGACCAGATCACCGCGGAGAAGGAGAAGTTCACGGAGGTGAACAGCGCTCACTTGAGGAAGATACCGCTCATGCTGCCCGAATGGGCGGACGCGCCCAACCTGTTCGTACAGATGGACGCGGTCGCCCGTGAGAACGGTCTGGTGCTGACGTCCATCGATACTGTCCCGGACGAGGGTCCGGTCGGCATCGACGGCGTCAAGAAAGTACGCATCTCCTTGAGTCTGATGGGCGGAACGTTCAAGGAATTCAACAACTTCCTGGGCGGTCTTGAGAAGTTGGTGCGCATCTCGGACATCGATTCGCTGACGTTCTCATCCGGCGACACGAGTTACAGCGTCATCCTGACGGCATACTTCATCGCGCCAGAGGTCGCACCAGCGCAAGCGGTCCAGACCGGACCGCCGTTATTGCCGGAAAAGCTATAGATATCAGATACATGAACAAGGAAAAGAAACAGGTCTTACTCTTGGTCGCCCTGCTGGTCGTGATAGCCGGGGTGCTTGTCTATTTCAACAGGTACCGGTTCATCCCGACGTCAGGCACGGCAGCGCCTCTGCCCCCGGCTTTGCCGCAGTTGATGTTCGACACCGGCGAGAGGGAGAGCCTGTTCGGACGGAGCGATTATCTGGTCCTGGACGAGTACGTATCGCCCGTGGATCCGTATAACGTCGGCAGAGTAGGCAATGATCGGCCTTTCAGGACGCTCGAAGTCACAGAAGGAGAATGAATCGCTTATGGCCAGTAAGGGCACGGAATTGCTGGATATCCTTCTCGAGACCGGTCAGTTGACCGAGGATCAGTACAGGGCTTTGGTGAAGGAGAGGGAGGGAAGCGGCAAGCCGTTCGAACAGCTTATCTTGGAGAAGAGGATGGTCGATGATGAACTCCTGGCGAAAGCCAGGGGTACGGTTTTAGGTGTCCCTTACGCCGACTTGGTCGGCCAGGAGATCCCGTTGGACGTCCTGAACCTGATACCGCAAGAGGTGGCGGAAACCAACAAAGCCGTCGCGTACGCCAAGCTGAATGATGACGTCAGCATCGGGATGCTGGAGCCCAGGGACATGAGGTCGGCGCAAGCAATCGACTTCCTGGCCAGGACCAGCAAGTTCAAGCCGCATTATCACATCATCTCGAAGGCGTCGTTCAACGCGGTGTTCAAGAAGTATCGGGAGCTCGGCAAGGAGGTCGAGCACGCCCTGGAAGTAGCGAAAGAGAAATACGAGGTGGTCAAGCCGGAAGAGATCACGACGGAAGAGCGTATCGAGGAGGTCATCAAGGGCGCGCCAGTGTCGAGGATCGTTTCGGTGATCCTCAAGCACGCCGTCGAAGGCAATGCGTCCGACATCCACATCGAGCCCTACGGCGAGGAGACCAGGGTGCGCTATCGCGTGGACGGGGTCCTGCGGACTTCCATCACGCTGCCGAAGTACATCCATCCGTCCATCATCTCGCGCATTAAGGTCTTGGCGAACATGAAGCTGGATGAGACCCGTATCCCGCAGGACGGCAGGATCCGTGACAAGTTCGGCGATAAGGTCATCGACTTCCGCGTGTCCACGCTCCCGCTGGCCGAATACGAGAAGGTCGTGCTGCGCATACTCGACACGACCAGGGGCGTACCGAAGCTCAGTGAACTGGGGTTCCGGCCGCGTTTCGTGCACATCATCGAGCAGCAGATCAGGCAGCCGCACGGCATGTTCCTTATCACCGGGCCTACAGGTTCAGGCAAATCGACGACGCTGTTCACCATCTTGAACATGAGGAACGACGAGGGCGTGAACATCTCCACGCTCGAAGACCCGGTCGAGTATCAGATCAAAGGGGTCAATCAGTCGCAGGTCAGGCCCGAGGTCGGATACAATTTCGCTACGGGTCTGCGCTCTCTGCTCCGTCAGGACCCGAACATCATCATGGTCGGCGAGATCCGCGACGGCGAGACCGCTGAACTTGCCGTTCATGCGGCTCTGACCGGCCACCTGATATTCTCGACGCTTCACACGAACGACGCTCTGGGCGTAGTGCCCCGTCTCGTCGACATGCACCTCGAGCCGTTCCTGATCGGCGCGACGATGAATATCGCTGTGGCGCAGCGGCTGGCCAGGAAGATCTGCGAGCGATGCAAGACGAAAGTGGAGATACCGGAGGAGGTCGAGAAGGGGGTGCTCGTGGAGCTGCAGGAGATACCCGAAGATTATTTTCAGGAAGTCGGATTGGATAAATCCGCCCGCCCGGTCTTCTATAAGGGGCGCGGGTGCATAAGATGTCAGGATTCAGGCTATGTCGGACGCGTCGCGGTCGCGGAGGTGCTCGAATTCGACGATAAGATGAAACAGCTGGTAGTGAAGGGCTTTCCGGCGGAAGAGGCGCGCGCCGGGATACGGGAGCGACAGATGATTAACCTCCGCCAAGACGCGCTGTTGAAAGCTTTGGAGGGATTAACTACAATTGAGGAGGTGATGAGGGTCACCGCTGATTGATTTATCCCCAGACGAACACGGCTTATGTCGGAACAAGGCGAAAAACACAAGGTCCTTATCGTCGATGACGACGCATTCCTTTCCGGGATATACGCCACCAAGCTGGAGCTCGAGGGTTTCCAGGTCGCTACTGCGCGTGATGGCGAAGAGGGGTTGCGGGTCGCCGTCGAGATGAAGCCCGATATCATCCTTTTGGACGTGCTCATGCCCAAACTGGACGGCTTCGAGACGCTTAAGAGGCTGAAGGCGGAGGCCATAACGAAGAGCATACCGGTCATCATGCTCACGAACCTGGGACAGAAGGAGGATATCGAGCAGGCTCTCGAGACCGGAGCGCAGGACTACCTGATCAAGGCTCACTTCGTACCGGCCGAAGCGGTCGAGAAGATCAAGATGGTGCTCAAGGCGAAGTGAACACTAGGTAAAAGCTGAAAAGATGGGGAGACGAAAAGATTTAAGAGTCGAAAAGTCTAAAAGACCAGGAGACGAAAAGACAAGAAGTTTAAAATGTGAACGATTGCTTTTTGTCTTTTCGACTTTTTGACTTCTCGTCTCTTCCTACCCGATCGACTTTTGAGCCGTTTAGCTTTTAAGCTTTTCATTCATGCCGAGGTTCGATTACCGGGTAAGAGACGCCGAAGGTAAGGCGATTGTCGGCGTCATCGAGGCGCCCACACAGGAAATCGCCATGGAGACCCTGCGCGATAAGGGTTTTTTTGTCGTTTCTTTGGTAGTGGCGAAAAAAGCGAGCGTGTTCGAGTTCGAACTGCCGTTCTTCAATAAGATACCGATCAAAGACATCGTGGTCTTTTCGAGACAGTTTTCGGTGTTGATGGGCGCGGCCGTACCGTTGGTCCAGTCGCTGCAAACCGTCGCCAGGCAGACGCAGAACAGGCGTCTGACCAGGATGCTGTTGGAAGTGGCGGATGAGGTTGAAGCCGGCGCGGCGCTATCGACGGCGTTTGAGCATCACCCGAACGCGTTCACGGAGTTCTTCGTCCACATGGTGCGCTCCGGCGAGACGACCGGCCGTCTCGAAGAGATCATGAACTACCTCGCCGACCAGATGGAGAAGGACTATGACATGAACCAGAGGATCAAAGGGGCGATGATTTATCCGGTCTTCATCATCTTCGGTCTGGTCGTGGTCGGATTCATCATGATGGCCTTCGTCATCCCCAAACTGACCGCGGTCTTGTCGGAATCCGGTGCCGTTCTGCCCTGGACGACCAGGCTGCTCATCGCCGTCAGTAACTTCTTCTCGTCGTACGCCATACATATCATAGTGGCCTCGGTATTTGCCGTCATCGGATTCCGGTGGTGGACCGGGACGAAGACCGGCAGATATGTCTGGGACAAGTATAAGCTCTATATCCCGATATTCGGCGGCATCCTTCAAAAGATCTATGTCGTCCGCTTCACGCAGAGTTTCGGTACGATGATGGCCGGAGGCGTGGATATCCCGAGCGGCCTGCAGATCTGTTCGGACGTCGTCGGGAACGCCTATTTCAAGGAGATCCTTCTTGAGACCAAACGCGAAGTCACGGACGGGAATGCGCTGACCACGGTCATCGAACGCGAAAGATTCATGCCCGACATGGTGACGCAGATGATGTCCGTAGGCGAGGAGACGGGGCGATTATCGGAAGTGCTGGACAAATTGACTGAATTCTATTCCCGCGAGCTTTCGCACGCGGTCGCTAATCTCGTACACGCAATCGAGCCGGCGATCATGTTGGTCATGGGCGGTGCCGTAGGAATAATG
>Ga0265297_10007501_pt1 | contig 15074 bp, 16 predicted proteins | sample Munlanlwell13791_FD_192502 | JGI IMG/M metagenome (GOLD analysis project Ga0265297, IMG submission 192502) | Leachate microbial communities from a municipal landfill in Southern Ontario, Canada - Leachate well 137-91 | ecosystem: Engineered > Solid waste > Landfill > Unclassified | place... | reverse complement strand
AATGCTTTTTGTGCCTACGCTTTATGCGGTATTTGAGGCAAGGGTCAGAAGAAACGGAGGCAAGAAGAAATGTTGATGGTTATGATTGTTTACAATGAAGCAATCGATGATGAGGTGATGGGGATTTTAGAAAATTGCGCTTTAAGCAATTACACTAAGCTAAATGGCGTTTTTGGTAAAGGTGCAACTTCGGGTACGCATTTGGGCGATGACGTCTGGCCGGGAAGAAATAATATTTTGTATATTTGTTGCGAAAATATCCAGGCGCAAAAAGTTTTATCCGGTGTAAAAGAATTACGCAAAAAACTCGGCAAAGAAGGAATAAAGGCATTCGCCTGGAATTTAGAAGAAATTACATAGGCTAATTCCGTTAACTTCTACTTGTCAGCATTTTATTTTCGCTGTATTTTTGCATAAAAAAATTGGAGGTACGATTAATGCTTAATAGAATGAAATACAAACATGCTTTATTCTTGAATCCTTACATCGAAAACCACGCAACAAGCGTAATGAAGCTTTTCCCTCCTACAGGCCTTGAGTATGTTGCTTCTAGCGCAAAAGAATGTGTAGGCAAAATAACATTACTTGATTTGCGTTACGAGAAAGGATTAACCAATCCGGCTAATCTGCTGGCATTTATAAAAAAAGAAATTGACATAATTTGCGTAAGCGTTGGCTGGGACAGGCAATTTAAGGAAATATGCGGTTTGCTTTCTTGCATGCCGGAAGATATTCCTTTGGTGGTTGGCGGATATAAAGCCACAGAAATGACGAAAGAACTTTTTGAGTTCTGCCCGCCCATTAAAATTATCGTAAGAGGAGAGGGAGAGGAAACAATAAAAGAAATACTTAAAGGCACGCCCCTAAAGGATATCCTCGGTATTTCGTATAGGCATAATGGACAAATAATTCACAATGCCAATAGGCCGCTAGCGGAAATAAATAATATTATAGCTCCTGACCGCGGCCTTAGAAATAATGATTACCGGCTTACCGTAAACGGTGTTAATGTGATGAATCTTACGTTTGATTCCGTGCTTACCGCAAGAGGATGCCCTTACAACTGTAAATTTTGCACTTTTAGCTTAAACCCTCTCGGACAAAAAAGGAATTATTCTGCACGCAATATTGATTCTGTAATTAAGGAATTAAAGGAAATAGATGCAAAAGTTATACTTTTTAGCGACGATAACCTGTTTGCCGATATGAAAAGAGCCGAAGCCCTTTGCGACGGCATTATCAAGCATAATATAAAAAAACGTTTTGTTGCCCAGGCGCGCCTGGAGATAGCTAAACGCCCGGATCTTTTAAAAAAAATGGTTAAAGCCGGGTTTAAGGCGCTTTTATTGGGCATAGAGTCCCCTCATGATAGAATACTTGCGCAGCTGAATAAAGGTTTTGATTCCGCGACTATAAGAAAGGCCTTCAAAGTGCTAAACCGCTACCCGATTTATTACAGCGGTTATTTTATCTATGGTAACATCGGAGAAACAAAAGAAGAGATGCTTTATATCTCCCAATTTGCCAAAGAGATAGGCCTTGATTCTATCGCCTGTAATAAATTACGTATAGAGAAATTTTCTCCTCTTAGGGCTTTAGCGGAAAAAACACCAGGATACCATGTTACCGAAAGAGGAGAATTGTATTCTGATATGTATGATTATCCGGCGCTTAAGAAAATAGGCAGAACCATAAAATTTTCTTTTTACACGCCTTCGCGTTATTTAAAAATTTTATGGAAGAATATTTTTGTAACTAAATTTTTTACTTTTGGCGAGGTTTTGTCGCTTTCTATCGTAATACCGCGTTTAATTGCCGCAGCCATTGCCCGCGAAATAAAAAAAGGCAGGTTAGCTGATTCTCTTAAAAGAACTTTTCTGGTTAACAAAGCATAATGCAATCCTTCCCGCGTTAATTATCTTGCTGGACATCCCCCAAAATTTAAGGGTATCTTTACGTAACTTCACACAATTCAATAGACAAAGGAAATTAAAACCAGTGATTAACTCAGGCACGGATTCAAACGGATGGTTACGGATGCAAACGGATAAAACCTTATGATTATCCGTACGAATCCGTAACAATCCGTGACATCCGTTTTTGAAAATAAAAAACAGGAAAATCCCGGTAAAAATAAACTGGACATCCCCCAAAATTTAGGGGTATTTTTGCGTAACTATTTGTAAACCAGTTGGTAAAGAAAAGGGGGGATTTAATGACGGATGTCACGGATTATAGCGGATACAAGCGGATTCCGTATCACGTCACACGTATCACGTTCTTAAGGGCGTTTTCCTTGTTCCCTGTTGCGTGATGTTTTTTTGATCCTGCGCCATCCGCGGCATCCGTCCCTGAATAAAAAATGGGAAAACTCCAGCAATTATCTTACAATTGACAAAAGACAAATTAGCTTCTATATTGTAATTCGTTATGCAGGAGAAATACTATTCTTTTTTGAGGCATCTTTCCTTCTGGCTGTTTTCTTCAGCGTTTGTTATTCTAACCCCCGTGATAGTCTACTATTCCCTGGGTTATAAATTTGACGTAAAATCCAAGAAATTCTTAAAAACCGGCGCGCTCTTGATAAAGACTTTTCCACGTGCGATAACGGTTTATCTTGATGGAGAAAAAATGGACGAATTTACTCCAACTACGATAAGGGAGCTTATGCCGCGTAAGTATAATTTAGCTTTGGAGAAAGATGGTTTTTATCCATATCATATGGAAGTTGAGATAAAACCTTCCCTAGTTAACAGCGTTGACGTGTTTCTCCTTCCAAAAATCAGGGGTATTGAGAAAATAAAATTTAATTTTAATATTTATAAATTTTTTGTAATCAAACAAATATTTGCAGAAAAAATACTGGTTTTTACCGATAAGGGAATCTATTTTTTAGGTGCCGACCTGGAAGGTGTCAAGAAGGTGTCGGAGCAGGTTTTTGAAGAAAACCTGGCCAGCTCAATACAAGAAGTCATAGCTAACAATAATAAGCTTATTTTTTGGAACAAAAAAAATGTCTGGATTATAGATATCTCTAGCGATAGCCTTCCCGACAGCAATATCGCCAGCCTCGTATATACGGCAGTCAGAAATATAAAAGATGCATTTTTGGGCCTTAAAGAGCGCTATCTTATCGTTAATGATGGCTTAAAGGTTGTTGCTTTGGATATGGATAATTTAGGCATAAGTTTTGAAATATATACGCTTAATAATTCAAATTCAAAAATATTCTACAATGCACGTTCCGAGACGCTTTATATAAAGGACAAAATGCCGCATTCAGAAGTTTTTAGTCTTTTTAAAATAGAAATGATGCCGCTTATAGGCGAAAGGATTTCTGATGGAAGAAACAAAGATTAAACGAATCTTAGAAATTATTCCGGGATTTCTTAGTTGGTTTTTAATTTTTTTCCTTATTATACTTTTTATCTTCAAGCCATTAGCTGCCATAGTTTTTATAATAATATATCTTCTTTACTGGGTTGCCAGGCTTCTTTATTCAAGCATACTTTTGATAATGGCTCACCAGAGGATGCGGTCTAAGAAAAATAACGACTGGCTTTCTATGTGCAAGGAGGCAAAATCAGATTTAAAATTTGAAAATATCATCCATATAGTGCTTTACACGGTTTATAAGGAGCCAGAGGAGTTGATAATTGACAGCTTAAGTTTTTTAAAAGAAACAAATTATCCGGCTGATAAGATAATAGTGGTTTTGGCCGGCGAGGAAAGAGCTCAAGGTGCTTACGAAAAACTTTCTGCAATAAGCGAAAGATTTAAAAGCAATTTCAAGGACATAGTAATTACCATTCATCCTAAAGATATACCGGGAGAAATACCCGCCAAAGGGGCTAACGCAACTTACGCCGCCAAACAGGTTAAAATATATTTGGAAGAAAAAGGCTACGATTTGAAAAATATAATAATTTCCTGCTTTGACGCGGATACTTGTCCGGACAAGAATTATTTTTCCTCCCTCACTTATAATTTTTTGGCAAATCAAAAAAGATATCACATGAGTTTCCAGCCTTTACCTATATATAGTAATAATATATATACTGCCCCGGCATTTGCGCGGGTCATTGAAGTCGGTTCTACCTTTTGGCAATTTATAGAAGGAATGCGATATGAAAAATTTATAACTTTTTCTTCGCATAGCATGAGTTTTAAAACACTCGTTGAAGTTGATTACTGGCCGGTAGATTTGATTTCTGATGATTCTCTTATATTCTGGAAATGTTTTTTGAAATTTGACGGAGATTACAAAACTTACCCTCTGGATATCCCTGTTTATATGGATATAGCTGTGGGAAAAAACTGGTTTGATACCGTAAGAGTTCAATACAAGCAAAAAAGGAGATGGGCGTGGGGTGTTGAGAATTTTATTTTTTTAGGGCAGCATTTTTTAAAAGAAAAAGGCATTCCCTTGTCAGTAAAATTCAGGAAACTATACCAGATTTTAGACGGCCACATAAACTGGGCAACCTGGGCGATAATAATCAGCTTTATTACGCCTTTGATTTTGTTGTTGGGTAAAATTGTACTCAAGAATTCACTCGCGCTTTTAAACCTTTCTTATATAAATAGCGTAGTTTTCCATTCGCTTTCTTTTATATTGCTGCTTTGTATCGTAATAAGCTGGGAATTCATGCCGCCCCGGCCGAAAGGGATTACTAGGTGGGTTTATGTTTCATTTTTGTTTCAATGGCTTTTGACGCCATTTATATCTGCGGTACTAGGTTCTTTTCCTTCCCTTGATGCTCAAACCCGTCTTATGCTGGGCAAGTATCTTTCGTTTACGCCTACGCCCAAGCAGAGGCTGGAAGTCAGAGAGCATAAGACAGGAGACAGGGGATAAAAGTCAGTATTTTAACGCCTAATTTTTGACTTCCGACTTGACAAAGAGGATTTTTTTAGTATATTCTAAATTAAAAGGAGAATATGGTAAGAAATTTTTTTAATAGAAAAGAAAAAGCAAAAGCAAAAAGATATTCATCCCAAGATATTGCTAAAATAAACGAAAGGGCTTATTATGTATGGTTAAGTAAAGGTAAGCCCGCAAACAGCTCGGTTTCTGATTGGCTTTTGGCAGAAAAAGAATTAAAAAAAGAAGGCAAAATATAAGGAGGTTCGTAATGCCCAAGGTAAGGATGGTGAAGTGCCCGGAATGTTCAGATGAATTTGAATTGGAAGATTATCTTGAAATAGGGGATACCACTTTTTGCATCAGTTGTGATGCGGAATTAAAAATAACAAGGCTTGACCCGCCTCAGGTTGAAGTTGTGCAACCTTTAAGTGAGGAATCTGACGCTGGCGAAGAAGGCGATAGCGACATAGAGGAATTTTAAAAAGGAGGATACTACAATGGATAAAAAGTTTTTATATTTGTTTATTCTTTCTGTTTTTCTTATTTCAGGCATGGTAAATGCACAAGAAGAACAAAAAGCGGCCAAAGAGCAGGCTGCTGAGAGCGCAGTGCAGGCGCCTGAAACCGCGGCACAAGCATCTGAAACTACTACGGCACAAGCGCCAGAAACTGCAGCGCAAGCAGCCGAAAAAGCAGCACAAACGCCTGAAAGTGCAGCTCAGGCTGAGATGCCTCAGCAGGGCTCGTCACAGGCACAGGCGGTGCAGCAGCCGAAAGAAGAAGTTATAAAGGGTATAATAAAAGAAATAGCAGCAGATGGAAGTTATATTGTGGTAGACAACACAAAAGTTTTGACTACTAAAGAGTTTATTGATGATTCTTATCTTGAGGTGGGCGATAATGTAGAAGTAACTGCGCAAATGACAGACGCCGGCCTTAGGGCAAAAAATTATAATTACATTTTTGAAGAAGAGGGGCCTTCGGCAATTACCGAAGAATCGCCATCGCAAGAAGTGCCGCAAGGATATTAATTCTTTAAGGATGAACAAATTCAACCCTCTCATCATTGAATGGTGAGAGGGTTATTCTTTTATGTTCGCCACTAATTCCGGCGAAAGTATATCTTTTTTGAGCGCAAACACGCAACTCTTGCGGGAGGGTTGGCAGGAAAACGAAAAGTTATAAATAAGGTAATGTTGGGGCGAGAAGGGAGGTTTTGAGAATGAATAAATATAAGAATTTGGAGACCGCGGCCGCGCCTGGTGCCGGCAGCGAGCAAAAAAAAAGAACACAGCGCACTGATTCTTCCGATGAAGAGCCTGAAGGAAATAATGATGAGCCAGAATTATGTAAGACAGAAATAATTGCAGAAGACAATTGGCATACCGCATACAGAAATTCACTTAAGACTATTGATGACCTTTCCAGATTTTTTTTGATTTCCGAAGAAGAAAAACCACTCCTTAAACAGGTTATCAAAACTTTTCATACCCGTATACCGCTATATTATCTTTCGCTTGTTAAGGACTTAAACAATACAGAAAATCCTTTGCTTAAACAATGCGTTCCTTCGGTAGAAGAGATAAGGGGGGAAATCCATGAAAAGATTGATCCCCTTGGAGAAGAAAAAACTTCTCCGGCTCCCTGCCTGGTGCACCGTTATCCGGATAGAGTATTACTTTTGGTTACGGGCCGTTGTTTTATGTATTGCCGGCATTGCACCAGAAAGCGCCTCTGGCGCAGCCGCATTCCCGAGCCTACCCTAAAAGACATTGATTTGGCGTTGAGCTATGTCAGGCAAAACCGCGAGGTGCGGGAAGTAATTGTTTCCGGTGGCGACCCGCTTACTTTGCCTACAGAGAAAATTGATTATATTCTTTCTTCTATAGCGGAGATAAAAAATATAGAGGTTATACGTATAGGCACAAGGGCGCCCGTGGTTTTACCTCAAAGGATAGACGACAATCTTTGCAAGGTTTTGGAAAAATACGAAAACCTTTGGATAAATACACAATTCAACCATCCTGAAGAAATTACTCCCCAGTCTATTTTAGCCTGTAAAAAGCTGCAGCGCTGCGGCATAGTTTTGAGTAATCAATCAGTGTTACTTAAGGGCATAAATGATAGTGTAAAAACTATGCTTGAATTATGCCAGAAGCTTCAGGCAATCAGGGTCAGGCCGTATTATTTGTATCAATGTGACCCTGTCGTCGGCGCGCATCATTTTAGGACCTCTATTTTAAGAGGCATAGATATTCTTGAAAATATGAGGGGGCACACAAGCGGAATGTGCATACCGACTTTTGTGGTAGATGGAATAGACGGGAAAGGTAAAATCCCGATAGACCCTAACTACGTGCTTTCAGCATCACCCGAGGGTTTTACGCTTAGGAATTTCAAGAACGAAACTTTTTTTTACTATAATCCAAAAGAATAATTCATTCTTCTGTTGTCAATTGCAAAACCAAAAGAGCATAAGTGAAAGCTACTTGTATAAAAAAAATAGCAATAATTTTTAATTTAAAAAAGAAAGGGCTAAAAGATGATAGCTGCGAGGAGTATGATGAAATAGAAACTATCAACGCTCTAGCCAAAGAATTAAAAACTTTCGTGCCTTTTGTTTTCCGCATAGAGCAAAGCAAAAATATCGTAAGAGACATTCTTAAAGCAAAGCCCGATTTCGTATTCAATTTAGCAGAAGGCATTGGGCTTGCCCGCGCCAGAGAATCTCAGGTGCCTTGTATCCTGGAGAGCTTAAACATACCTTATTCCGGTTCAGACCCGACTGCACTAGGAGTTACTCTAGATAAATATCTTACTAATACTATTTTAAAATCCGCCGACATTCCTGTTCCTTGCGCTTTTACCATAAAAGAAGCTTCGCAGTTAAATTGTTTGAAGAATATTTTTAAAAAGAATAAACTGTTTATTGTAAAGCCCCGCTGGGAAGGCTCCTCAAGAGGGATATTTTCCAATTCTGTAGTAAGCAATTTAGGCGAGCTCAAAGAGAGAGCTGTTTTTGTATTAAAAAAATATAAACAACCGGCGTTAATTGAGGAATTTCTGGAAAAAGATGAAATAACTGTCGGCGTGTGCGGCAACCATCCGCCTTTTATCCTGGGTATGATGCGCGTGCGCGAGAAATTTAAATCAGCCAGCCCCTTTTTATATTCGCAGGAAAACAAAAGAGATTGGCAGGAAAAAATCATATATGAACCGCAAAGTTCAATAGAAAAAAGCACGCAGATGCTTATAGAAAAATACGCCCTGAAAGCCTTTCGGGAATTAGAACTGCGTGATATAGCCAGAATTGATTTCAGGCTGGACTGTGCAAATATTCCTAAAATAATAGACATTAACCCGTTACCCGGATTTTCTCCTTATTATAGCGATTTACCGATTGTTTGTAAGCTCGCAGGTAAAAGCTATAGCTATCTTATAAAAGTTATTTTGCAGGAAGCATTAAAAAGAACCGGTTGCAGGCTTTTCAAAAAAAATTCAAACGGCTAATATGAAAAAAATACTGATTTTTTCTTTATTTTTCATAATTTGCACCATGCCTGATTGTTTCGCGCAGCTTAACTTTTCAGCGCAGGATAGAGTGCTTATTCTTGCCCCGCATCCAGATGATGAAATTATCGCAACCGGCGGCATTATACAAAAAGCCGTAAAGAGTAACTCAAAAATAAAAATAGTTTATCTTACTAATGGAGAATACAACGAGATATCTTACTTTTTTTACAAAAAAAATCCTGCAATTTCAACAAAGGGTTTTATCAATATTGGAGAAACGCGCCAGAAAGAAGCATATAACGCGACAGCTTATTTGGGTATTAAGAAAGAAGACCTTGTATTCCTTGGCTACCCTGACAGGTTTACGGAAGCAATTCTCGCAAGTTTTTGGGATAAAAAATGGCCGGCAAGAAGTATGCTTACTCATATAGGCCGGGTTCCCTACAAGAATGCTTTGTCCTATGGAGCGCCTTATATAGGAGAAAGTATTTTAAAAGACTTGAAACGGGTGCTGGCTGATTTTAGGCCGACAAAAATTTTTGTATCAAGCCCCTACGATGTAAACCCTGACCATAGAAGTTTATATGTATTTACTACCACGGCTCTTTTAGACCTAAAAGGGAAAATAGATAATCCCGCCCTCTATGCTTATCTTGTTCATAAGGTTGGCTGGCCGAAAGCAAAAAAATATCTTCCTTCATTTGAATTGGACCCGCCGGAAGATTTTCTTAAGTGCACGACAGCCTGGAGTAAGGTTTATCTAACCGATGAAGAAATAGATAACAAATATAAAGCAATGTCTCTTTATAAAAGCCAGTTATCATTTGCTAAGAACTACTTATTCAGTTTCGTGAGGAAAAATGAATTGTTGTGTTTTTATCCGGTAATAAATTTATCCGGAGAAAACCCGCAAAAGGCATCTCCAATAAGCTCAAAGGTAATTTCCAAGATATCTTATTCAAGAGATAGCGAATTTTTTTATATAAATATTTACTTAAACCGGGATATTGCTAAAACGCTAAAGGCAGATATATATCTTTTGGGTTACAGCAAGGACAAGGATTTTTCCCTTATGCCTAAAATATTTTTTAAAGCAAAAGATAAAACAGTAATTGCCTACGAAAGAAGAAAAAGAATATTTATAAAAGGTATAAAAATAAAAGAAAAAGATAATTTAGTCTCAATCACCGTGCCTCTTGCGGCGCTGGATAACCCCGGCCATATTTTTAGCAGAGTTATCTTAAAGGGCAAGCTGCTGGCGGTTTATGCGGGAGGCTGGGAAGTTATGCGGCTTCGCTAAAGTTTTGGCTAATGCCGCCTAATGAATAAAAAGCCCCGCGCAAGATAATCCGGAGGTTTTATAAAGGCAAGTTTTGCCAATAACAAGCATTCATAGAATTATGACTTTCAATAACAAACCGCAGAATAAAATCCTGATAACTATAAGTAAAGAAAAAAGTATAAGAAATGATATCCGCGAAGTTTTAAACTGCAAAAATTCCATTGAAAAAGTTTTTTTAAAAAAAGGCATAAAGACGGAAATTTTTTTCATTAAAGAGGAAGATTTTAAAGATGCTGGCAGGCTTAAGACAGAAATACTAAGCACGAAGGCTTTCTGTGTTTTTAACCTCTTTGAAGGTTTTAGCAACGATTGCGAAAAGGAAGCTGCTTTTGTCAGAATGTTGGAAAACATAAGGATGCCATTTACCGGTAACACTTATTTCACCCTAAGGGTTTGTCTTAATAAAAGTAAAACAAAAGATATTTTAAAGAAAAACAATTTGCCAGTGGCGAGAGGCATTGTGGTAAAAAATGTTAAAAACATAAAGGTTAAAGAGCTCGTCTTTCCGGTTTTTGTAAAGCCCTGCAGTGAAGATGCCAGCGTAGGCATATATAAAGATTCTTTGGTCTTTAACAAGGAAGAATTGTTTGATGTGGTTAAGAAACGCCTCAGGTTTTTTTCCGGAGGCCTTATCGTAGAAGAATTTTTGCCCGGAAAAGAATACAGCGTAGCATTTTTAGGAAATAAAAATTACAAGATATTGGGCATATCGGAAATTAATTATTCAAAACATGAAGGATTTGCGTCTTTTTTAACCTATGATGCTAAGTGGAGTAGAAAAACTTTGGACTATCGCGCAACAATGCCGGATTATAAACCAAAAATAAATAACACATTAAGGGATAAGATAATAGATTTATCAACAAAAGCTGCACAAGCTTTAGGTTGCAGAGGGTATTTCAGGGTAGACTTAAGAGGAAAGTCCGGAAATCTTTTTATTATTGATATAAATCCTAATCCTGACATAAACAGAGACAGCGGTTATATGAAACTAGCCTATGGCAGCGGATATACTTACGAGGCCACAATAGAAAAGATACTACGGCTGGCAAATACTGAACATTTCCCAAAATGTAAGGGCATCTTTGTGTAATTTCATACAATTCAATAGATAAAGTAAATTAAAACCAGTGCTTAAGATTTCAAAAATGGGGAAACTCTAGGGCAAATTATCATTGACAAAAATAGCAAAGTTATATAGTATCAAATAGAACAAGAGAAGGGTTAAATATTATTGCCCTCGTTTCGCGAGAAATTGAGGTTTGTTACCCCTAGCCTTATGGTCGTTCGGGGGTAATCCGCAGATTGTCTTACGGCTGGCGTTTACGCTTGCGCCGCTACCGTAAATTATCTGCTCATTAGGAGGTGCGAGATGGAAGAGCAAAACAAAACTCAAGAAGCAGAAGCAAAGAAATCCCCGAATGCAACGAAAATGATAGTTAAAATCATTTTGGGAATAGTTTTAATTCTGCTTGGCTTGGTAGCACTTATTTCTTGGTGGTCCAGCCTTTTAACTGTTATCAAAGGGTGCATAGGTTTATTTTTAATCCTTGCCGGCGTAATTACTGTAGCTATAGCTAAAGAGTAAATTTATATGAATTTTTAAAGGGGCAGGCTTTATGTGCTTGCTCCTTTATTTTTAAAGGGTTACGAACGTTACGTAGGTTACGAAAGTTGCAATAAATCATGAATTTTAGCGTAACATTCGTAACATCCGTAACGTAGGATAGGGAGGGGGAACCTTGAAAATTGGTCTTGCTTTGGGTGGAGGAGTGGCTAGAGGTTTTTATCACGTAGGCCTGCTTAAAGCTCTTGAGAAGCTTGAAATAAAAATTGATGTTATTTCCGGAACGTCAATAGGCGCGATAATAGGCGGCCTTTATGCTTTAACGCAAGACGCAAATAAAGTTGAAGACAGGCTTCTTGCAATCCTCAACCAGCATCGCAAAGAGCTTTCCTTATTGAAAACAAGTTTTTCAGCTACCAATGTTGAGGCCAAAACCGCATTTTTTGAAAAATGGGTCGATCTCGCAAAAGAATTTTACATCTGGAATCTGCGCATAGCCAAAACTTCCCTTGTAGACTTGAAACCTTTTCTTAAAATCTTTAGAAATTTGTTTGAGGATTTTTCTTTCAAGGATTGCAAGATACCTTTTTACGTTACAGCAGTCAATTTACTTAACGCCGAAGTGGTGCGTATTGATAGCGGCCCGTTATATAAAGGCGTGCTTGCTTCTTCTTCATATCCAGGATTTTTTCCTCCGCTTAGGATTGAAGGAAAGATTTTAATAGACGGCGGGGTCCTCATGCCTGTACCGGCTAAGATAATAAGAAGAAAAGCCGACTTTATAATTGGAGTTAATTTAGAAAGCACAGGTTATAAATTTCCTTTAGTAAGAAACGCAATGGATGTAATGAACCTTGCGGATAGAATAAGATATAAAAGGATTATAGAAGAAAGTTTAAGCGGCATAGATTTTCTTATTGCCCCAAATTTAGAGAATTTTTCCTGGGGCGATTTTACTATTGCAGGAGAGCTTGTGGAAAAGGGAGAGTCAGAAATGCTTCAGTTTGGCAAAGAGCTCAAAGCCTCCTTAAAAGCCAATAGGTTTATGCCTTTTAGAAAATTCTTTAATCTTCGCCTGCCCTTTGAGCATAAATAACGCTTCTGCCCGCATTTAAGAAAAACAATCCGATAAATAACCTTATTTTTGGCTTGCCTTTTTAGCATATATGCTTTACAATACTTTCTTTTAAGGGGTTACTAATGTTATAATAATCCGGAGATTTTAAAGTAACCCGCAGAATATATAATACCAAGGAGGTAACATGAAAGCTGCAATTCTTAGCCAAAAAAATTATCTTGCACTGCGCATTTGCGCCATATTTTCTTTTGCTATTTTAATGGTAATTTCTGCTTATGTGCGCATACCGCTTTTTTTTACGCCTGTCCCGCTTACCTTGCAGACTTTTATTGTTTATCTTAGCATCATTTTTTTGAGAAAACAGGCAGTATTCTCTCAGGCAATTTATTTGTTTTTAGGTTTAACGGGCCTGCCTGTTTTTACTAACGCAGGAAGCGGCTTGATTTATTTTTTAGGCCCGACAGGAGGCTATCTCTTTGGTTTTATGGCAGCAACACTTATTTTTCCTTTCTTTTTTCCAAAGAAAAATACTTTTTTAAGAAATTTCTGCTATTTTTTTTCCATTGCTTTTTGCGTGTATTTTTTTGGAATAATCTGGCTTACGCTTATGTATAAATTTTCCTTAAATAGCGCTCTTATCGCCGGAGTTATGCCTTTTGCTTTAGGCGAGGCATTTAAAATAGGCTCAGCTTCCTTAATCCGTTTGAAATTTAAATTAAATTCGTTCTCTGCAAGCAATAGCTCTTGCGGCTGCTAGATAAACCTAAAATTTTCGGGATAACAAGTTTACTATATTTAAGCAGTTTGCTTAGCTTCTATGATTGAAAAAAAGCTTTTTATATTTGACTTGGATGGTACTTTAGCTGATGCCTACAGGGCTATTGAAAAAAGCCTTAACTTTACGCGAAGTAAAATAGGGCTTAAAAAAGTAAGCTACAAAGAAGCTAAGCAAAAAGTAGGCAGGGGGGATAGAATATTTATGGAAACGTTTTTCCCTCCGGAGGCACTTAATCATGCGCTTCGCATATACCGACGGCATCATAAACGGGCGCTTAAGGCCTATTCAAGGCTAAGGCCGCATGCAAAGTTTATGCTCACGCGGTTAAAGAGCAGAGGCAAATTAACTGCAATTGCTTCCAACAGGCCCAGCTATTTTACAAATTTGATTTTAAATACGCTTGGCATACGAAAATATTTTGACATGGTTTTGTGCGCGGATGAGGTTAAGAGCAATAAGCCTAATCCCAGAATATTGAATGTTTTGATGAAAAAACTCAAAGCTACGAGGCAGGAAACTGTATTTGTCGGGGATATGGATATAGATTTAGAAACTGCAAAGCGTGCTTGCGTTGATGTAATTTTCGTAAAAGGCGGGTCAAGCCAGCTGGATGTTGTAGATAAATACAAGAATACAAAAATAATTTCTTCTTTAAAAGAAATATTAAAATTGTATGAATAGCTTGTTCCTGGTTTTGTAAAGGAGAAAACATGGATAAAGATTATATGCTTCGGAATGACGGCAGTTTCATTATAAAGAATTATAACAGCAAACATCCATTTTCAAATTTTCTCCCTGGCGTTGCCGGTGCCTGGGGCGTGCCAATGTGGGTTTTTTATGTAAACCGTGCGCAAGGCGTTATAAGTTTTGGAGTCAAAGATAAAGATCATGCTATAACGGAATTTTTTCCGGCAAATAATGCTTATTGTTTTGCGCCGCTGGTTGGCTTCCGCACTTTTCTAAAAATAAACAACAGAATTAATTATGAACCCTTCCGTGTAATTTCCGATTACGAGCGCAACGAGGAGATGGTTATAAAAAGTTCTTCTTTTAGCATTCGTAAAAACAATCCAGAGCTTGGCCTTAATTTGCGTATTAAATATTTTACTCTTCCAAATGCTTCCGCAGGAGCTTTGGTGCGCGTTTTATCCGTTAAAAATACTTCAGACAAAGAAGTAAAACTTGAAGTCTTGGACGGTTTACCAAAAATAATACCTTTTGGTTTAAATAACGTGCTGCTTAAAGATTTAGCAAGGACTATGGAAGCTTGGATGCGCGCACAGGTTAATGATAATTTGGCATTTTTCCGTATGGTTGTAGACCCTAAAGATTCAAGCCAGACAAAATATGTTGACGGCGCAAATTTTGAATACGCTTTTTATGAAGAAAACGGAAAAAAAGTATCGCCTTACCTTATAGTAGACCCTTCTGTTATTTTTGCCCAGGATACATCTTATTCTGTCCCGGTTAATTTTTATGGCAGCAGTTTCAAAACTCCGTTTGCACAGATTATGGAAGGTAAGACCCCGTGCGCCTTCAGCCATTTTATATGGAATATCAAGCCCGGCGGAGTTAAGATATTCTATAGCATGTTCGGCTCTTCTTTTAAATCGCAGCTTATCAAAGATTTTGTTTCCGGGATAGACGCAAATTTTTTAAAAGAAAAAGAGCAGGAAAACGAAAATATTATTGAAAAAATAAAAGACGATTGTTTTTCCGTAAGTTCTTCTGGCCGGCTTAAAGAGTATGTGAGGTGCACCTACCTTGATAACGCTTTGCGCGGAGGTTATCCTTACAAGTTTACAGATAAGGACAGTTACTATATTTTTTCCCGTAAACACGGCGATCTTGAAAGGGATTATAATAAGTTCAAGCTGCTGCCTTCTTATTTTAGCGAGGGATAAGCGAATTACCGCGATATAAACCAAA
>Ga0265297_10007500_pt1 | contig 15074 bp, 13 predicted proteins | sample Munlanlwell13791_FD_192502 | JGI IMG/M metagenome (GOLD analysis project Ga0265297, IMG submission 192502) | Leachate microbial communities from a municipal landfill in Southern Ontario, Canada - Leachate well 137-91 | ecosystem: Engineered > Solid waste > Landfill > Unclassified | place... | reverse complement strand
GCCGGCGGTCTGGGTGTGGAAACGCAGCATGCAGGACCGCGCGTCTTTAGCCTTAAATGTCTTTTTCATAATTTCCGCCCACAAAATGCGCGCGGCACGGAACTTGGCTACTTCTTCCAATAAGTTATTTTGAGCGTCAAAGAAAAAGGATAATCGCCCGGCAAAATCGTCAACGTTGAGGCCCCGCTCTAAAGCCGCCCGGACGTAAGCGATGCCGTTGGCTAACGTAAAGGCAACCTCCTGCACCGCCGTCGAACCGGCCTCGCGGATGTGGTAGCCGCTGATGCTGATGGTATTCCAGCGCGGCAGATTTTTACCGCAGTATTCAAAAATGTCGGTGGTCAGGCGCATTGAGGGGGCGGGGGGATAAATATAAGTCCCGCGCGCGATATACTCTTTTAAAATATCGTTCTGAATCGTGCCGTCCAGCTTGTTTAAAGCAATCTCCTGTTTTTGCGCCAGGACGATGTACATCGCCAGTAAAATGGGGGCGGTGGAATTAATGGTCATGGAGGTGCTGACTTTATCCAGCGGGATGTCTTTAAACAGGACTTCCATATCGTGCAGGGTGTCAATGGGGACGCCGACTTTGCCCACCTCCCCGCGCGATAAAAGATTATCCGAATCGTAGCCGATTTGGGTCGGCAGGTCGAAGGCGACGCTAAGTCCAGTTTGCCCCTGCGCCAGTAAATACCTGTAACGCCGGTTGCTTTCCTCCGCCGAGGCGTAGCCGCTGTACTGGCGCATCGTCCAGAGCCGCCCGCGGTACATCGTGGGCTGTATGCCCCGCCCGAAGGGATATTCCCCCGGGTAGCCGACGGCGATTTCGGGATTGATGCCCTCAAGGTCTTCCTGCGTGTACAGGGGCTCAATCCCCATCCCGGACGTTAGCTCGAACGAAGGCTGGCGTTCCGGGAAACGCTTAAGCGCCGGCTCCAGGACTTCTTTTTGCCACTTTTGTTTACGTTTGCCCATTAATAGTCTTCCAGTCCCCACCCTTTGAACATTGCTTTATAAAAGTCGGGGCGCGGGAAGTCTCCCTGCATAAAGTAATTATGGTCGCGGTAGGACCACGCCATCCCCTGGTTCTTCTTCATGTTCTCACAAAGCACGGTTATCTTTTCCGCCGGCATCGCCAGCATCATCTCGCTTTCATCGCCTAACGCGCGCTGGAACTCGCCGGGGTCGGGGACAACCACCCAGTAGCCGCCCTTCTGCATGGGAGTGACAACGACGTGGGCGCAGGATGGCGGGAAGAAACGCCCGTTGACCTGCGACGGCCCCTCCGGCCCGGTGAGGAACAGCAGATTCCGCAGCTGGGCGGTGTTGGCATAAATGATTGCCACATCCGGCATAAAGCTGGCCGTCTTCAGGGGGGCGGTTAAAACACCGATGTATTTGCCGGTCTCGAAGGTTTCATACGGGTGCATCTTAGTGATGTCCTGTGTTTCCGGCGCGGGAACCATACCGTAGGCTAAAAGGGCGGCGGGGCACCAGTGGTCTTCCTTAAGCATCGCCACGGTTAGCCCGTCCCGCCGCGATAGCGAAAAGGCCTGGCACTGTGCGTAATGAGTATTGCGGTCTTTCTTGGGGCGCAGTGCATCCTTGGGGATGTCCGATTCTTTTTCCAGCATTTTTACCGCTACCAGCGAGGTTCTTAAGAGAAACTTCTTTTCCAGCTCATCGGCGCATGCGTTCAATTCTTTAATAGTTGCCACAATAGTATCTCCTTGTCTTTAGGATTTACTGGTTACCAAAACTTCCTTATTTATACTGTCCAACTTTGGCGGAATAGATATACATAATTGGTCGTTGGACATTCCGGACAATGAGTGGACCATGCTGTATGCCGGCCGGTATACAGGCGCAAAAACTCCTGTCCACGACGTTCTTCTCGTTATCAATCGTTATTTCCAGTTCTGCACCGAGGTCCTGGATATTATCGTAGTTAAAGCCGAAAAAGCCTATCACCTCGTTATACTCATGGGTGTGCGATTCGCAAAGCTTAATTTCTTTCTCTCCGCCGGGGACTATCCACTTGGCTTCAGAATAAAACTCGGCGTTGGGCACAGTATCAGCATCAACACGAACCACCGGTTTAACTCTTTTAGGGTCGTTATTGATGCGGAAAGCCGGATCTTTAATATTGGTCTTAGGAAAATCAACAACATATTTTGCGTTTTTACCCTCGTGCATTTTGTTACCTCTTTCTATATAAAGATATGTATTTCAATTAAACGTACATTTCGCCCGAGCCGAGCGTCAGGTGGAACATCGGGCGGTCGAACCGGCGGAAGACCAGCGGGCAGTGTTCCATGTTGGCGGGGATGTAAACCATAAAGCTCTTGGTCAGGGTGAACTTTTCATCCTCCAGCCAGAACTCAATCTCGCCGCCGAGGTCGGAAGGGTCGTCAGCATTGGTGCCCATGTAGGAAAATATCTCGATGAAGGGGTGGGCGTGGGGCATAATGCCGGGAACCTTGCCGCTCTTGACCAGCTCCGGCGTTACCAGTTCCGGCATCGCCATCCGCGGCATCTGCATCTGGTCTTTCATCGTGCCGGGCCACTGCCAGGTGTATTCGCCGTACCAGGCGCCCGGAAGGACCTCGTTGTCCATCCAGATGATGTGTTCCAGCCCCAGGCGCTTGCCGTCAACGTAGCCCTGCCGGATTTGCTGTGGGCCCTTGTAGCCGGGCATGACGATGCCCCGCTTTAGTTCCGTGGTGATGTACTTGTTGTACTTGGATATTCCCATTATCAGGTGCTCCTTTCAAGGTGTGTATTATGCTTATTTGTTGATATCTTTTGACACGTATGCCAGATTCAATTCTTTAAGTTTAGCCTCGGTGGGGATGCCTTCTTTAGACCAGCCGCGCAGAGAGTAGTATTTATCCAGGAATTCGTCGTTGTGGCTAACAGTCTGACCCTCACCCTGGGCTTCACGTGTATGCAACGGCTCAGTGCGAATACGTCCGGGCAGGTAGTCGTCTTTGCGCCCCAACCCCTGGCGGATATTGAAAGCCCTCTCCAGATTATACACACGGTCGCCAGCTTTAACCAGGTAAGCTTCATCTTCATAGACTTGAATGCCGCGGGCAGCCGCCAGCAGCTTGCCGTAGAGTGCCGACCAGCCCCATCGGGCGGCAAAGGCACAGATAACACCACATTCATTAGTGGCAGTATCATTCTGGTTATAGATAACAATGTCCGCGTTGTCCTCATCAAAACGGTCGGTGGCTCTGGGGAAAGGCGCTCCAAAGATATCCTGCGCCGAGTAGCCGTAGCAATGGTTAGCGCCGACACTGGCAGTAGCGTAGTTATAACCCTGTGATTTGGCGCCCCGAGGGTCATAAGCCGGCAGTTCCAGGCCCTTGACGTGAATAGCATAAACATCCGAGCCTTTGTCCAGTTTGATAGCGATGCGCATCGTTCCTTCAGCCAGCAAGTCGCCGATGCCCTGGCGTACAGCTATTTTCTTTATCAGCGCAACCATTGGTTCATTTTTACCAAATACAAGCTCTAATCCATCGGTATCTGATTTTGTAACTAATCCTTTTTCATAAAGCTCATACGCAAATCCGATGGTGTTACCGGTACTGATGGTATCCAGCCCAAGGTCATCGCAAAGCTCGTCGGCGGCGATACTGGCTTCGATGCTATCACTATCAATCGTGCCGGTAAAAGCCCAGATTGATTCATATTCCGGGCCTTCACTGTGTGCGCCCTTATATATACCTGATGTGACCGTATGCACTTTACCACATCGGGCAGGACAGGAATAACAGCCCATATCGCCTACCCGTAATTTACGGTATTCCGCCCCGACGAGTTTTTGCCAACCTATCTGCTGTCCGTAACGGAAGTTGCGTACCGGGTAAATCCCGATGGCATTGGTAATATCCTGGGTGGAAGTAGTGCCCCATTCTTTATGGCTCTGGAAACCGCCGTCATTTTTCATGATATTGACTTGTTCTTTGGCGAAAGTGTTATAAGCATCCGGGTCGGCAATGTGGAGGGCGCGGGCAGCCGTGATAACGACGGCTTTTAGATTCTTCGAGCCCATCACCGCGCCAGTGCCGCAGCGTCCGGCGGTGCGTCGGTCGCTAACGACGGCGGCATACCTGACAAGGTTCTCGCCGGCAGGCCCGATGCAGGCAGCTCGAGTATTACTGCCGTGTTGACTGACAAACCATGATTGAGTTTCTTTTGTATCCTTACCCCATACATCATGGGCATCTAAAACCTTGACGCCGTCTGTAGTAATGTGAATATAAGACGGCTTGGCAGCTTTACCTTCGATAACAATTATTTCATAGTCGGTAAACCGCATCCAGGCACCGAAGTCGGCGCCGCAGACCGATCGCGCAAATGCTCCCGTCAGCGGGCTCTTGGTGCAGACAATCCACCGCGAAACTGCCTGGGCCATGGTACCAGCCAGCGGCCCCGCCACCAGAAACAACTTGTTTTTTTCGCTTAAAGGTTCGGTGTCCGGGGTTACTTCATCGTAAAGATATTTGACCCCATAACCCCTCCCCCCAATAAAGTCCCTGGCAATACCCTCGGGGACTGTTTCAGTACTGACTTTGCCGCTGGAAAGATTTATGCGTAAAACTCTGCCTGTATTAGTTGCCATACCCACCTCCATACTCTTACAGTAATACTTTTATAAGCGAAATACTATTTTTCATCAACTATCCGCCCAAAATGATATTAGCAATATGGATTTTATCGCCGTCTTTGACCAATTTGGATAGCGGATTCGGATAAATATCAACTCCGTTGAGAAAAATACTGGTGCCTTTACGTAGTTTTCTGTGTTTATCGTAAAGCTTGGGTATTAGCGCCGGATATTGCTGCACCATATCCTCCACACATTCACCAATCGTGGCGCCGCTGGTATTAATCCGGCAGTTGTCGTTGATGATTGCCTGCAATACCGGGGGTATATTGATTTCTACACTCATGTTTTATCCCAACTCGAATTATATCACTTTGATAATAATAAGAAAAAAATAAGGCGGGGCAATGGTTGGGGGATATTAACTAAAGCGTTTTTAGCTGCTGCGCAGGCTGCGGATAATCTCACCCAGGTTAGGCCGCTTGCCGTACATGAGAAGGAAGGTGCGGGTGATTTTAATGGTCAGCAGCAAGCCGACCACTATCGTAACAACCAGTACGCCGATGCTGACGGCAATCTGCCAGACGGCAACGTCGGTGGCGCCAAGTCTGACCATTACCGATACCGGGGCGGTGAGGGGGAAGATGGAAAGGAAAATGCTAACCGGGCTGTTGGGGTACATGATAAGGAGCGATGAGAACCAAAGCGGCACCGCGGCGGAAAGCGTAAATATCACCGCCAGCTGCTGCCCTTCACGCGCCGATGGCGTAATCGCCCCGACGCACGTAGAAATCACAGCGAACAACAGGTAGCCGAGGACGAAGTACACGATGCAAAGCGCAAAGAACGAGGGCGAAATCGTTAACATACCCAATATGCCCCCGATGGACGATGACGCATAATTGAGGAGGAACGGGGCGCAGATAACCCACACTAAAACCGATACCAGGCCCGCCGCACCTATTCCCAATACCTTGCCGGTTATCAACTGCCGCGTTGAGACCGAGGACAGCAAGACCTCAATTAATCGGTTTTCTTTTTCGTCACCGAGGCCCTGAATCAAGTAAGAAGAAGAAAAGACGATGGAAATATAAAGCAGTATAGCAAAAATCAACGGCACAATCAGGTCTCCATAGCCGCCCTGCTCCGTGGAAATATCGCCGGTATCCGCCAGCCGGGTAGCCACCACAATTAAAGACGAGTTAATCAGGTCAATCTCGGACTGCGGCACCTTGCCGTCCAGCATATTGGACGTCATAAAACGTTTGATTGCCGTTACCGTCTCCGTCGGCGGCGTGAGTTGTTTTTCCAGCGTATAGAAATTAATAATGCCTGTGGTGTAGTAAGTCGAATCGATGACGAAGTACTCTTTAATGCTGCTGTTAATCAGCGCGCTCTTGGCGTCCGTTACCGTAGCATAGGACGTAAAGTGAATTTCCCCCTGCTCCTGGTATTGAGTGAAAGCGCCGATTTCGTCAACGTAGCCGATTTTCGTCACCGATACCGAAGGCGTTGCCGCCCCGTTGATTATCTGGAACACCACGATGCCCAGTAAAAACACCAGCGGGATAATCAGGGTCATGATAATGAACCCCGGGCGCCGCAGCATGTTAAGAAACTCGTGCTTGAAGATGAGAAGCGACTTATTCACTGCTTTCACCAACTATCTTGATGAATATTTCATTCAGCGGCGGTGTGGCTATTTCAAAGCGGTTAACGATGATGCCTTTGCTTAACAGGTGCTTTAGCACTTCCTGCGGGGTGGTCTTGCCGTCCAGCATAAGCTCCACGTAGTCTTTTTGCTTGCGCTGCTCGACGACGCCGGGTATCTTGCCCAACTCGCCTTTGTAGTCCAAGTGGACGGCGTTGTTGCGGTACTTGGCTTTGATTTCCTTAATGCCGCCGTACAAGACCGACCGCCCCCGGTTCATCATTAAGACACGGTCGCAAAGCTCTTCGATCTGGTTCATCTGGTGGGTGGACATGATAATCGCTTTGCCCTGCTGCCGCAGGTCGAAGAGCATATTTTTCAGTAGTTCGGTGTTTACCGGGTCGAGTCCAGAGAAGGGTTCGTCCATGATAATCAGTTCCGGGCTGTGGACAATCGTAACGATGAACTGGATTATCTGGCTCATGCCTTTGCTTAGCTCTTCTATCTTCTTACGCGCGTTGGGCAGCATCCCGGTTTTTTCCAGCAGCTGGTTGGCTCTTTGGGTGGCTAATTCCGGGTTCATACCCTTGAGCGTGGCAAAATAGACGATTGTATCCAGCACCCGCTGTTTCTTGTAAAGCCCCCGCTCCTCCGGCATGTAGCCCAGTTTGTCCTTGGTGGCTTCGCCCAGCGTTTTTCCCAGGATTTCAACCTCGCCGGAATCCGGCTTCATAATGTCCATCATCATCTTGATAGTGGTGGTCTTGCCGGCGCCGTTGGGCCCAATGAGTCCGAATATCTCCCCCTGGGCAATGGAAAAGGAGAGGTCGTCAACCGCCACTTTATCGGCGTAGGATTTTACTATGTGTTTTATTTCAACAACATTTACCATCAGGGAACCTTATCAGGTAGATTATAGCATATTGGAAATCGGTTGATGTATACCGGGCTTTATCTTCTGCCGAAGGCTAAAAGCCGCCTGACCTTGCCCAGCTTTTGAATCAAGGCATAATAGACGCGGTGGCGCGCTTTGAGAATTTCCGCCTCTTCGGCGATGTCTAGTTTGCCGGTCCTGCCCCCGAAGCGGTTTTCCATATACACCCTTGAGATATAGCGCACGGCATCGGCGTCCTGCGGTAATGCCGCCACCAGCTCGGTGGTGAATTCCAGCGGTGTCTGCTGCGGCGTCGGCTGCAAGCCAACCATCGCGGCCAGGCGGCACATATTGATGTAAGTTCTGTAAGCCATATTGTTCCTGTCCACCCGCCACAGCCACCGGTAAGATGCCGCCCGTATCAAAAGAACAATGCCGACGACCAGCGCAATCGCTACCGCGGCAACGAATATGTATAACAGCGCCATTCCCAGCTTGGCGATAAAGGACATTGAATCGTCTTCTATAGCGGTGGTTCCGCCCATACCTCCGATGTCTAACTGTGATAGGTCGTACATCATCGGCGGCATTTCACCCTGCCAGATATCAGACTCCGAAGAGTCGACAACGCTAGGAGTGGATTCCCACAACGAGCTTTTACTGACAAGGTTTGACGGGTTGGCCGGTGTTGCATCAACATCCACCCAGCCGTAGCCGGGGAAGTAAACCTGCGTCCAAGCATGATAATACTTGTCCCTGACGATGAACTGGAAGGGTATTTTAGCCGGTTCGCCGGGCAAATAGCCGATGGCCAACCGCGTTGGCACACCCACCGAGCGCAGCATTACCGCCGCCGCCGAGGCAAAGTGCAGGCAGTAACCCTCTTTAGTGGTGAAGAGGAAGTTCTCAACATTGTCTGTGCCTTCTTCAGGTAAATCAACTGCCAGACTGTAATGATAGTCGGAAAGATAATTAATTATTGCTTTCACCTTTTCGTAGGTTGTCGTGGCGCCCTGCGTAATACCTTCACTCAACACCTTGATATCATCGGGGAAGCCCGTCGGCAATTGCAGGTACGCCGTCTTTAAGGTAGCGGGGTAATCACCCACTGCCCCGATTAAGTCTGCTTTGGTCGGTGTATAGCTGTAGCTAGTTACGACGTATTGCTCGTCGGTCTCCAGCATTCTCACCGCCACCGTCGAGAGGACATTGCTGCCTAAATCCATATTAAGCCTCACCGGCACGTTCGCCGATACAAAATCGCCTTTGGTGAACAACACGTCGGTGCGCAGCCCGATGTACACGGCGTATTGTATCAGCTCCTGTTTGTCATAAGCCGCACTATCGGTTAACTGTACGTTGGAATCGAGGAACAGCTTGCTGTCTAGGCTATTCGTCCACCCCCACGCTTCATAGGTATCATAGGCGTTCATCCGCCAGTAGTAAGGTTTCTCGGACACAACCAGATACCTGACTTCATCACCTTGATTCCAGTACTTGCCAAAATAAACGTTTTCCATCAGGCTCGCCATGCTGGCGGACGTTTTAGCCGCCACGGAATTAAAGATATTAATCCGCGAATCCAGGACATCCTGCTGCCAGGGTATGCTGGTGGCTACCAGGTTCTGCAGCGACGTGGCGCGCGCCTGCGGCACTATCCAGGAAATAGACGCGGCAAGCACGGTAATCACCAGCAGTGAAACACCCAAATACATTAAGCTGTTGCCGGAGTAATTGGCGTTTGATTCCGCTTTGGATGTTTTCACCGTCATCCGCGTCACGGCGATAAGCAGTAAAGCGGCAAAGAAATACAATATGAAATAGATATAATACCCGTCCGGCAGATTGGTCAGGTTGAACATGATAATCGCTGCCCCGAGTATCACCGCCACCCAGGGGTTATTCCGCCTTAAGAGGAACCATGTTGCCAGATATCCTACGAACCAGGTTATCACCGTGATGAACACGACGAACATCATTTTCTCGTCGCCGGGCACGGGAACTGCGGCGCCCTGGAACCACGACTGGAAGACGTTTATCAAATGGGTAACTGGGGACATTGTGTCCGTTGAAGCCAGGCAGTTAATCGACTGCCACAGTATCACCAGCAAGCCCACCACCACTAAAATGATATGTTTAACGAATCCCCAGATGCGCACTTTCACCAGCACAAAGGTCAACAGCACCGATAACACCAGCACCAGCGACAGCATCGGCTGTGGCGTAACCCAGTGCGCCAACTCGACGGACAGCACGGCTATTTCCAGCGCCACAAACAGCAAGGCGGCGTGTACCCACTGCTGCCAGTTGCCCCACTTCGGCATCGTGATGACCGTTTGAGCCTTCTGCTCTTTGGTCTTCTTGATGTAGGTGAACGGCCATCTTTCTTTTTTTATTTCGTCACTCATGATTACCTGACCATCCCGGAATAACCAATCGGGTTGAGTAAATAACGGCTGTCCAGCGCCTTGGAGATTTGCGACCCCCGCCGGACGATGTAGGAATGAATGCCGCCCATTACCAGATTGCGGGCGGTATCTACAGCGCTCGTTTGCCCCCCAAAGCTTAAACCGTCGAGTAATACGGCAGTAACCTGCGCCCCCCGGCTGACCAGCCGCCGCAGCGGCGCCTGCAGGTTGCCTGAAGCGCTGATAACCACCACCGCCGACCCCGGCTCGAAGCGTTCTTCCTGCGCCTCTATCAGCCCGTCGAGCGATAGATTAGTGTCGGCTTTAACGACAGCCAGCGCCGTCATCAATTTCTCAAGATGTTCCTCACTGGCTTCTGGTATGAATAAATAGGTGCGTTCGCCGGAAGCCATCAAGCCAACCTTTTTCCCCTCCCCAACATACTTCTTCACCAGCGACGCCGCCATGTTGGCGGCATATTCCTCGGTGGTCTCGTCACCATCGCCGCAATGCGTTGCCGCCTGCATATCCAGCACCACCCAGATATCTTTGTAAGCCACCACCGCCCGTTCCGGGTCGAACTCCTTGACCATGATGTTGCCGGTGTGGGCTGTGGTGTGCCAGTGAATGTTGCGGAAGTTGTCGCCGCTGATGTAGTCCCTGACGCGCGCGGCGTTGGTGCCCGGCTCGGCGGTGAACCAGCGGCGCTTGCTCGGCCCGACCTCTTGACGCGGTATCACCTGGAAAAACGGCAAATCTATTGTATTGGGGAAAACGGTGATGCTCTTACTATCAAATATTTTTTCTTTGACGGTGAAGAACCCCAGCGGGTCGGTTATCTTTACGATGAGCTTCCCCATGTCGTATAGACCCCGCCGCCGGCATACCCCTTCCGAGTGCCAGCTGTAAGTCCCCTGCGCCGGCAGGTGGAAGGTAGCTGTGCTTTTATAGCCGGGAAAGTCGGCGTTTTCCTTGACCTCGATTAAAGCGGTGGGCAGCTTGCCCGTGTTGGTGAAGGTTATTTCTTCTTCAAAGCGGTCGCCCACCTGGCAAAAAGAAGACAGTCTCACCACCCTTCCGTCAATATGGCGCAGGTTGATGCGCATCCAGACATAGCTCATTATCAGCAGCGCTGTGAGGAATATAAAAAGGCGCCACAGCATAATCGAACCGGTAGCCAGAGACGCTACCAGAGACAAAACCAGAATAGTGATGACCCACCAGCGAATTCTCATATATTTTTACCTGCGGTAATCAGGATTTATTTTTCTTCGGGCATAGCGCCGGGCACCGGCGTTGTCGCCAGTATCTCGGCGATAAATGTCCGGCTGTCCTTGCCCTGTGACTGCCCCGCCGAAGAAATCAGTGAACGGTGCGCCAGCGCCGGCTCGGCTAGGGCTTTAATGTCGTCCGGGAGGACGTAGTCCCGCCCCTCTAAAAGCGCCCGGGCCTGGGAGGCGCGGAAAAGCGCCAGCGAACCGCGCGGCGAAGCGCCGAGGTAGATTGACTGATGGTGGCGCGTCGCATCCACCAGCGCGACGATGTACTGCTTGACTGGCTCGCTGACAAGGATTTTCTTTACCGTCTCCTGCAGCATCACAATATCTTCGGCTTTAACAACCGGTTTGATTTCTTCTATGGGGTGGACAAGCCGCTGCTGTTCGATAATCGCTATTTCTTCTTCCGCCGTCGGGTAGCCGATATTCACCCGCAACAGGAATCTATCCAGCTGGGCTTCGGGGAGGGGGAAGGTGCCTTCATACTCAATCGGGTTTTGCGTGGCGAGGACGTGGAACGGCGACGGCATCTTGTGCGCTATGCCGTCTATCGTTAGCTGCCTCTCCTCCATCGCCTCCAGCAAAGCCGACTGCACCTTGGGCGTGGCGCGGTTGATTTCATCCGCCAGCACCACCTGCGCCTCAATCGGCCCCGCGTGGAATTCAAAGTCGCGGGTTTTCTGATTGTAAATCGTCACACCGATGATGTCACCGGGCAGCATGTCCGGCGTAAACTGGATGCGCTTAAATGTGCAGTCGATGGATTTGGCTATGCTCCGGGCGAGCATCGTCTTGCCCAAACCCGGCGCATCTTCTATCAGCAAATGCCCCTGACTTAGCAACGCGATGACCGCCAGCTTGACCACCTCCGGTTTCCCGACCATCACCTTTTCGATGTTTTTAATGATTTTATGGGCCATTTGTTTGGCTTTTTCTATGTTCTGTTTCGTCTTTTCCATTCGCCCGTCCTGATGTTGATTTATATTTGATGTGTCCATTTTGGAGTATATCATATGGAAAAATTAAAACAAAGAAATGAACCTCGTTCAATATAATTTACTCTTTTCAAATAGAGTCTAAAACAGTACTTTTTACTGTCCCTCTTTGCCCACCTGTCGCTTTACTGGAGACCTAAAAAGTGCTATAATAAAATAGCTTAAAATAAACTTGTATTCAGAACTCCAGTTCTAGTTTCGAATCTGTTTCATTTAAGCTGAAAGAGGGGCTTGAGTGCCGGACATAGAAGAACCGAGAAAACCCAAAACTCCCCGTAAAAATAACGGCGCGGAATACAACGCTGAAGACATCCAGGTGCTCGGCGGGCGCGAGGCTGTACGCCGGCGTCCCGGCATGTATATCGGCAGCACCGACCAGCGCGGCCTGCACCATATGCTTTATGAAATCGTCTATAACAGCATTGACGAAGCCATGGCCGGCAGCTGCGATCATATTACCGTAATTCTGAAAAAAGACAACTCGGCAACCGTCATTGATAACGGCCGCGGCATCCCCGTGGATATCCACCCCACCACCAAGCTTTCGGCTTTAGAAACGGTTATGACCGTCCTTCACGCCGGCGCTAAATTCGGCGGCAAGTCTTACTCCGTCTCCGGCGGTCTGCACGGCGTAGGCGCTTCGGTAGTCAACGCTTTATCCGAGTGGATGACGGTTGACGTTAAACGCAACGGCAAGGTCCACCATCAGGAATACGAGCGCGGCCTGCCCAAGGGCCCGGTTAAAATCATCGGCGACGCCGATGGCACCGGCACCGCCACATCCTTCCTTGCCGATTCGCAGATTTTCACCGAGCGTACCTATAACTTCGAAACTCTTTGCGAGCGTTTCCGTGAAATGGCTTATCTCAACAAGGGCGTAGAGATTTCTATTATTGACGAGATTCGCGATAGAACCAAGACCTTCTACTTTGAGGGCGGCGTTGCCAGCTTTGTGCGCCACCTTAACCGCAACCGCGAGGTGCGTCATACCCTGCCCATCTATATCACCAAGGCCGTCAACTCCACCACCATTGAAGTCGCCCTGCAGTATAACGACAGCTTTACCGAGAACGTTTTCAGTTTTGCTAACTGCGTCAATACCATTGACGGCGGCACGCATTTAACCGGCTTCCGCTCCGCTCTTACCCGCGTCCTTAACGATTACGCCAAGAAGAATAAATTCCTTAAGGAAGAAGACTCCAACCTCACCGGCGAAGATGTGCGCGAGGGGCTGACGGCTATCGTTAGCGTTAAACTCTCCGAACCCCAGTTCGAGGGCCAGACCAAGGGCAAGCTGGGCAACATTGAAATGAAGAGCAATGTGGAAAGCGCCGTTAACGAGGGGTTGAGCCTTTACCTTGAAGAACACCCGGACGACGCCAAGAAAATCATCGAAAAATGCGTTACTTCCGCCCGCGCCCGCGAAGCCGCCCGTAAAGCCCGCGACCTCATCATCCGCAAGAGCGGGCTGGAATCAGGCACGTTACCCGGTATTCTCGCCGACTGTTCCGAGAGAGACCCCGAACAGTGCGAGTTGTACCTCGTTGAGGGCCCCTCCGCCGGAGGCTCGGCTAAAGAGGGCAGGAACCGCCGCTTCCAGGCAATTCTGCCTCTGCGCGGCAAGATTCTTAACGTTGAGAAAGCCGCCTTTGACAAGATGCTGGCTAACGCTGAAATCCGCACTATCATCACCGCTATCGGCGCCGGCATTGACGATGATTTCACACCGGAGCGAATCCGTTATCATAAAGTTATCCTCATGTCTGATGCCGATGTTGACGGCGCGCATATCCGTACGCTGCTGTTGACCTTTTTCTACCGCCATATGAAAAAACTTATCGAGGCGGGTTATCTTTATATCGCCCAGCCGCCCCTGTACCGCATCAAGTCCAGCGACGGCGTTAAGTGGGTCTATACCGAGCAGGAAAAAGACGATACGCTGAAAGCCAGCACCGCCAGGAAGAATGAAATCCAGCGCTACAAGGGTCTTGGTGAGATGAGCGCCGAGCAGTTGTGGGAAACCACTATGGACCCCGCCAACCGCACCCTGCTTAGCGTCAGCATTGAAGACGCCGCCAAAGCCGACGAGACCTTCCACATGCTGATGGGTGATGAGGTTCCGCCGCGCAAGTCCTTTATCCAGACGCACGCCAAGTACGCCACGCTGGATATCTAAGATTTCTTTAACAGGTCTTCAACTATCTTCGCGGCGTCGGTGACAAATCCCGGGCACTTTTCGGCGAACACGCCTTTTTCACGGGCTTTAGCAGCTTCTTCCGGAACAGTCAGATTATAACCTAAAAGATCCGTGCAGTTCAGACCGCCGTATTTTTCTTTGAACCTGCGGTTGAATTCCGCCACCAAAGCGCCGAACTTTTCACCGTGTTTCTTCGGGTCTTTATTATCGGGCGGGTTCGCCAGTCCCAGCGCCATATATGCCCCGGTAACCGCCCCACAGGTGCTGCCGATGTGCATCCCGCCCCCGAACGCCTGGGCGAGGTTATAAGCAATATCTTTTTTAAGCCCTAGATCTTCAGCAAAAGCCGTGATTACAGACTGCGCGCAGTTGCTTTTGTGTTCCGCCATATTTTCCCGGGCTGTTTTTACTCTATCTGTCATCTTACTTCGCCTGTATAATCGAGAGGAATTCAGCGCGGCTGACCGCCTGGCTCTTGAATGAACCGCGCAGCGCGGAGGTGACTACATTGGTGCCGGGCTTCTTGATGCCCCGCATTATCATGCACATGTGCTCCGCCTGAACCACCACGCCCACGCCGGTGGCTCTCAAGCCGTTATATACAATGTCCGCTATCTCTGTGGTCATGCGCTCCTGCACCTGCGGCCGGCGCGCGATGGTTTCCACCACCCTCGCCAGCTTGCTGATACCCACGATGCGCCCTTCTTTGTTGGGGACGTAGCCTACATGGGCGACGCCGTAAAACGGCAGCAGGTGATGCTCGCACATGGAGTAGAAGGGAATATCCTTGACCACTACCATCTCACGGTACCCCAGCTCAAAATCCACCCCAAGGTCGATTTTAGCGTCTTTGCCCATCCCGTGGAATAACTCGGTGTACATTTCCGCCACCCGCCGCGGCGTTTCTTTAATACCGTCGCGTTTTGGGTCGTCGCCAATTGCTTCTAAAAGGTCTCTAACTGCTTTTTTTATCTTTGCGTCGTCAATCATGTTCCACCTCCTTTTACTTGCCCCACCCCCGCGCTTTTTCCACCTTTTCATTATCTCCCGGCAG
>Ga0265297_10007499_pt1 | contig 15082 bp, 11 predicted proteins | sample Munlanlwell13791_FD_192502 | JGI IMG/M metagenome (GOLD analysis project Ga0265297, IMG submission 192502) | Leachate microbial communities from a municipal landfill in Southern Ontario, Canada - Leachate well 137-91 | ecosystem: Engineered > Solid waste > Landfill > Unclassified | place... | reverse complement strand
GCCAAAGACTTGCACGATCACGGTTCGGCAGAATAATGGGAAGACGACGTTTTCGCTCTACGTTGACCCAATGTTCGAGGGTGGAGGGATAGATGTGTGGACGTATGGCAACAGTGCCTGGACGAGGGCGTACAAAGTCGTCACCGACAGCATTCCTAGTTTACGACCCACGGCTGCTCTAGCGAACCAGAATTACGCACGGATGGGGCGGTGGGCATTAAAACATTTTTCTCGAAAAAGCCTCGAAATGATCTTGCGGGATTTGACCAGTGTTTAAATTAACGGAATACAAGTAAACTAGCCATCAATTAAGAGGGCGGTCTTAGTTTTAAAACCCCTATCTTTTTCTTAAGCCATGCCGCTTCCCACTTACACTTTCAAGAAACAGCATCCATGGGGACTTATTTATGGGAAGATTCTTGGCTTTTAAGAAGTAAATAAAATCTTCCTGTTCAAAGATAACTAGATTCCTCAATGAATTAAGTTCAATCTGCTCAAGTCCTTCTAATCGAAGTATATATTTAGATAGCCGTTTTACTTTCTCAATATTAGCGTGATTGGAAATTACTATGCCAATAGAACCAGAAACGCTTGCGTTGATAATGCTCCCTAACATATGCTTCTCTGAGCCACTGAATTCTATTTCGATAGCTAGAAAACACCGCGAAAAGGAATTCCAGACTTTATCTATTTTTTCCCTTTGGTTCAGTACGGTCTTAATTATTTTTTTTGTAAATGGATGTGAGAGCATAACCCTCGTTCGGTCATTGCCAAGACCCAGATCTGCATACGAATTGAATGGGCCAACAGCGATATCATGGCGTGGGGCATAGATTTGATGGTGATTACCAAAATGTCCATCGAATCGAACTGAATCCCATTCTGTTTTTACCATTTCTTTACCAAAAATATCTCGTAATATTCCTGCAAGTTTTGTTTGGTATGCTCTTGAGTCTATTTGGCCGTTCATTAATGCCATTTCGAACACGTAATTAGACTATAAAATTGGTTTTGATTTCGCAATTTTCCAAACAGCAAAAGCACTATAGGTTATGGCGATTAAGGAGAAAATAACAATAAATAGAAGAAATAGAGTAAAGCCCCCAGCAATGCCATTTTTGATGTTAAACAAAGTAAAGATACTTAAAAAAATACTCGACGTTAATAAAATAATTGATTGTTTAAGATAATCAAAGATATCATGCTCAATCTTTATATTTTTCTTAAATAGTCCGGCCATTCGTTCACACCACCTCTTTCGTTCTTCGTGATCCAGCAGTACCCCATTATCCATTTCATAAATCCCTTTTGCTTTAACCGTCGTAAACTTAACTCTTTCAAATCTTTTTATTAATTCCACAATATCACTCTTATCAAAGATATCTTCATTATTATCAGATACAATCGTACGGTATTGCCCCAAAATATCTTTATCGGATTCGTCGTAAAATTTATCTGGCTGTTTAGACCCTCGTCTCCATGTTTGGATAATTCCCACCACTCTATTCCTATAATTATTCAAAGCCGTTTGCACCTTATCTAGTTTAAATACGATAAAAGTGCCCCCCAAAGCTAAAATAGCCGCGCAAGTTTGAGCAATTGTACTTAATGTATAAAACCAGACTGTCTCATTAATCATTTTCTTTCAATTGTTTATCTTCTAAGACATCCTTCAGTTTCCAAAATGCGCTACCTCCCTCACGGATAAGGTCATCAATGAGTTGGTATATTTTTTTCTTAAATTCCGCATCGCCGTTTTTGTATAGGACATCAAACGCTTCATAAGCTTCATTTTCCATATAAAACGGCCTTTGCATTCGTTTTGATCGCACGCCACCTTGCAATAGAAGCAGGTGAAGTATCTCTAGCGTATCTGAAGGTGCTGATTTCGCAAATGTTGGTATTGACCTCATTAAACCAAAATCCCAATCAACCATACCGTCGGTTTTCTCTAATGTTTTTTTGGTGCGTTCTGCCTGCCAGGGTATATCAAAAACTCCTTTTTCAGCATTCATCCAAAAGTCAAATTCCTGTAGTGCTTCTTTGTCGATGCAATGTTCAAGAGCCCAGTCCCAAAAATCATGTAGCTTTTGTTTGCTAGTGGCATTTTCTTTTAAGAGATGGCCTGACTGTTTGTTATCGCCGGAAACAAAAGATCGCCCGATGAAGCTAATAAAGCCTGCATAGCGTTTAGCATTACCTTTTTCCCAGAAAGTCTTAAAAAGATCACTATCAAAACCAAAATCATTGTAATACATAAAAGCCAGAGCAATATGTATGGCCAACCCTTCGTCAAGTTTTTTAACGTAGCGGCGCTCAGGATATTGATCAGGTGTGATATCAATAGCCCTAAAATAGAGTTTATTGATTTTTGGATCAAAAAACATTTCCTCATAGAGATTGGTCGAAAGATAACCCTCCCACGCCGCTAAGTATAAATCTTTTTTCCCTGCTTCTTCAGGAAATATCTGAGGCAGTATATTCTGAATCCATTCCTTATGACGGTAATAAAACGATGGCAGATAATGTCCAAACATAAACATTAGTGCTTGCGTGTTCTCATTTTTTAACACTCGTTGATACAATTCCTTCACGTCATCAGCGATCTTTATTGCATCATCTTTTTTGTACTTCTTGCCATCGAGGTAAATAAACGTGGTGAGCACCTGAAACGCGCGGCCGCGGACAGAATTTATTGCGGTAGTATATGGATCGCCCAATTCATATTCTTCGCTGTTCGGAGACTTAATTTTAACTTTTGCGCTTTCAATTTGTTCATCTTCTAGAGTTGGGTCTGTGTGAGAGAGTAGATGGCTAATTATTGAAAAAAGATCGTCACGGTGTTTTACAAAATCTATTGGTGCCTTGCCATCTTTTTCGGTAGTAAGCTGTAGTAGAACATCGGCCATGACGGAGTAAACACCTGTCCAGCTTACTAGCCAACCTCCATACATGTCGCGATCGCTTCTTCTTTCATTCCCAAATAGTTTTTTCTCAGCCGATGCTTTTATCTCGAGGCACAGCCTAATCAGACCGTCCCAATCAATATTATCGGCACTAATTTTTTTCTCTCGAAAAATCTCCTCAATCCCCCGAAACAGAGAATAAATATAATGCGAATCTAGGACGTCCCGTTCGAAAAAAAGGTTGGCATTAGAAATATATTCCTGTATTCTTTTTTCTAAGTCGCCTTTGATAAGCACCCCGACACCTTCCGCATTTAATGGGTTGTGAGAATCATCTGTGGTGTTTTGAGGACGTAGCTTCTCTGGCTGCCATTCGTTGCGTAGCTTTGTGGCTATATCAGCAATGCTGAGTTTGTTAAATTCTTCGGGGGGAATTGGGCCTCGTGGCCGTACTATACCAAACTTAGCCTTACTAATTGCCGGCTCGGGCTGATAATTAGGATCGCATTTTCTACCAAATCTTTTTTCACATTCTGTTTGCTCGGTTGATGTTAATTCATTACAAATACACGAAAGAATTTGTAATGCGTATCTCGTGCGCCATTGTTGCTCCTTTGAATCCTCGACTTTCTTACTAAAGTAGTGAAAAATCTGTTTAACATATTCTCGTTTGTCATTTTCTCCCAATGCGGGAAAACCTCTTTGTAGTGTCTTGTTGTACTCTGTTCCGGTTATCAATTCATAATAATATTCTGTCTCGAAAAGCCTGAAAAATGCCTTCTTTAAATCTGCTTTGAAAGATTGTGGACACAAACTTAATACAAACAAACGGAAGCGCCACAATGAGTTGCTGTCGGGCAAATTGGCAATATACTTTTTATATACGCTCTGCACATACCCGACATCTGAGCACTTTTTGCCAATTATTTCTTCGGTCAGTATTTTCGCACAGGCAGCAGTGACTGAATATCATCACGATAAGATATGCGCTTATCCTCGCCCAACTTTATATCAAAAAAGTCAACATCATATAAATGAAAAGTCTCTGACGACGCAAACACTTTTTCGCCCTTTTCTTGACTTGTTAGGATAATATTTTGGATTGAGGTCAGAATAATTCCCAGCGCCTGGTCCTTGTGTTCATCGTCAACTGAAGTGAGGTACTCAAAAACTTTTGTATACTCAAGATCGCTGAAATAAAAAGGGTTCTCATTTACATAGCTACTCGCATCCTGCTTCATTTCTTCTTTTGTTCGAATCGCTAAGATAGCCTCAGCAAGAAGTAAAACATTGTCAAAATCTTTTGCTTGCGATAGGGTGCTCAACATTTTTTCGTACTCAAACCCAAATTGATTAAACGAACTCATCAGGGCAATCCATCGCTCTTCTTTAATTTTTGGCACCACTCGTTTTAGCTGTTCAGCGGGTAAACCACTGCAGATTCTAGAAAATCTGTCTACGACCTTTGGATTAATATTCTCTACAGATATTGGAATGCTAATAATAATATCAGTCACTTTTTCGGACTTTTTTTGAGCAACCTTTTCTAAATAGTTTAACTCTGGCATTGAGTAACTATACCGTGCCTGATCTTTCGCCTTTTGCTTTATGATATCTAAAAAGCTATTACCCCAAAGCCAATCTAACCATCTTTCATCAGCTTGCGTAAAGAAAAACTGTTGAGCGTCCAGGTTCGTTTGAATAAGTACTTTTAACTCATCAGACTTTGCGTCCTTCGGTTTTGAACGTAATATTGAGTCTATTTTTTTATGTAATACAATTTGATTCATATTAATTATTTATTTACATACAAATATGGTACGTATTTTGTATTCGATTTCTCTGAATAATATTTCTTTAAAGCCTCTTTGTAGACCGCTTCTAGTTGAAATCCTCCACGTTCATTTGTCGTACCATTTAGTAGGATATCATAAAAATATTTTGCAAATAATGACGCAGAATTCTCACCTACGGGAGAACTATAACCAACTACATACTTAGATATCCCCCTTCTAACAATTTGAAATGCGAGACTTTCCGATGAATTAACCCCGCCTCCTGAAAAGCAAAATGAAAAAAATAAAAGTTGAAAATGATAGCTTTTTAAAGTACCAAGTAACTCTTCTATGGTCATAGAATCAACCACCTTATGATTTTGAACAGTTTCAAAACACAACTCCCCAGTATTAATTCCATGCATTATTAAATGGACATAATTATACTTTTCCCACTGCAAAGATTTTAATAATTCTTTTGTTGTATGTATTGATAATAATATGGTCTGTAATTTATAGCTTTTGGGAATTTCATTCTTCTTGATGGAACCAACCAAAGAGTAGATATCACTAATTTCATCATCTAGCTTTTCTCTAAGAGACGTCAAATTATTACCATTTAACTCTTCCGCATGGGATACTAATAATAATAAATTATTTTCTCTTTCTTCAAAATCATTATTTGCTTGAGGAATCACCTCTCTTATGACCGATATTTTTTCTTCAACTATATCTTCCCACGGTAGTTCTAAAAAAATTGCTTCCTCTGAGGTAACGACAATCTCATCTTCACCATTTTTTAAAGACAGGTTGATCTTTGTTACTAAGTAATTTAGCAATTCTTTGAAATCTGGAGATCTGATAGTTTCCTGCTTTAACACATCCACACTACTTTTTACTTGTGACTCCTCCGTAAATACTTTCGTACTCGAAAGCGTTTTTGCTTCTGAAACAAGTTCTTGAAATTTTTGAAACGGGATATAAGTTTCTTGACCATTTGGGATTGTTTCTATATACAAATACCTTCCCTCAGATATACCATTCACGTTCCTGCCAGAAATTTCTTTAAAATCTCCAAATATTTTTATGATTCTTTTTTCCTGATTAGACTGCTTTTTTACCTCAATTACTTGGTTAACTTGAGTAGATTTAATATTCATTACTGCGATTATTTAAACACTTCAACCAACTGTTTAAAACTCGTTGGTTTGTATTTATCCCATTCTTCCTGCTTCACATAAAGCATTTTATACGCGATCTTTTTCTGTCTTTCGCTTGCGTCCTCGCACCATTGTTCTAATCTCTTTATTTTCTCAATATCGTCTAAATCTTCTCGTCCTTTTGTTTCCACAATATATATTGTCTTATTGTCTGTCTTTACGAAAAAGTCGGGATAATAACTGGAAATTGCCCCGCTCGCGTTTTTGTAATCAATTTTGAAATGAATTTCATAATAGTTTTTAGCGAAAGAAAGTACATCATTAGCACCTTCTAAAAAGTCGGCAAATTTAAGTTCAAAATCGCTATCCCCGACAATTTTATTGAATACGCTCTTTTTGGGCAGTAAATATTTTTTATCAGTAACAACAAACGGCCTTGCGCTGCTTATTTTGAGATAATTTTTTATTTCCGTGTCGCCCACATCTTGCACAGTCAAGTCGTTTATTTCTCTTTTGAATGTTTCCACGATAGTTTTTACTGCTTCCAGCTCAGATAAATTTTGCAAAATATTTAAATCCGCAAGATCAACTCGACTCTCAAATAAATGATTGGTAATAAATTCTTTTACTTTGCCGAAAAGTATATCGTAGCAACCGAAGAGACGAAGTTCTCTCATTATTCTTTGCGCGAACCATCCAATAGCGCTTTGATGATTAGGTTCGATTTTTGTGTCTAAGATTGTTCTATGATGCTCTTTATCTTCAATAACTTCTCTAAACACAATTTCTTTCTTTTCTTCCTCGCTAAATTGTTTTATTGGAATTTTTTCGTGCTTAAATCCAGCAACATTCAATAAGTTAAGATTTTTATATTCTCTTTGGATTCTTGGCGTTAAAACTGGTAATTCAATATCCAAATTTTCAATGTCTTTTTTAACATTCTGATTATCAATTTCAATAACTGTCGGCGTAATTGGCGAGCCAGAACGATCCATTTTTCTCTTTTCCAGTTCAACGCCTTCGGCTTTGATAGATTCCACAAACTCCATAAAGGCAGGCGTGCCAATAACGCTCACATATTCCTCAACATCTTGACCAAAAAACATTCGGCGAAGACCACGACCAAGTGTTTGCTCCGGCAATATCTTTGAATCTGACCCATACGGCCGCAAACCGACGATAGTCGTTACATTTTTAACATCCCAACCCTCTTTAAGCATTAAAACGGAAACTATCACCTTGTAGGGGCTTTCCATGCCGTCTATCTCATTGGCTTTCTTTCTCAAGTCCTGCAGTTCTCTTTCTTTTTTTCCGGTAACTGTTTCTGAAATTTCACCGCTTTTATTTGTATGAATGGTTAAAACCGCGCCTTTCAATTTCGGATAGCTTTTTTCCAAAAATTCCGCCACATCATCGCAATTTTTCGTGTCATCCGTCATTATGAAAAGAATTGATTTTTTACCAGTCGGCTCAAGTTCCTTGTATGTTTTTCCCCATTCTTCAACTCCTAGCCGGATGTAATCCTCATATTTTTCGGAAAATATTGAGCTTTGTTTTTCTTGCAGTTTCGCTCGGCTGGCCTGATCCGGCAATACCGGATTTTTTACCACACCCTGATGTATTGCTTCAACCAAAGGATAATCAGAAACTGTTTGTACAAAAATTTCACCACGATTATTTTTTGGTGTAGCCGTAACATCAATTTGCAAAGCTAATTTTTTACCTTTTTGCAATAATCTGTTGTGTATGTCTTCAATAGATTTAAACCATGCCATTTTTGGATCGTGGATATGGTGGGCTTCGTCGTTTATAACCATTAACTCATCAACATCACGCACTATTTCACCCAAATCAACTTTTGAATCATTGGTTTTGCCGACAACTTTACTCCCTAAAAAATAATCTGATGTGTCTTCATCTTTAAAACTTGCTTCGTTGATATTGCCTTCATAAACTCGGTGAATGTTGGTAAGAAAAATGTTTCCCGATTTTGAAATCGTGCCAACTTCGTCCTGCAAGTGCAGTTTGATTTGAAAATCGTCTTGCCAATTTTGTCCGCCATATCCGTTATCTGGCAAAATCGGATCTTCATAAAATATTTTTAATCCCTCAAAATCGGTTTTGATTCTATCCAAAACGATAATGTTTGGCGTGATAAGCAAAAAGTTTTTTGACAGTTCTGAATTTTCTTCATAAAGTTTATGAAAATATGACCAGGCCAAGAGCAAACTCATCACTTTTGTTTTTCCGCTTCCGGTTGCCATTTTAATCACAAAACGAAGCCAATCCTCGGTAAACATATTCGGGCTTACTCGTCCCAATTTATCAAACTTAATCAAATCATATTTGTTGGCAACCTTTTCAACATCATAAAGCCAGATGATTGTTTCTACCGCTTCTCTTTGGGCGTAATAATATTGAAAAGCGATGCTCGTTCCGTCTTTAGCGTAAATCGTGTGTGGCTCTTTAAACCACCAATTCAAAAGGGCTTTTGAAGTTTCGCTCGCGCCTTCATAGTTATCGCTTCGCCAGTAGGCTATTTTTTCTCGCAGCTCCGGCACAAAAGGCGGCAAAAGTTTTTCATAACCCTCTTTGCGCAAATCTTCGTCAGCCGGAAACCACCTGATTGCTGGATCAAGTATTTGGAATTTATCTTTTGGAAAATCTTTATGTAGCGCCATTTTAATGCAGGTTTAGTTTAATAAATGCATATTCTTCATAAAGAAACTTCCGAAAAAGTAATTTTAAAAATTCTAATTCTTTTTTTGGATTATAAGTATCTGTTGAGTGTGCACCTTTCGCCCTTGCCTTGTATATTTCCTTGATTTGTTTTTCTGTTTTTTTCAGATTTAAATCACAATATTTATTTATTACTTCTGCAATTCTTTTATTTCTACTCTTTATAGCAAGAAACGATGAATCCTTTATTTTTTCTATAATTTTTTCTTCTTTTTGAGACCCAAATTTAAGACGCTTTATTGCCTTTATGACATTACTTTGCTCATCTTTAGTTAGACAATGTTCTGGCTTAGTATCGAACCATTCTTCTAGTAATGATAACCCATGTATAAGTTGAGTGTGTGGTTCCACTTGGGAATAAAAGAGTCTTAATTCTTTTAACTTTTTGTAGAATTTAGGATTGGATTTTATAAATTTTTTAAAATATTTCATTCCATTATCACTTGGCGGGACTAAAAACCATGTGCTAATTATTGCTCTCTCATCATTTTGAAATTCTTCTGTTATCAAAAGTGCGCAATCACTGCTATTTCTTTCGCTCATAGCCAACAGATGCAGATCCAAATTATCTCGGAAACGATTTTTCCCTTTTTTATTTTTTCCATTAAAATAAACAAAAAAAGTATCCAGAAAACAGGAACCACATGTTTCAAAACCTTTAGAAACAAGCCAATTTACTACCTGTTTGGAATCTGGTCTCATTTTCCTGTGAGATTCTTTAAAAAATATCTGTACTTTAAAGATTGTTTTCATATATTAACCTCAATAACTTTGGTCGTGTCGTTGCCGAATATATCAATCACCTTGATTGCGATTTTCATTTTGCCTTTTGGCGCATCTTTGAAGGCTGAAGTTAGCTCAAGCGCTCGGTCTTTTTTGGTTCTGAAAGATTGCCATTCGTTTTCAAAAATATAACTTCCTGTCCATTCCTCTTTTTCTTCGCCGGTTTTCTCGTCAACAATTCGGACAATTTCTTTTTTACTTTCAAAATCAAAATCCACTGACCAATAATCAATCCAGTCCGTCCATTTTTTCGTTAAAACTTCCTTCTCAATAATATCCGTTTGTTTGTCTTTAGAAATTTTTATCACTTGGCCATTTTCTATAATTATTTTATTTCCGCCGGACTGTAATTTTTCCTCAACTTCGCCAGTATTATCTTGATTGTAAAAAACCGAAAAATCAGTTAGCCCAATCGCTACTTCCTTGGAATTGCCTCGTCCGCGGATAATCGGCTTCACATCAATATAGGCGACATCGTAAAATTTAACCTGCCCTTTCTCTACCGCCTTTTTATCAAACACTTCACGCGGGATAACTTTGAATTGTATATCAATACCCAATTTTTTCGCCGATTCAAAATCTAGCCCCATTTCATAATCAAAACCTAAAACATCAGCTTTAGTGATTTTTTTCTCTTTACACTCCACAATTACTCCTTCAAGAAAATTACTCGTAACCGGCGTGTCAATTTGTCCAACAGCAACTAAACGATCTCTTTTCTTGCCAACAAATACATTAAAAGAATCAACCGGTTCTGCTTTGTATGCCGAAAGGATAAGTTTGATAAATTCTTTTTCTTTATTTTCGTGCTGGATTCTTTTTTCTTCTTCACGCAAATTTTCATTCACACCCAAAAATTTCTCTCGTTCATATTTACCGATATTAAGAATTTCAAAAGCTCGAAAATCTTTACCAGTTTTTTTTAATTCTCTCTGCACACCGATCATTCTTTTGCGAGTGGTATGAATAGAAAATCTGCCCAAATCCGAGCCGATCCATTTTCTGCCCAATTTTTCCGCAACCGCCAAAGTTGTGCCGGAACCAGCAAAGAAATCCGCTACTATATCACCTTCGTTTGAAGACGCTTTGATAATTCTTTCCAAAAGTGCCTCTGGTTTTTGAGTCGGGTACTCTTTAGAAACCGAAGACGAGATATCGTCCCACACATCTTTACATCTTACACCACTCTCATTCATGTACTGCTTACGTCGCGGCACTTTTCCAGCTTCTACAATTAAAATACCGGCTTTGATCCATTCATCAGCTGTTGATCTTGGCATACGATAACCGTTTGCAGGCATTTTTTCTTCTTTTCCAAAACTATAGATATAACCTCCGCCACCAGGATTGTCTACTGAAATCATTTGGTATTTACCCTTTTTGTCTTCATTTTTATAAAGTCTATTACTTGCTTCCCCGTAAGCCTGAAATATATCGTTCCATATAAAATTATCTGAAGCTGTATATAAAAAAATTGTATCGTGGGATTTTATAAACTTTTTATTTTTTGCAGATGTATCACCAACTCCACTTTGCCAAATAATTTCATTTTTAAAATTATTTTTACCAAAAACTTCATCGAGAACCGACCTGAGATAGTGTGTTAGACGATAATCACAATGTAAATAGATACTTCCGTCATTTGCCAATAAGCCATGCATTACTTTTAGCCTTTCATAAATCATAGCAACAAAACTGTCCGTGCCTTTTCCCCAAGTATCACGAAAAGCAATTTCTTCAATCACTGACGGTTTTTTAGTAAAACTTTCCTCGCCGATTTCAATGTTCATTGAAAAATCTGCGCCCACATCAAACGGTGGATCAATATAAATCAATTTCAGTCCACCCTCGGCTTCAATTTGTTTTCGCAAAGGGCCATTTTTAAGCGATGATAAAATCAGCTTATTATCACCCCAGATAAGTTTGTTTGACCAACCTTTAATCTGTCTGCCTGAAGTATCAAAGAGTGTTGTTTGCGCCGTGATCTTTTCTTCGCTTCTCGGCTCGTCAATATGTTCAATTGCCTGAAAAGGCAAAACCATATTTTCCACTTCATCGGTTTTTCCATTCCACAAAAGCTCAACTTCTTTGTCCGTATCAAAAAGCAAAAATCTGTATTTTTCCGGCAAAGGTTTGCCCGATTCCAAATACTTAATTATGTCTCTTTTTTCGTTGTCAGTAAGATTAAGCTTATTAATCATATCTTTATTTTATTAAATCATCGATAGATTTCTTTAATACCTCAGATATCTTTTTCATAGTTAATATCCTTGGGTCTGGTGTCTTGCCGCCTTCAATCTTTGTCAGTGTAAATAACGTAATACCAGCCTTCTCGGCAAGCTGTTTTTGGGTCAATTCCTTCTGATTTCGGAAGCGTTTAATGTTTTTACCAATACTCGTAACCATAGTAAAACTTTACTACGCATAAGGCGGCCTGTCAACTCAGAACTTAAAAAGGAATATCCGAAATGTCTTCTTCGATGGTTTTGTTTTTGACAACAAATTCTTTCACGAGTTTCTTTTTTTGCCGCGCGCCAATTTTCTTTAACTCAACGACATTGGTTTCTGACTGGGCTTTGAGATTATTGTCGAGTTCCGTTATTTCCGGATTGACTCGAAGTGCCATTTCATTCAGCCCGTCGAGCTTTATTCCTGCTAAGGTTCTCACCCGTGATAAAGCGACATACCCCATACCTTCGGCAAAAGCCTTGCTCAAGTCTATTTCAGCTGCATCCAAACTCATGCCTTGGCTTTTATGGACCGTGATTGCCCAGGCCAAGCGAATTGGCACTTGGACAATTTCCGCCTGCACCTCTTCCTCGTCCATCACCTTCCAGCTACTGGGTTTAGCTAAAACCTTTCTGCCTGAAAGTGTTTCCACGATCGGGTAGTTATCGTCTTTATCAAAACCGATGACTGTGCCGAGCGTACCATTGACGTATCCTTTACCTTGGTTGTTTTTGACGAACATCACCATCGCGTCCTTTTTCAATTCGAGGATTTCCGGAACCATACAATATTTCTTTAGCGTGTGGACAAGCTTTGGATCGCCTTTGGTCGTCATCCGGTACTGTACTGGTTCTGACGGCAAGGCTGCCAATTCCATGGCATTAATAGCGTCTACATCGACATTGTGCGTATAAAGCTTTGTTGGTTTTGCAACACCGTGAATGGACTTGCCGTGCCTGCTGAATAGGGCAGAGAGCAGAGCATCAGTCACATTGCTGTGACGGATGTTGTTGAGGATTTCAAGATATTGGTCATCGGTCTGCCGGTATTGCTTCTCAAGATAGCAGACGGCAAAGTTTGCCTCACGCCACACTTGAGAGGCAAACGCGAATTCCACCGGCTCACCCGTCTCCCGATTGGGAATCGGCGGGAGCTGGAAGAAGTCGCCGCAGAGAATAACTTGAGTGCCGCCAAATGGCTCCTTACTTTGTTTCAACTTTTTGCAGACGCGGTCGATAAGATCAAGTATGTTGGCGCCCAGCATAGAAATTTCATCGATAATAAGAACCTTGGCTTCAGTTATCCGACTTCGAACGTCATTGTTGTAAAACAGCTTTGTCAGTTCCTTGTCGGTCATGTTGTCGTTGATGCCGATGCCCGCCCACGAGTGAATCGTCCGTCCGTCTATTTGCGTCGCGGCAATGCCCGTTGAGGCGGTAACCCCAACGTGAACTTTATTTTTATTTAGGTATTCAACATATTTCCGTACAAGATAACTTTTCCCGTTTCCAGCCGCGCCGGTGAGAAATACGTTTCTGCCTAAACGCATGATGTCGAATGCTTGATCTTGAGTCATTTTATTATAGTTTCCTTGAATTAAAAGTATACTACAAAATAGCTTTTTTTGAGGTTTTTGAAGGCAAAAGTTACCAACAGTTTATCAACTCCGAGCATCCTGGACGCCCTAGTGGGGTTGCGTCATCCCTTAGGGTATGACTGACCAAACCATAGGGCTTAAAGGGGCTGGAGCCCAAACCAAAGAACAGCTCCCGGTAAAGGTGAAATACTGCCTCTACGCTCGGAAGTCGACTGAGAGTGAGGAACAACAGATCCTTTCTATCGATAGTCAGATCAAGGAGATGCTGAAGATTGCGGAACGGGATGGGCTTGAGATTGTTGAAATCAGAAAAGAGAGCCATTCCGCCAAAGCCGTTGGACAGCGTGACGTGTTCAATGGACTGATCAAAGACATTCGGGAAGCTAAGTTTAGCGGCGTCCTTACCTGGGCACCCGACCGATTGAGCAGGAACGCCGGTGATCTTGGCGCGCTCGTGGATCTGATGGACCAAAAACTCCTGCTGGAGATACGCACCTATAACCAGAAGTTCACGAATTCGCCGAGTGAGAAGTTTATGCTGATGATTCTCTGCTCACAGGCTAAACTGGAGAATGATAATAAGAGCGTGAATGTAAAACGCGGACTCCGGACTAGGTGTGAACAAGGACTGCGCCCAAGCATTGCCCCGACCGGATACGTCAATGAAAAACGCAAAGATAAACCGTGCGAGGCGATCATCGATCCGATACGGGCACCGATCATTAAACAAATGTTCGAGAAAGTGGGAAACGAGCTGTGGTCGGGGCGAAAACTCTACCACTGGCTCAAGTTCGAAGTGAACTTTAAAACGAAAGGAGGAAAACATTTGTCGCTTAGCAATATCTATCTCATTCTTCGGAGCAGTTTTTATTACGGCGTCTTCGAGTATCCTGAAAAGAGTGGCAACTGGTACACCGGAAAGCATAAACCAATCATCTCGCAGGAGCTCTTCAATAAGGTTCAGGATCAAATGACTAGGAGTGAGATCAACAAAAACAACCGGGAGTTCGCTTTCACGAAGTTGATATCATGCGGCCTCTGCGGCTCGGGGATAACCGCCAGTGAGAAGTTCAAGAATCAAAAGAACGGCAACGTGCATCGATACGTCTACTACGGATGCACCAAGGCTAAAGACAAAAACTGCACCTGCGGATATATGCGAGAGGAAGAAATCATCGAGCAGATTGTGAAACTACTGGATACCCTTGATATGAATGAACTGGGTATCAAGCATAAATTCAAAGATGAGGTTGCCAGGTACAATAAGTTCCGGAAGATCGCCTTGGGCAAAAGCAAAGAAAAAGACTCCGAGGAAGCCTTTGATATGAAAGCGTACGCCGTCTACTTGCTGACGGAAGGATCCATGGCTGAAAAACGAGAACTGCTGGCGAATCTGAAAAGCAGATTGACGATGAAAAACAAAACGCTTTTCCTTGAAGACGCGGTGTAAATAGCTGAAATAATTATTGGGCAATAACAAAACAGCGAAGAGATTCGCTGCTTTGTTTTCATTCTTTAAGATGAGTGGTGATTACGCTATATTAGGACCCTCTCGGTCCCTCGATAAAAAGTGTTGATGGTAGCCCAAACAACTAAATCTTGGAATCAGATAGTATCCGAGCTTTTGGAATGGCAAAAGCTCGGGAAAGCAGTGGAAATGGGCACTTTATGAGTTAAAAAATCATATTTTACTAGGAGTACAGCACCTCCTTTAGAGGATTGGAACTATGATTGATCTAGTAACACTTTTATTAGTAAAAGAATTAGCCCTGCAACTACGGGGAATATGATATATCTTACCCACCATAGCTCTGACCATTTTTTGGACTGGTCTTGAGATGGTTGGTTAATGTTTTGAGTATTATGATGAGAGCCGTTTGTATTAAGTTGCCC
>Ga0265297_10007498_pt1 | contig 15082 bp, 11 predicted proteins | sample Munlanlwell13791_FD_192502 | JGI IMG/M metagenome (GOLD analysis project Ga0265297, IMG submission 192502) | Leachate microbial communities from a municipal landfill in Southern Ontario, Canada - Leachate well 137-91 | ecosystem: Engineered > Solid waste > Landfill > Unclassified | place... | reverse complement strand
AAATAGTTCGGGCGCGGTTAGTTTCAAGAGCCTGCATGGATAATCTTAAAAGCAGCTTGAATTCACCTAAATTAAATCCTGTTTTATTCTTATTTTTATTCATATCTAAGGGCATCTATCGGGCTTAAGAGTGAAGCTTTTTTGGCAGGGGAGTATCCGAATACAATTCCTATTCCAACTATAACTCCCGCAGCGATAATTATTGAATCCGGGGTAACTATTAAATCCCATTTATATCCTAAATATTGAATAACAATAGCGATAAGTGCGGAAAATCCAGCTCCAAGCAATATCCCAATAATTCCTCCAAGTGCTGTTATTGAAACCGCTTCTACAAGAAATTGTTTTAATATGTCTTTCCTTTTTGCCCCTAAAGCTTTTCTAAGGCCTATTTCACGAGTTCTTTCTGTTACAGCAATAAACATTACATTCATAATGCCGATGCCCCCTACGATTAATGCTATTGCCGCTATTGCAGTCAGCATAATTTTAATACTGCCTGTAACGCTGGTTAAAATAGCCAAACCCTGTTCCTGGCTTGCCACTGTAAAATCATCATCTTTAGGATTATCTATATTATGACGGGTCCTTAAAATTCTTGTTACGTTATAAACCGCTTCATCCATATTCGCAGCATCATCTACTTTTACACGCCCCATGCTTATATGATTTGTTCCGAGAATAATTTTTTGCATAGTTTTTAAAGGAATAAAAACTAAAGTATCGTTGTTTGAAAATCCGGAAGCGCCTCTTTCTTCCATAAATCCAATAACTTTAAATGTTTCATTTTGAATTTTAATATTTTCACCGACCGGATTTGAATCTCCAAAAAGATCCTGTTTAACTTTGTATCCAAGCACAGCTACTTTAGAAACGCTGTTTTCATCCATATCATTAAAAAATCTTCCGTTTGCCACTTTTGCATCTTCTACTTCCGGATATTCTGCAAAAGTTCCAGTAACAGTTGATTCAACTTTTTTATTTCTGTATAAAACCTGAATCACGGATTTTGTATATCCTGCAACAGCTGTAACATGAGGGATTTCTTTCAATTCTTTTATATCTTCGCTTTTTAAAGTTGTAATAACTATGCCGAAAGCCGCAGCAGGTGGTTCGCCTTCCTCTCTTCCTCCCGGGAGTATTCCTATAAGGTTTGATCCTACTGATTTTATCTGATTAACAATTAATGATTCAGCTCCGTTTCCCACAGATACAATCATAATAATTCCGGCAACACCGATTATAATTCCAAGAATAGTTAAAAAAGCCCTCATTTTATTGGCCAGAAGACTTTTAAGTGCGAGGCTTATTGTGAGCAATATGTTCATGATTTGCGCTTAATATTTTTTCAAAAACCATTCCGTCCTTCATTTTAACAATTTTTTCTGCGTGGTCTGCCACGTTGTCTTCATGTGTAACCATAATTATTGTATGACCTTTTCTGTGCAGTTCATCAAAAATTCCCATAATTTCTTCTGTTGATTTACTGTCCAGATTTCCAGTCGGTTCATCTGCAAGAATCAAGCGGGGATTGTTAATAAGCGCGCGTGCAATAGCAACTCTTTGTTGTTCTCCTCCGGACATCTCGTTGGGATGGTTTTTTAATCGATGAGACAGACCAACGGCAATCAAAGCTTTTTCCGCTTTTTCAAACTGAATTTTTTCATCAACACCCGCGTATATCATCGGCATTCGCACGTTATCGATAGCTGAAGTTCTGGGCAGAAGATTAAATGCCTGAAATACAAATCCAAGTTTTTTGTTTCTTATTTCAGCAAGATCATCCTCGGAAAGTTTGGTTGTATCAATGCCGTCCAAAAAATACTGCCCTGAAGAAGGAGTATCGAGAAAACCTAAGATATGAAGCATTGTTGATTTGCCGCTTCCTGAATGTCCCATGATTGCGATAAATTCACCCTCGTGCACCTCAAAATCAACTCCACGAAGTGCATGGGTAACTACTTCTCCCATAACATAGTCCTTTTTTACATCTCTAATGGATAAAACAGGCTCATTAGTTGTCATCCTTATACTATTTAACAAATGTAATTACTTTGTCCCCCTCTTTAAGACCTTCAATAAGTTCAGCAAACTGATCGTTTTCAATTCCTGTTTTAACATAAACTTTCATTGGCCCCTGTGAGGTCAAAATTTCAACATATTTAGTGCTGTCTTCATATTTTAGTGCACGTACAGGGATTTCTAGTACTCCTGTTTTCTTTTCAGTTTCAACCTCAAGATTTACAGTCATTCCGGATCTTATTCTTTCATCTTTGGTTGTTATTGCTGCTTTAATTCTATAATAAATTACTCCCTGTATTACTGTCTCAGCGGGTTCAATAAATATTATCTCTCCTTCAAATTTTTCCGTAAAATCAAATGCATCAATTGTCATTGTCACTTTATCTCCGTTTTTAATTTTAACAATATCAGTTTCCGGCACATTGGCCTCAACTATAAGTGCGTCCGCATTTAATATCATGAATGATTTTAATCCGGTTTCGCTTATAGATACGTTTTCACCGATATCACCATATACATAAGTTACTTTTCCGTTAATAGGAGCGTATATTTGGCTGTCTTTATAATCCTGTTCGGCCATCATTAAAGCAATTTCAGCCTGTGATATCTGGGCGGAAAGGGGAGCAAGATCAACTGTTCTTGCAGGAGATTTCCTTAGCTCAAGAGTTGCTCTTGCCGTATCCAAAGCGGCTTTTTTTAAAGCGGTTAACGCCTCAGCATTTTTATTGGAGATTTCTGCGTTAAGTTTTGCCTGTTCGAGGCTGTGCGATGCTTCAAGTAGTGCGTTTTCTGCAGATGTATATTTGTTCTGCGCAGCGTCAATCTGCAATTGGTATGAAAGTTTTAATGTCTCAATATCCTGCTCGGAACCTGTTGTTAAGGTTAAAACAGTATTTTGTGTTTCCTGAAGTTTTAGTGTTGAGTTTGATAAAGCTGAAGATTGATTTTGTATTTGGGTTATCAAATCTTTAAGATCCTGCCTGTCGTAAGGGAGATTTTCCAGTACGGTGCTTGTCTGCGATAAAAAGAGAAGTATGCTGTTTGCCGCTTTTAAACTAGAAACAAGCACTACTTCAATTTCTTCATTTGTAGAAGTTGATAATAGTTTTACATAAAGAGTTTTCGCATCATTGTAATCATTTTGCGCAGGTAGCTGGTAATTGTTTTTCAAATTGGTTTTATCTGACTGATCAATTAAAAAGTAACCCGTTCCTCTAACTCCAATAATTCCTTCAGCTACGTATTGGCTTTCCTGCATCAACGGGAACAGTCCTGAAAGCTGCGACTGAACCGAATTATATGCGTTATCAAGCGCAACCGACTGTGTTGTCCCGCCGTTAAGCTCCAGATTGGCAATTTCTTTTTCCGCAAGATTTTTAGTGTTTTCAAACTCCTTAAAAGCAGCTTCCTTGTTTTCCAGTGACTGTTTGTAAGTAAGATTAGAAATATTGATATTTGAGGTTCCAATAAGTTTTGTATTATCCAGCGCTACAATAGATGCATCAAACCCTGCCTGTGCGCTTTTAACATCCGCTTCGGCAATAAGTATTTCTTCATATTTAGCTCCGGCTCTTGTTTGTTCATACTGCGCCCTGGCAAAATCAAGATTTGCCTGCATTCTTTGAATTTCAAGTTCCAAGGTTTCGTTTTCAAGAGATGCAAGCAGTTGATCTTTAACAACAAGATCTCCTTCTTTTACGGCAATCTCTTTAATTTTTCCGCCTTTCTGAAAATGAAGATCAATTGTTGGATCGGCTTTAATAGAGCCTGTTACGCTTACGGTCTGAACTATATCTCCTTTAACCACTTCAGCAAGTACATATTCTTGTTTTGGTTTACTGAAAAACAGACTGTTTAATATTAGCAGTCCTACAACTACAATCAAAACAACCTGAACATAACGTTTTTTTAGAATTCCTGGAACCTGCATAAATTTACTAGAAAAGCTTTTCAATCAAATTCCAAAAAATATTACCGTCTTTTTTATTCCAATGCAAGAAAAGAATAGGTATTGACAATTCCACCTTGGTATGTTATAAAGTATATCTATTATTATTAATCAATTTAGTATGCCTAACGAACAAGTAAGAAACGTAGCTGCAGTTGATAGTACAGGTACTGTTTCTTCAAATCCAGAGACAATAGTCGGATCTCTTCTTAAAACTGTCCGAAACAATAAACTTATAATGGCTCTTGCTCTTGCTGTTGGAATTGGTCCCGGTTGCGACGGCGCATGTGTTACAGGTGTCCATTCTGGTTTTTCTTGTAATCCTGATTGCAATTCAAAAAAAGAAAAGAAAGTATCGTCATACAAGGAACTTAAGAAAGACAGAACTCCAACTGAAATTGAATCTGATCAAAGTAACCTTTAAGTTTTAATTTTTCTTGATATAATTGCAAAGAAAACATTACCTTATTATATATGGATAAATTTTTCTTTGCTTTGATCGGTTTCCCGCTGTCTTTTTTAATTATTATTTATAGATTCAAGATAAAGCAATTTACTGGAGATATTCCTTTTGCAGAGAAATTGTTCGGAGCCGGCGGAACTTATACCTTCTTAGTTGTTTTGGGTATTTTTACTTTTTTCGCTACTTTATTATATTCAACCGGCACACTGCAGTCATTTTTATATACAACTTTTGGCCCGATCTTCTTTGCAAAATAAAACAACGATTAAGTAAAGATAAAATATATAAAAATTCTGTTGACTTTCTAAAAACGTTTCTATATAATCCAAGCACAAATTTGTTAACTCTCAGCTTTTACATGCGAAAAAACCCGTACATACTCTTTTACTTAAAAACGTAAAAAGCCGTTTAGTTTTTAGGTCGAAAAGAGTGTGTACAAGAGTTACACACTTTTTTTTTCAGTTTAAACCGCTCATTGAAAATCAGGCGTGCAAATGTAAATGAAATTAAATAATTTAATTCCATAAATTGAACACCATTAATTATTATCCTTAATAATTAATGTTTAAGTTAAAAATATCGAGAGAAAGTAAAATAGTAGCAATTCTTGTTTATTTCTACGAATTGCTAGTCAAGTATGATACTTTTTCAACTATAAGTTGAGAAAGAGTATAGAGTGGATGCCTTGACACCAAATTCCGATGAAGGACGTAGCTAGCTGCGAAAAGCTTCGGTGAGCCGCTAAGCAGGCTTTGACCCGGAGATATCCGAATGGGGAAACCCGTCCAGAGTCATGTCTGGATACCTTTAATTAGGGGGACACCTGGAGAACTGAAACATCTTAGTACCCAGGGAGGAGAAATCAAATAGAGATTCCCGTAGTAGTGGCGAGCGAACCGGGAACAGCCCAAACCGTGTACTTCGGTACGCGGGGTTGTAGGACTCCAATATCCTTGCTTATCTTATTAGCTGAATGAACCTGGAAAGAACAGCCACAGAGTGTAACAGCCACGTAAGCGAAAATAAGTAAGCGAGGTAGGAAGTTCCTGAGTATGGTCGGACACGTGTAATCCGGCCTGAATCTGGGAGGACCACCTTCCAAGGCTAAATAGATTTGGTGATCGATAGTGAACAAGTACCGTGAGGGAAAGGTGAAAAGTATCCCTGTTAGGGAGATGAAATAGTATCTGAAACTCTATACTTACAAGGAATCGGAGCCCCGCTTGCGGGGTGACGGTGTACCTTTTGTAGAATGGGCCAACGAGTTAACTGTACGGCGCAGGTTAAGGGAGTAATACCCGAAGCCAAAGTGAAAGCGAGGATGAATAATCCGAATAAATGTGTCGTGCATTAGACCCGAAGCCGAGTGAGCTATCCATGGCCAGGATGAATCTATCGTAACTGATGGAGGAGGTCCGAACCCACCATTATTGCAAAAATGGGGGATGAGTTGTGGATAGGGGAGAAATTCCCATCGAACTCGGCGATAGCTGGTTCTCTCCGAGATAGCTTTAGGGCTAGCCTTGTGTTAATAGCATGGGGGGTAGAGCACTGTTTAGGCTAGGGGACGAAATAAGTCTACCAAACCTAGATAAACTTCGAATACCCATGTGACTTTCACAGGAGTCAGACAGTGACAGCTAAGTGCCATTGTCACGAGGGGAACAGCCCAGATTATCATCTAAGGTCCCTAATAAAGCTTAAGTGGAAAAGGATGTAGAATCACGTATACAACCAGGAGGTTGGCTTAGAAGCAGCCATTCCTTTAAAGAGTGCGTAACAGCTCACTGGTCTATGTGTTTCTGCGCCGAAAATTCAACGGGGCTCAAAGCTTTAACCGAAGATATAGGTGGTTCCGCTTCGGCGGAATCGCGGTAGGAGAGCGTTCCTAACTGCTGTGAAGCTGAATTGTAAAGTTCAGTGGAGTGTTAGGAAGTGAAAATGTTGGCATAAGTAACGATAATTCGATGAAAAATTGAATCACCGTATGATCAAGGTTTCCCAAGCAACGTTAATCGACTTGGGGTTAGTCGGTCCTAAGGCCAGGCTGAAAAGCGTAACCGATGGACAACAGGTTAATATTCCTGTACAACTTGTTTTTCGCCAAAGCAATACTGGAACAATATAAATTCCAATTTTGGGGACTTCGGTTCCTGAGAAAGGGATTTGTAGCGTGAAAGTGGCGCTAGCTCAGGGGTGACCTGGGTGGATAACCGGAGCGTGTTAATGAATTCACGTATAAGCTGTTAGCTTATGCTCTTATAGGCAAATCCGTAAGAGTTCGCGAGCAGTTACGTAAAATGTCCCGCCTTTGGCGGGATGATTCCGGTGACTTCGTCCAGCAAGAAAAACCTCGGTAGCGAGAAAAACAGGTTTCCGTACCGCAAACCAACGCCGGTGATCAGGTAGAGTATACCAAGGTGTTCGAGCGACCCACGCTTAAGGAACTCGGCAAAAAAGCAGGTGTAACTTCGGGATAAACCTTGCCAATAGATATATATTTATATGTATTTGTTGGCCGCAGCGAATGATCTCATGCAACTGTTTACCAAAAACACAGGTCTCTGCAAACTCTTAAGAGTATGTATAGGGGCTGACGCCTGCCCAGTGCCAGAAGGTCACGAGGATTCCTTCACGGGAAGAATCTAAGCCCTGGTGAACGGCGGCCGTAACTATAACGGTCCTAAGGTAGCGAAATTCCTTGTCGGGTGAGTTCCGACCCGCACGAATGGCGTAATGATATGAGAACTGTCTCAAGCGTGGACTCGGTGAAATTGCAAAAACGGTAAAAATGCCGTTTAATTGCGGAAAGACGAAAAGACCCTGTGCAGCTTTACTATAACTTGACATTGAGTCGAGATATAACTTGTGCAGAATAGGTGGGAGACTATGAAGCCTCGACGTCAGTCGGGGTGGAGTCACCTTTGAGATACCACCCTTGTTATATTTTGGTTCTAACTTTTTCATGTTAAACCATGGAGAGGACATTGTTTGGTGGGTAGTTTATCTGGGGCGGATGCCTCCTAAAGAGTAACGGAGGCGCGCAATGGTTCCCTAGCGCTGGATGGAAATCAGCGTGATAGTGTATTCGCAGAAGGGAGCTTGACTGCAAGACCTACAAGTCGAGCAGGTGCGAAAGCAGGTGAAAGTGATCCGGTATTAACACGTGGGTGTGATACCGCTCAACGGATAAAAGTTACGCCGGGGATAACAGGCTTATTGATTCCAAGAGTTCACATCGACGAATCAGTTTGGCACCTCGATGTCGGCTCGTCGCATCCTGGGGCTGGAGAAGGTCCCAAGGGTTTGGCTGTTCGCCAATTAAAGCGGTACGCGAGCTGGGTTCAGAACGTCGTGAGACAGTTCGGTCTCTATCTTCCGCAATCGATGGATATTTGAAGGAACTTGCCCCTAGTACGAGAGGACCGGGGTGAACGAACCTCTGGTGTATCTGTTGTCGCGTCCAGCGGCATTGCAGAGTAGCTACGTTCGGTGCGGATAACCGCTGAAAGCATCTAAGTGGGAAACCCATCCTAAGATTAAATATCCCCATAACCTCCATGTAGACCACGTGGTTGATAGGCTTCAGGTGTAAGTACAGTGATGTTCTTAGCCGAGAAGTACTAATAGGTAATTGAATTTATAGTGAATAAGTATCGATGTTGGCACGATGTGTTGGCGCTAAGTCTCGCAAACTGCGGGGTTTAGTACTGACACATAGTGCCTTTGACTAGCAATTTGTGGAAATAACATTTACACATTCAATTTATAAAAGACACAGTCTTGGTAGCTATAGAGAGTAGGGTACACCTGTTCCCATCCCGAACACAGAAGTTAAGCTGCTCTTCGCCAATGGTACTGCTATATTAATTAGCGGGAGAGTAGGGCGCTGCCAAGACTGTGTCTTTTATTTTGCCTGAATTTCGGAAATTGAAGGAAATTTTATTTATAAATCAGGCTATTATTCTTCTTCATCAAGGCCTAAAGAGTTTCTCTTTTGTTCTTCAAGAATATCATTGTCAGTTTGAACTTTTATATCTTCAAGAGTATCAATTTTTTGATTTCTTGAAGTAAGCGGATTGTATATTTCGTAGAATAGTTCGATAAGATTCTGTGTTTTTAGCTGTTCCACCTGCAAACCGCAATTTTCAAGACCTGATTTAACAATGTTTACCCTTTGATTTAGGCCCTTTTTTAATTGTAAGAACTCTTTATGTCTTCGCTGAACTTCAACAAATGAATCTTTAGGATTCATATTTTGAAAGAACCTCTGAATAAAATTTGGTTTTACCGATCTGAACGGATCATACGGAACTACAACAAGAAAGCTTTTTTCCATTATATCCGCATATTCGACGAGCCTTTGAATATAATCCATGTATTCATAAGTCTGTCTTTGAAGGAGGGGATTCGTTTGTTTTTCTCCAATTTCCCTTAGAATATCAATATAATTATCTATATCAAGTTTCTTTGATTTGATAAGAATCTGAATTGGAAATTCGAGAGAGTTTAAAAAGTTTTGATATGAATAAATAATAGCATTTTGTTCATCATCCGATTTTAAATTGAAGTTGATGCTGGTAACTTTTAGTATTGATCTTATTCCTCCGTTTTTTAAAACAACGCTGTCATCGCGTATTTCTGCAATCTTTAAATACAGCTGTGTGCTTGCATTTAATGGTTTCTGAGCCTGATGTACGGTTTTATCCTGTCCTTTTGTTGTCGTACCAGGTTGAGTTTGTTCTGTCGTCTGTGTTTGTGTTGTTGCTTCTGGCATATTTTTATTTTTTATTTCCGTAGCTATCAAGCACGGATGATATATTTTTAAGTTTTTTCATTGTTTCAATGCTTCTCTCGCTTTTATTTTGAGATTTTTTTTCTACTTCCGAAGTTACTTTTGTAATAATTTCCTGCATTTCCACGTCTCCTGATTTTTTTACCCAGATTCTCTGGCGCGGAATTAACATATGCTGCAGCCAAAGGAGCATAAACCGGGAAAAAGTCAGATTATAAAACTTACCGAATGCAAATAAGCAAGTTATAAGCATTACTACCACAATGGGGAATATCCATACTTCCCAGTAATAAGTCCTTGCAAGTACTATATATATTACATAGGCAACACCTCCTCCGGCTCCGAGTATTATCATTTGTTTTAATGTCAGAGGCCCGACTATTTTGTCTTCCATTTGTACGTTTTGTGGGACTTTAAACTGCATATTTAGTTATTAATCTTTATATTTTACCACAAAACAGGGCAAAGATTCAATTTATCTTTTCATATTCATTAACATTTGATAAAATCCTTTTGTAATGAGCCAAAAAGTAAATCACTTATATTGAACAAAATAATTGAACAAAAATATAAATATTTATGAATAAAACTTTTGAACAACTGATACGAAATTTTTGTATTATAGCCCATATAGATCATGGAAAATCCACCCTGGCCGATAGGTTTCTTGAATACACTCATACAATAGAAAAGCGCGAAATGAAACACGGTCAGATGCTTGATACTATGGAGCTTGAGCAGGAAAGGGGAATAACAATTAAGCTTCAGCCTGTAAGGATGGAATGGAAATATGAAGGCGAAAATTACATTTTGAACTTAATTGATACTCCGGGCCATGTTGATTTTAGTTATGAAGTATCAAGAAGCCTTGCAGCCTGTGAGGGTGCAATTTTGGTTGTAGATGCAACTCAGGGTATTCAGGCGCAGACGCTTGCTAATTGTTATATGGCTATTGAACATGACTTAACAATTATTCCCGTAATAAATAAAATAGATCTTCCTTCAGCTGATGTTGAAAGGGTTGAAAATGAAATTGAAAGTACCATTGGGATACCGAAAAGCGAGATAATTCATGTTTCCGCTAAGGACGGCACCAATATTGATAAATTGTTGGAAGCGGTAATAAAAAGGGTTCCTCCACCAATAAAGACAGAACAGGACGATGATGAGTTTAAAGCCCTAATATTTGATTCGGTTTATGATTCATATAAAGGGGTAGTTGCTTATATAAGAGTAAAGTCAGGTTCAATAAAGAAAGGTGATAAAGTCTTTTTTCTTCACACCAAGCAGGAAATTGAAGTAGTGGAATGCGGTTATTTTAAACCACAATATAAATCCGCTGAAGGATTAAATTCCGGTGAAGTTGGATATTTGGTTACAGGTTTAAAAACTGTGGCAGAAGCTCGTGTAGGAGATACTGTCTGGAATCACGGCAACAAAAAAATAACATTAAATGAAGCAAAGCCTCTTGAAGGCTATCATATTGTAAAACCTTATGTTTTTGCAGGAATTTTCTGCACCGACGGGGATGATTATCCTTTACTGCGCGATGCACTCGAAAAACTTCAGTTAAACGATGCGGCTCTATCTTATGTCCCGGAGCAATCTACAGCACTTGGCCATGGCTTTAGGTGCGGATTTTTGGGAATGCTACATCTGGAAATTGTACAGGAAAGACTCGAAAGAGAATATAATCTTAATTTGATTATTACTTCTCCTTCAGTTTCTTACATTGCTGTTTTAATGACCGGAGAGGATGTTTTTATATCCAGTCCGGCTGAGCTTCCGAATCCATCTTCTTTAAAAGCTATAAAAGAGCCCTGGATGAAGCTTGAAATATTAACACCAAAGGAATATATCGGTGCAATAATGAAACTTGTACAGGACAGAAGGGGATTAAACAGAGATATGAAATATATTGATCAGAAAAGGGTAATTCTTGATTTTGAAATTCCGCTATCCGCAATTGTTATAGATTTTTATGATAATCTTAAAAGTATTACCTCCGGTTATGCTTCTATGAATTATGATTTTATTGAGTACCGAGAGGAAAACCTTGTTAAAATGGATATTCTTGTAGCGGGCAAAATTGTTGAAGCTTTATCCGTTATTGTTCATAGAAGTGAAGCGTATCATATCGGCTTGAGCGTCACTAAAAAGTTAAAAAAATTGATACCGCGTACGTTATTTGAAATTGCTATCCAGGCATCAATAGGTTCCAAGGTTATTGCACGTGAAACAATCAGTGCGATGAGAAAAGATGTAACCGCCAAACTGTACGGAGGAGACAGAACAAGAAAGGATAAATTATTAAAGAAACAAAAAGCAGGTAAAAAACGCATGAAAAAAGTTGGAAATATTGATATCCCTCAGGAGGCTTTTTTGACTATTTTAAAGCGAGATGAAGAATAGCTGTATTAAATTTTTGTTCAGATAGAATGACTAAAAATTTTATACAGTAGTTTTATTGTTAAATAAGGCTTTTTGTGGTAAAATAATAAGAAAATAAAAACATATTAATGAAGATATTTTTAAAAATCTTATTTTACTTGGGACTTTTCTCCTTTATGGGTTATCTATTGGTGCAGCTTTTTTTTCAGGAGGAATATAATGATTTTAAAAATAAAGTACTTCATCTCTCTTCCGATGAATCAACAAAGCTATCTTATAAAACTTTAAACATAGCATATGCATTCGGGCCGGAAAGCTATGAACCTACTTACTTTGATTCAATTACAAGAAGCAGGTTGGTGAATGTATATGAATCTTTGGTTAAAACAGACAGAAATCTGCAGATAGAACCGTATCTTGCTGTTTCGTGGGGAAGGGTTTCCGAAACCGAGTGGGAGTTTAAATTAAGGCCAAATGTTACTTTTCATGATGGATCGGTATTTAACGCAGATGATGTAATAGCAAGTTTTGAAAGAGCCCGTAATTATGATAAATCGCAGCTGGATGATGTTTTAAAAACAATCGATAGTATTACAAAAATTGATGATCTTACTGTGAAAATAATTACTACAAATCCGGATCCGATACTTGTTAACAGGATTTCAACAGTTCTTATTTTTCCGTCAGAATTGAATGCTTTTGATAAACCCGTAGGAACAGCCGCATACAAATATTTATCTTCGGATTATTTGGATTTAAATCTTACGAGATTTGATGAATACTGGGGAGAAAAGCCTTTTTATAAAGATGTTTCCATTAAAACAATTGAAAACAGATTTGATAGGCTGGATCAGTTTAAAAAAGGAGGAATCGATATACTTGCCAATGTGCCTCCTTCGTTAATAAAAGATATTACAGAATCTGCTGTCGTTTCAATTTCTTCTTTGCCGAGCCTTGAAGTGAATTTTTTGGTTTTTAATATGGATGGCGAAATTTTTAAAGATAAAAGGCTCAGACAGGCAGTATCTATTGCGTTTGATAAAAATGCTTTTACGGATTTTACACTAGGTTACGCACAGCCGTCTTACCAGTTTGTAAGTAACGGAATATTTGGATTTAACCCCGAAATATTACCGCAAAAACAGGATATAGATGCTGCTAAAAAACTTATTAGAGATTACGATCCTTTTAAACGTCTGGGTATAGTAATTGATATGGCGGAAGGAACGGAAATCATAGGTGAATATATTAAAGATCAGCTGAATACTATTGGATTTTCAGTTGAAATAAATATTATTCCTTTTGAAAAACTGGATGAGAAAATTAAAAAACGAGAATCCGAAATTTACTATTTAGGGTGGAAATCCGAACTTGGCGATGCGAGTAATTTTTACGAAAATGCAATTTATTCTAAGGGTAAATATAATGGAGGCAATTATGTTAATAAAAAAATCGATCAACTAATTGAGTTTAGTTTATCCAATTTTGATACTGAAAAAAGGTCGGAACAGCTCCGTGAAATCATGAAAATAATTGTTGAAGAGGATATTATCGGCGTTCCGCTTTTTGAAAGTGATGTTATTTATGGTGTAAAAGCGGGAATTGTTTTTAAACCCAGACTGGACGGTTATATTTTAGCTTCTGAAATAAAATAAATATGTATTCGATCAAATCAAAATTAGTTTCTGTAATAATGCTTCTCATTGTAGGGCTGTTTTCACTTTCAGCATATTTATTAATTAAAGAAAAAGAAAAAGAATTAACGCAAAATATATATTTTCAAGCACGAGCTTTTTCGGAACTTACATCAAATGACATAATTAATAATTACAATCTTTATCTTGCACAGAAGGGTTTTATTTATTTTAACAGAGATATTTCTGCAATGTTTCAGAAGACTCAGGATATTGATATGATTCAGATTTATGATTATTCCGGTTCTCTTTTATATGATTCAATTCAGGAAGAAAGCCAGCAATATTCCGGCCCTGTAAGATTAATTAAGGATCCGGTTCTTTTATCCGAGATAAAAGCTCATAACCCTTCGTTGTTTACAAAAGATGGTGTTGTAAAATATATAAAGAAAACAGAAACGGGCGATATTGAATATGTTGATGAAAACGAGATTGCAACAGACCCTTTAAAAGCACTGGAAAGAATCGAATATATTGTATATCCGGTATTGGATCAATTTGCCGTTTTATACCATTTAAATTATACAAATCTTGATATGTTGCTTCGAAACGATCAGATAAGGATAGGATCGTTAGCCGCTCTTGGAATTATTATTGGTCTTATATGTGCAATTTTCTTTGCCAATCAGATAACAAGGCCTGTAAGGAAACTAACCAAAAGTTCAGCCATTATTGCTAAAGGTGATTTTCAGCACAGGGTTACAATTAAAACCCATGATGAGCTTGAAATACTAGGGAATGCATTTAATAAAATGGCTGAGGATCTCGATAAGAGTACAAAAGCCCTCGTTTATAAAGAACGTGTTGCAAAAGAACTTGAAATTGCCCAGAAAATTCAGAGCGGACTTATTCCGAAACAAATTCCGTCCATGGAAGGGCTTGATGTTTCTGCCGGAATCGTGCCTGCCGAGGAAATCGGTGGTGATGTTTATGACTTCCTCAAAAAAGATGATAAAAATACAATGTTTTACATTGGTGATGTAACGGGGCACGGAGTTCCGTCGGGAATTGTGGGTTCCATTGCAAATGCCATGTTTTTTACACATATTCAAAAGCCTAATTTAAAAGAAATAATGTTGGAGGCAAATAGGGTTTTAAAAGCCAAATCTCCATCAAATATGTTTATTACACTGTGTTTGCTTAACTGGAACAGTGAAATTAAGAAGCTTAATTATATAAATGCCGGACACGAACAAATGATAAGATTTAACAGTGCCGAGAAGAATTCTGAACTTCTTAAAGGAGGAGGCATAGCGCTTGGCATGTTCCCCGATATTTCCAATATGATCCTTGAACAGGAAGCCCCACTAGAACCCGGAGACTGCATAATTTTATATTCCGACGGTATACCGGAAGCATGGAAAAATCAGAAAGAAAATTATGGTATGGAAAAACTTAAAGAAACGGTAAAAAATTACGGTTCGCTTGAGAACGCCACAGCTATAAGAAACGCCATCCTTCAGGATGTTAAAAATTATATGGGCGATTACAAGCAGATGGATGATATAACAATTATTGTTATAAAACGCACATCCTAAATTTGAATGCCAGGAACGGGGAATCCTTTGCACATATCCTTTACTTCTTCACGTATCTTTTTTAGATATTCTTCATCCTGGTAATTTTCAAGTGTAGCTTTAATCCATCCCGCTATTTTATGCATTTCCGGTTCTTTCATCCCGCGCGTAGTAACCGCAGGGGTTCCCATTCGGATTCCGCTAGGATCAAAAGGAGAGCGCGGATCAAACGGGACTGTGTTTTTATTTGCA
>Ga0265297_10007497_pt1 | contig 15083 bp, 14 predicted proteins | sample Munlanlwell13791_FD_192502 | JGI IMG/M metagenome (GOLD analysis project Ga0265297, IMG submission 192502) | Leachate microbial communities from a municipal landfill in Southern Ontario, Canada - Leachate well 137-91 | ecosystem: Engineered > Solid waste > Landfill > Unclassified | place... | reverse complement strand
CTTTAGTAACAGGCGGAAAAGGTTTTATCGGTGCCCGCGTTATCAAGAACCTGGTGGAGCGCGGTGAGCAAGTGGTTTGTCTTGAACCCAAATCGACGCCGGGCAGGCTGGGCGACACTGCGGCGAAAATCACCATGGTGGAAGGGGATATCCTGGATTACAACTTGATTGCAGGGACTATTGCCAAGTACAAGATAGACAAAGTGGCGCACATGGTGTTTTTCTCGGCAGAGGAACGCGGCGTCAGCGAGCGGCCGGAAAAAGCCGGTGATCTATATAAGCAGTACACAATCATGAATACAGGCACTTTCCATGTTTTTGAGGCAGCCAGGCTGGCCGGTATCAAGCGGGTGATATTTCCCAGCTCAATACAATATCATGGTATTCCGTGGGAGGGACCCGAACCGGTGAACGAGCAGTCTCCCGCCAGGCCGACCGTGGGGTATGGTATAGGTAAGCACCTGTGCGAGAATTTGGCCCGCGAGTATAACAGGCTTCTGCAAATGGAGATCATAACAGTACGCATTCCCGGTGTCTACGGGCCCGGAGTGAGAATCGGAGCCAGGGGTATTAACCTGATCGGTACTCAGGGTGGAATAGGTAACCCTGTGCCATTTCCGTATTCATCCAAGCAGGCCATTGTGCTTGCCCATGTAGATGATATCGCGGAGATTGTTGTCAGGGCATTATTCCTGCCGAAAATGCTCAGCCCCGTTTATCACATAGGCGGCCACTATTGTACAGCAGGTGAAATGGCCGAAATCGGTAAGCAAATTATGCCGGGTATGGAGATTACCTTCAATGAAGCATTCCCGGTCATGAAAATGTTCCACATTGACAATAGCCTGATGACGAAGGAACTGGGAGTTCAACATCGAAGCCTGAAAGACGGCTACTTCGAACTAATCAACCTGTCCCGCCGGGAAGCAGGCATGCCGGCGATAGAAAAGAAATAGCTTACAATTATAAGCGGGAGTTATAAATGAGCGAGAACATAGCAAGTGCAGAAAAAAAAGTGGTCCCGTTGCAGGAAGGCCTTTATGCTGCGGATAGCAGCGGCAAGTACCACCTGGTTGCCAGCCGCTGCAAAAGCTGCAAACTGACCTTCTTCCCCAAGCGGAAATACTGCGGTAAATGTGGATCTCCGGACGTAGAGGTGTTTAACCTGAGCGACCGCGGCAAGGTCTATACTTTCAGCCAGGTAGACAGGAAGAGCATATATACCATTATCGAGCCGCCCTACATGCAGGCGGATGTCGAGATGCCCGAAGGTGTCCATATATACACGATACTGGATAAATGCGACTTTAAGGCGGTCGACTTCGGGATGGAAGTGGAAATGTACGTGGACAAGGTCAAGCAGGATGAGGCGGGCAACGACGTTATGGCCTTCAAATTCAAGCCCGTTGCCTGATAATTAAGAGTATTGACTGGCTCAGTTTGACGGAGGAAACAGAATTATGAATGAAGTAGTAGTAATGGGTATAGGCACACTTCGTTTCGGCAGGTGGCCGAACAAGTCTGTTCTCGAGATGGCGGAAGCGCCCATCGAGGCTGCGCTGAAAGACTCGGGTATTCCTTTCAAGGACATTCAGGCCGCCTACATCGGCAGTGAATTGGGGCATTTCCCCGATGCCCGCATGATCGTGCAGAACTTCGGCTGGACCGGAATTCCCATCAGCCAGATGCAGCAGGCCTGCGCCAGCGGCTCGGCCGCACTCAGGGAGGCCTTTTACTCGGTGGCCTCAGGCAGATACGATGTCGTCCTGGTGGCGGGCTATGAAAAAATGGGGAAAGGCCTGATCCCGGGCGGCGTGCCCGAGCAGGACAAGGAGTACCATCTCCATTATATGGGCCTTGACGTGACGCCCGCCCGCATCGCCATGGCCATCAAAAGCAGGATGCTGGCCTATGGCGACACTCCCGAGATGCTGGCGGCCGAGGCGGCTCAGTGCTTTGAGTACGGGCCGCTCAACCCTTATGCGCATAATCAGAAGAAGTACACAGCGGCTGATGTGCTGGCATCCCCCATGATCTGCTCTCCGCTTACTCTCCTGATGAGCTGCCCTATCAGCGACGGGGCGGCGGCGGTCATCATTTGCAGCAAGAAAAAGGCCAAACAGTACGGGGCGAGCCGGGCGATCACCATCGCCGCGAGTGTTGCGGGGACCCCTGATTATAACGACCTGGCGGGCGGGCCCGGCCCGCATATCGGTGGCGACTTCAAGGGGGGCAAATTGACCCGCAGGGTGGGTCTGGAGGCCTACGAAAAGTGCGGAATGGGGCCTAAAGATATCAAGATAGTCCAGTGCCATGCGCCCTTCGCCGGCGGCGGCGCGATCTGTATAGAAGCGCTTGATTACTGCAAGGAAGGCGAGGGCGGAAGATGGTTCCTCGAGGGTAAAACAAAGATAGATGGAGTGGTGGCCGTGAATACCGACGGCGGCCTGATAGCGAGAGGCCATCCCCTGGGCGCTACGGGCGTCGCTGAAATAGGCGAGCTCACCCGCCAGCTGAGGGGCGAAGGCGGCGCACTGCAGATACCCAACAATCCCAAGGTAGCCATGGCGCATAATACGGGATTGGGCTGCGTAAACATTCATATTTTGAAAAAGTAGCGGCTCTCCTTCGCATGCGGCGCCGGCCAGAAAATTTGACCGAGGGATATAATACAGCTAACAGGATATATCGTTTAAGACAATTGGCTTTACGATGAAAAACGAAGAGTATTTCAGGGAGATTTTCACCTCTGCGCCGCCGCAGGGACAGGACAAGGTAGTCAGCCTGCGGGAAGCGCTGAAAAAGAACCTTAAAGCGGGCATGTCCGTCTTCCTGGGCTGGAACGCCAACGCCGCGGTTTGCGAGATCATGAGGCAGTACAGGGGCGGCCAGCCGGATTTCACACTTGTCATGTCCCTCACATGGGACCTCTCGTTGAACCTGGTGCACTGCGGGCTGATAAAGAAGATCATCTCGGGGGGCTGCTCCTATCCCGCCCCCAGCCCGGGTCCCAGCTATGTCATACAGAGGGCCTATCGTGAGGGTAAGGTGGAGATCGAGAACTGGACCCTCTATTCCATACAGCAGAGGCTGATGGCGGGCGCGCTGGGAGTGGGCTTCATGCCCACCAGGTCCATCGCCGGAAGCAGCATGGCGAAAGAGAACAGGGGCTGCTTCACCGAGATGACAGACCCCTTTGACAGCAGCAGAAAGATCGGGGCTGTCAAGGCTCTGACCACAGATATAGCCATCGTCCACGCCCTGGCCGCCGACAGGTACGGCAACACCATCCTGTCGCCCGTTTCGCAGGATACGCTGTGGGGATCCAGGGCGTCCAGGGGGGGCGTGATCGTAACGGCCGAGAAAATAGTCGACTCCGATTTCATACGCCGTCATGCCCACCTGGTTGGTATACCTGGCTATCTGGTAAAATCGGTCTCCCTGTGCCCGCTGGGAGCACATCCCGAGGGCCATTTCTCCTGTATCGAAGGAGTTGACAGCTATGGCGAAGACTATGAGTTTATGCTCGAGCAGAGAAAAGTCAGCAGAGAGCCGGACGCGCTGGACGCCTGGTTGAAACAGTGGATATATGATGTCAGCGATCACGAAGAATACACTCGTCGTCTCGGGTTTGAACGCATATTTGCCCTCAAGGCCGGGCTCACTGCCAGGTATGCTGAGGGCAACCTTCCCCCTGCGGTGTCCGGCAAGAATGCCGGCCGTAACGAGGCCATGATTATCGCTGCTTCCAAAGTAATCGCCGAGCGGGTTAAGGAGGCGGGCTACCGGGTTCTGCTGGCCGGTGTCGGCTTGCCGGGGCTTGCTGCCTGGCTGGCCTATTACCGTCTCAAGCAGGAAGGGATTGAAATATGGCTGATACTCGGCTCGGGGGTGCTTGGATATCAGCCCGCCCCGGGCGATTCCAATGCATTGAGCGTGCGGCATGTGCCTTCAGCCATAATGCTGACCGACACAAATGAGATGTACGGTTTCCTTATCTCGGGTCAGGGCGCGCAGTGTCTCAGCATCATCGGCGCTGCTCAAATCGATGAGAAGGGCAATATCAATACCACCAGGGTGGGCGAGAACATATATATCAGTGGGTCGGGCGGAAACAACGACAATACCAGCGGCGCCGCTGAGGTGATGGTGGTCACGGCGCAATCGAAGAAGCGCTGCGTCGGGAAGCTGGACTACCTGACCTCCCCGGGCGACCGGGTCAGCACTCTCATTACGGACATGGGCGTTTTCCGCAAAGGCGCCGATGGGCGGTTTGTTCTCACAGACTGCATACAGGTGGCTGGCGGCGGGTGTCCGGCTGGTAAGCAGGATGAAATCCAGGGCAGCTGCGGCTGGAAGGTAAAAGCGGCCGCAAAAATAACATGCATGGACACTCCCGATCAACGGGAACTCGCGCTGCTGAGATTGTTGGATCCGCACGGATATGTATCGGGAGGATAGATGCATGCACAAGCGGAAAACGGAGGGTGTGCGCATTTGAGCGGGCGGGATACCGGTGGATTTCCTCCCGGCGACGATCTGACGCTGGCCAGGCTCATCAGCCTTGTGGAAAAGGACAGTGCACAGGTTCCCGAGATTATGGAGTCGCTGTCAGCGCAGCCTGGGAAGGCGTATCGCATAGGCATAACGGGACCTCCCGGGGCCGGCAAGAGCACACTGGTCAACGGCCTTACCACGCTGTTAAGGGAGAGGGGCTCGAGCGTGGCGGTGCTGGCTGTGGACCCGACCAGCCCCTTTAAAGGGGGCGCCTTACTGGGTGACCGGGTACGCATGCAGAAGCATTACACCGATGAAGGCGTATTCATACGCAGCCTGGCTACGAGGGGCGTAAAAGGCGGTTTGACGGGCACCATCGGAGAGATTATCGACCTGGTCGACGCCTCGGGAAAGGACTATATACTGCTTGAGACGGTCGGCGTGGGGCAGGGCGAGCTGGATATCGCCGGCCATGTGGACACCGTCGTCGTGGTCCTGGTGCCCGGTTCAGGGGATAGTATTCAGTTCATGAAGGCCGGCATAATGGAGATAGCCGATATATTCGTGGTCAACAAGTCGGATCTGGCTGGCGCCGATGAACTGGTCAACAATCTGAGCGTAACGATCGATCTGGCTAAGAAGGGAGAGCCATGGCAGATACCGGTTCTAAAGTGCCGTGCGGATGTCAACGAAGGAACGAAAGAGCTGCTCGATCAAACATTACTGCACAGACGGATGCTTGAGAGCAGCGGCTTGCTGGAAAAGAGGCGCGGGCGACAGCGCCTGCAGCAGTTCCAGGTTTTACTCGAGCAGAGAATACTGGAGGATATCAGGGCCAAAATTCTGGCCGAAGACGAGGTAAAAAAAATAGGGGGAAAAATCGAGAAAGGCGAGATCAGCCCCTATGCAGCTTTGAGCCGGATTATCGAAACCGTCCTCCCCTCGCTTTTCGGCAAAGAGACACGAAATAGTTCTGAAAAAAGGAGTAAAAAATGAGCGGCGAGCTGATAATCGAGCGTAAGGATCATGTCTGCACCATCACCATCAACAGGCCCGACAAGAGAAACGCTCTGAACTACGAGGTACTGAGCGGCATAACCGGCGGCCTGAGCGAGCTGGTGAAAGAGGGCAAGACCAGGGCTATCATCCTTACAGGCGCGGGCGAAATGGCCTTCAGCGCGGGTATGGACCTTACGTTTGTCAACAGCCAGAGGGAAGTGGCCGACAAAGCGCTGGCGGATGCACTAAACAGCCTGGTCAGCTGCCCCATACCCATCATAGCCAGGATACATGCGGACGCCCTGGGAGCGGGCTGCGATATTACAACGACCTGCGATTTCAGAATAGCCTCAGACAATGCCAGGATGGGCATTCCGCCCGTCAAGTTCGGCTGGGTATATTATCCGCAATCTATCCAGCGCCTGATCAACCTGATCGGCGTGCCGGCTACCAAGGAGCTGTTCTTAACCGCGCGGTTCGTGCCGGCTGCCAGGGCTAAAGAGATCGGCCTGCTGCATGCTCTGGTCTCCCGTGCCGAGCTGGACGCAACGGTGAACACTCTGGCGCAGGAGATCGCTGATAAGGCGCCGCTGGCCGTGCAGGGTACCAAGTACCTGATCAACCAGCTTTTCCATTACCAGAAGTTGGACAGCGCCGTGGAGCAGGAGATCGACCGGCTGATCAAGAAATGCTATCAGTCCGAAGATGCCATTGAGGGCAACCGGGCGTTCAAAGAGAAGAGGAAGCCCGATTTCAAAGGCAGATAGAATATTCAGCACGTCATTGCGAGGAGCCGCAGGCGACGAAGCAATCTAAATATTCAGGTTTCTTTTAAAGCCTGATACAGTCCAACCAACTCTTCGCCCAGGCCCTCGCTTTTGCCGACCTCGCGCGGCTTTTTAGCCAGGGCTGTAACGCACCCCGCCCAGTTCATGCCGCACACGGCCGCATAGGTTTTCAGGTTGTCGATAGCCGTGCCGATGCCTTCCTCGGCCACGGCTACGCCTGCGAAACGCTTGTCCTCCAGCCTGGGCCAGACGGGGCAGGTCCTGTCCATGAAGTTCTTCAGCAGCCCTGAGACCATCTCGAAATAGACAGGTGTGCCGAAGACGATGGCGTCCGCCTGCATCAGCTTGGGATATATGCTCTGCATGTCGTCCTTGATGGAGCAGAGGCCCTTCCTCTTCTTGCCGCCTGCTTCACAGGCCAGGCAGCCGTTGCACATTTTAATGTCGAGCTTTCGCAGCAGGATAAGTTCCGCCTCGGCGCCGTCCTCCAGCGCCAGGCCCTGTAGACTTTTCAGCATCCACTCGGTATTGCCGTTTCTGGGCGAGCCGCACACGATGAGTAATTTCATTGAAATCCGAATTTTCCGCCGCCATTGCGGCCTTTTTTTCCATCGTCATTGCGAGCCCGAAGGGCGCGGCAATCCTGTGTACCCGCAATAGTGCTCAAGAACGTTTCGCTACCCTACTCTAAATCCTTTTCGCTGAATCCCGTGAAGAAACAGCTTCGTTCGCCGGTGTGGCAGGTGGGGCCGGCCGGCTCGGCCCGTACCAGCAGGGTGTCCGAGTCGCAGTCCTTTGAGATCGATTTCACCTTCAATACGTTGCCCGAGGTCTCGCCCTTGTGCCAGAGCTGCTTGCGGCTGCGGCTGTAGAAGACCATCTCGCCTTTCTGCAGCGAGAGTCTGAGTGACTCTTTGCTGGCATAGCCCAGCATGAGCACCGTTCCGTCCTTTACGTCCTGCACGATAACGGGTATAAGTCCCTTTTCGTCGAATTTCAACATAGAAATGCTCCTGTATTAATAGCTGCCCGGCGGCTGCATCAGGAAATGGCCAGGGCTTCCTTGAGGTCGATATCACCGGTGTAGAGCGCCTTGCCGATAATGACGCCCTCAACTCCCAGTGTCGCCAGCTTCCTGATATGCTCGATGGACGATATGCCGCCCGAGGCTACCACCGGTATCTTCAGCTTGTTCACCAGCTCGGCCGTTGCTTCATAGTTCGGCTCGGTCAGCGTGCCGTCCCGTTTGACGTCCGTGTAGATGATGCGCCTGGCGCCGATAGCGGCCATGGCCTGGCTGAGGTCCAGCGCGGTCATGGTTGATATCTGCATCCAGCCGTGCGTGGTAACATACGAGTCGCGGGCGTCGATGCCTACCACGATCGCCTCTCCGAACCTTTTGATGATGCGCTTGGTCAATTCGATCTGCTCGACGGCTACCGTGCCCAGGATTACGCGTTTCACGCCCAGCTTGATGAGCTGTTCCACAACGTCGGCGCGTCTGATGCCGCCGCCCAGTTCCACCTCGAGCCTGGTGTTTTTTACGATATCCTCGATGGCTTTTGTGTTGCGGACCTCACCCGCGGCTGCCCCGTCCAGGTCAACCAGGTGCAGCCAGCAGGCGCCCTGCTCCTGCCATTTGAGCGCGGTGGCTACGGGGTCGACTGAAAACACGGTCTCCTTGCTGTAGTCGCCCTGGTAGAGACGTACGCATTTTCCGCCTTTGAGGTCGATAGCCGGAATGATATCCATGATATTAGTTCTTTAAGATTACCCTCTTCTGCGCAAGTGCGTCAATTCCGGCGCTGTCATATCCGAGCTCTCTGAGAATCTCGACCGTGTGCTCCCCTAGGCGCGGCGCTCTGACGGCCGTCACGCGTTCTATACCTGAGGGCCATGCGGGAAGGTTGGCGAGCTTGATCCTGCCGACATCCGGGTAATCCATGTCGAAGAAGATCTGCCTTGCTGCCACCTGAGGATCGTCAGGTATTTCCGGTATCTCTTGCACGGGTGCGCAGGGGACATTGGCTGCCTCCAGCTTACGGATTATCTCGCTGGAGGGCAGCTTTCGCAGAGTGGTGGATATTGCCTTGACCAGCTCGACGCGGTGCGCCAGCCTGCTTTCAGCGCTCGAATAGTCGTGATTGTGTGCAAGGTCATTCAGGTCCAGTACCCGGCAGAAAGATTGCCAGAACCTGTCGTTGGTAACGCCGATGAACACATACCTGTCTGCCGAGAGGAAACACTGGTAGGGGACGAAGGCGGGGTTGGCTGATCCCATCCTGGCTGGGACATTACCTGTTAATTCATAGCCGGCGACAAAGGCCGCCATGAAATAGACTGCAGTGTCGAAGAAAGCTGCGTCAATTCTTTGCCCTTTGCCGGTTTTCTCACGCGATATGACAGCCAGCAGGATGCCGTAAGCGGCCAGGAATGCAGTAGGGAGGCCTATGATATTGGACGGTATGCGCACCGGCGGGCCGTCCGCTTCCCCCGTGATCGACAGCATGCCTGACATGGCATGGACTACCGGGTCGTAGGCCGGCTTATGCCTGTAAGGCCCGGACTGGCCGAAGCCGGAAATCGAACAATAAATAATCCGTGGATTGATTTTTTCTATCTCATTGTAGCCGATGCCCAGCCTGTCCGCCACACCGGGGGTGTAGCTCTCAAGCAGGATATCTGCCCGAGCCGCCAGTATATGTGCGATTTCTTTGCCATCAGGCGCTTGAAGGTTGAGTGCGAGGCTGCGCTTGTTGCGGTTGATATTGTTGAACATTATAGCGGCCAGCCCGTGTCGAAAGGGATCACCCTTGAAAGGCTCAATTTTTATCACTTCGGCGCCGGCCTGCGCCAGCATCAAGCCGCAGGTCGGGCCGTCTCCCGAATGTGAGAAATCAAGCACCTTCATTCCCTGTAGCGGATACATACTGACCTCCTTGCCCGGCGAGAAATCGGAAGTATTTATACCACTATATATCGTTGTTTACAATATCCAGAACACAGTATATATTATTTTTGGCATTGACTTAGAAAAAGGGGGAATGTATACTGAGGTCAAATTCATTACGGGGGGATTTCTATGAAGCTGTCGTGTCTGCAGGAAAACCTTAATAAAGGCCTCGGCATCATAGGCAGGGCGGTGGCATCCAGGACGACGCTGCCCATTACTCAGAATGTGCTTATTTCCACCGATGAATCCCAGCTCAAGCTGGCGGCTACCAATCTCGAGATAGCCATCAGTTGCTGGATCGGTGCAAAGATCGAGAGCGAGGGTTCCATAACAATTCCTGCACGCGTGCTGACCGAGTTCGTTGGCTCCCTTCCCAGCGATGTCATCAACCTTAACCTCAAGCACCATACGATGGAGCTCAAGTGCGGGCGCTACGAGGCCAGGATCAACGGGCTTGATGCAGCCGATTTCCCGCCTATCCCCCAGGTGGGCGACGGCTTCAGCACCAAGGTCAAAGCCGAGGACCTAAAGCAGGCTATCAGCCAGGTCGCATTTGCTGCAGCTACAGAGGAGTCACGGCCGGTTCTCACAGGAGTGCAGACAGAGTTCGAGGGCAACAAGCTGACCATGGCCGCCGCCGATGGGTTCAGGCTGGCCGTCCATCGCACCGAGCTGTCCAAGGCGGTTAAAGAGAAGGTGGCCATGATCATACCGGCCAAGGCCTATCACGAGCTTAACCGCCTGATGGGCGCAGACGATCAGGAGATCGAGATAAATCTCAACGCGCAGAAGAGCCAGGTCCTTTTCAAGCTCAAGGGTATTGAGATGGTCTCGCAGCTCATACAGGGCACCTTCCCCAATTACTCGCAGCTTATACCGCAGACCTACGGCACCAAGGCGCGCATCGATGTGGCAGAGTTCCTGCGCGCCATCAAGATGGCCGCCATTTTCGCCCGCGATGGCAGCGGCATCGCCAGGGTAATCGTTACGCCCGGTGCTACGGTGGAGGCGGGCAAGATAACCATCTCCGCGCGCGCCGATGAGATCGGCGACAACGTGGGTGAGATAGATGCGCTGGTGGACGGCGAGGCGGCTAAGATTGCCTTCAACGCCCGCTACCTGGCGGACGTGCTGTCGGTAGTGAAGCAGGCGCAGGTCTCACTGGAGGTCACCACCCCCTCCAATCCGGGCGTTATCCGGCCGGTGGGCGTGGACAACTACGACCACGTAGTCATGCCCATGTTTGTTCAGTGGTAACGTAATCAGCCGGAACGGTATTTCTGATTTCGATCTTATCGCGTGTGGCTGTCACTTTTATGTGCAGTGCATTAGGCGTCATGTGCTTGTCTTCAAAACTGAAACTATCAAAGGAACAGCGAAATGAAAACGATGATTCATACGCTCAGCTTTGATGGTGCAATCCTACAACGTGGATTCTGGTTATACGTATGGGAAATTATCACACCGCATGGCAAGAAGGTACATTATGTCGGGCGTACCGGAGATAGTGGCTCACCACACGCAACATCTCCGTACCAACGGACAGGACAGCACCTGAGTTACCAGAAGACGCAGAATATGCTTAGACAGAACCTAGAGAGGCGCGGTATTTCTCCTGAGCGTTGCTTTTCATTTCGCTTGGTTGCGTACGGTCCGATATTCTCTGAAGCTGTTGATATGCAGATGCATAAGGCACCGAGAGATGTGGTAGCTGCTCTTGAGAAAAAGCTTGCGAATGCATTAGCGGAATCTGGCTATGAAGTGATCAATGTGGTGCGCTGCCAAAAGAGGCTAGATATGGAACACTGGAGAAGGGTACACAAGTCGTTTGCTCAGCACTTTCCTGCTCTAAAACATGTGGAAGATTGATCGAGAGCAGGTCAGACTTGAGTAAATATTTAGCAGTACAATAATGATAGACTGCACAGGTTATAAGACTGAATCGATCATTTACACTGCAGCTTTAATTTTCATTTGATGCAGAATATTTTATAAGATGTCAATATGGATACTTTAAATTATATGATAGATGTTATCGGCCGCTTTAGATCAATCTTGAGTGAGCATGAGCTTCATATGAAGTTGTTTGATCACTGTGCTGTACAAGTGGAAGGATGGCTAAAGGGAGAATTGCTGCCCTTTTTTGAGGCCGAAAAGGCATATGGGATATTACTAAATTATTGGCCGGAATCTTCACCAAAATTTCGAACTATCCAGGGGCGTAAAAGAATTGACTATGAATTGCAGCTATTTGATAGTACTAAGGTTTGGATTGAGTTGAAACATTTTCAAATAGGTCACCAAAAAGGTGAGTTGTGGAAAGCTCAAAATTACTTTATCGATAAAAATATTGGTATCTACAATGATGTTGTCAAGCTACAGGATGTTGTTGAAGGAGATAAATATATATTTATATTAGCTACGAAAAATCCTGGCATGGATGATTGGTCGCGTGGTCTTCATAAGTTTAATGAGAAGTTCAGCCATTTATATATTCAGTCACACACAGCCCCATCAAATTTCCCAGCAACATATTTTCTTGGCCTACTGAAAGTTAGTTAATTCTGATTTTCGTTCAAGTCAACGCGTTGTTGATTTCGCAAGATGCACAATTCATTTTCACCTTTATTCTGCCATAAAGGGGAGAACTATGTCTGAACGGAGAACATGGCTCAGAGGGGTGCTAATAAAATACTTATACGATTGGATAACAGGAAAACTCTAAGAGCAAATGGCCTAGTTTATCGGGGGAGGGTCAACGTTTGTATATTTAATGGTTGTTGCTGCATCTACATTTATATTGCGAAAATGGTTCTTTTCCTGGAATTTAGGGATCACCGTTCAAACTATAAATACTTATTAATTACAAATTATTCTCACTCGTATTTAGCAATTGTTCACTCGTGGTTACAAATTATTTTACTAATATTTGCTAATTATTACTCATTCTCTTCCACACAGGTCGTTTGTCGCTTCCGCTATTTTGTATTTGCCCAGTTTTGCGTAATTCTGCAAGCAAGTTACTTATTTTCGTTTGTCTTTGTTTATCGTTCATCCAATCGGGCAACTTGTTCAATAGTAATTCATTTATATCCTTACGCTCTAAAGCTTTATGTTGGTCTATTGCTTTCAATATCAGGTCAAGATAATAGGTCTTGTCAAAGGCCTTATACTTTGTATAAACAGCTTTCTGGCCTGCTATTTGTGATACATCCTTTGAAAGAAAATAATTGGGTCGTCTTCCCTCAATGAGTCTATGTGATTTTAGATGTTTTGCAGCCAATTCTGCTATCGGTATTTTTTTCTGTACTTTATCTAAAAGCATAATATCCTCTAGTGACAAACTAGAGTTTAGAGCGAGTATACGGGCGTAATCCATATTCAGTACTTTACCGATTATTGTGACCTTAACTCTACCTCCCGTAAGATCATAGTCTGGTAATGGAAAATAACGTTGTCTCTGATAGTTAAACATTTTTCTAATTCCACTACCCACAGTATCAACCATTTTCAAATTGAACATGGCCGTCGCTAAAAAGGGATTACGGTATCGTTCTTCGGGCGCGTTTTCGTGTATAACTTTCTCTACACTACCTGGTATAAAGCTGCCGCGATTAGTGAAGGTTAATTGATCATCCATTTCAATAACATTTATTCGACCACCCTCTGAATAATCCTGATGTGCAACGCAATTATTGATCGCCTCTCGTATTACAAACGGTTCGTATTTATCGATTTCTTCCGGGAAAAGGGTACCTTCTTTGAGATAACGATATTTGGAGTTACGTATTTTAGCGTAGACTTGGTCAACTGCGAGCAATAACGGACATACGAAAACTGAATAGTCGCTATCATTCCCGCTCAAATCTTTTAAAAGCCAACGAATCTTTGCTTCCGCAGGGCTAATATAGTGCTCGGATTCTTCTTTGCCGAGCAGAATAATAGCTGCTCGTGTTATCTTGCCTTTTATCGTAATTTTAGCTTTATTCAAGAATGTAATTGTGTCCCAAGAGTCGACTTCTGAAGCGAGGTTCGGGAACTTGTTTTTGTAATTAATACGAGCAATTGAAAGTGCCTGGTTATCGAGATCATCAGCAGTCGCTTCATCTACAATTGCAGCACTCCAATCCTGCACTTTAGCCTGCGAACGTATGCGCTCCAGTTCCTCGATATTTAGTGGGGACAATTCCTCGCCATCTCGTCCATAATAGTGACCCTCAAATGCAACGGGTAGTCCCTTTGGCGCCGCTGGTATTTGGAACATGACGACTCGTCCAACTTCAAATTTAATTTCATAAATCTCAATGAATGTGATTCTGTCAGTAGTTTTATTAGCAATTTCGCCTTTTAACTTATCTAGTTGATTTCTCTTATTACGATACTGACTGCCAACTATACGGTGATGTTTATCCTCTACCCCGAAAACGAGCCAAGCATGTGAGTGGCCTTTAAGATTTGCCTCGTTGCTTAAAGCTGAAAAATATTTACCGATCTTATCAAAGTCATAACCAATCTTTGCTTCTTTGAATTCTACAACTTCGCTTTCCGATTTGGATTTGCACAAATCATCGAGGATTGATGCAAGAATCTTATCTTCCATGCACAACCTCCCAGACGATGATTATTTCAGTATAGCAGGATTGTCAATCGTAGGAACTGAGTATCGATAACTTACACGCCGTTACAACTCATTAACCTATATTCAAATTGTGAGTCATGATCGCGCAATGGTTTACTATCCAACGATTTTAGTGCTTGGCATACCATGTCACTAGATATCTACAAGGAAGAACAACAACCAGTCTTACATCTTCAACCTAATTCAATCGATTGCATTATATATCTTTTCAGTCATATTTGCTATACTTAAATAATAATCATTTAGGATATAAATATGACAGATCTTTCTGCGAAAGCACTTAAAGCTAACCGTGTAAGAGCCTACAATTATATTGTCAACTATTTTCAAAGGAAAGTGAATTGGAATCCCCCCATTAATTCTGATAACGGGTTAGCAAATTTCTTTGACGTGTCTATCGATACAATCAAGTCGCTTAAAAATGGTAATGTTGATCCGCCCGAGAAAGTAGTAATGCAATTCAAACAACTATTAAAGGATCAAACTTATGAAGAAGCGATTGATAACTATCTGGTAATACCTTTCACGAGCAAATAGTCAAGTTACGATAGAAGATAATTAGACAACCGCGGCAATTCAATATTAAGTACGTATTAGCGATCCTGGAGCCAACTACTTATTCTGAAGGTTTTATCTATTCAGATTATTATTACCCCTCGACTGCTGTATTTCTTTTAACCGATTTTATCTTGGTTCTTATTTCTCGGCCATCACCTGCTCGTGTTTTATTTTATCCATATCTGCGATATATGATTTTGAAGCTATTATGAAACAGATGGCACCCAGCACGGCGCCCATACCTGCAATAGTAAGGGCGGTGCCCAGTGCCTGCGCATCCTGCCCCAATGCATCGGAGATCGCACCGACAATATAGGGGCTCCAACCGCCAATGCCATAATACCCCAGTATTATTGCACCCCAGGCCGTGCCCTTTTGCGCTGCAGGCGCAACGTCCTGAATGATTGCCATTATGCAGGGCACAGCCATCACGAATAAGAGGCCGTAAATAATAATAAAAGCCATACCTAACGGACCTTTAAGCTGTAGAAATAAGGCTGCCACTAAAAAAACGGTGGCGAGGACATTGGTGATCACAGGCAGGTAAATTCTTCCTCTGGGATTCTTCTTGAACCAAAAATCCGCAAGAAAACCTCCGGCTGGCGATCCGATGATCGCTACCAGGGCAATAGGCACCACCACGGCATTG
>Ga0265297_10007496_pt1 | contig 15087 bp, 9 predicted proteins | sample Munlanlwell13791_FD_192502 | JGI IMG/M metagenome (GOLD analysis project Ga0265297, IMG submission 192502) | Leachate microbial communities from a municipal landfill in Southern Ontario, Canada - Leachate well 137-91 | ecosystem: Engineered > Solid waste > Landfill > Unclassified | place... | reverse complement strand
TCGCAGTATTCAAATATCGGCAAAGCCAGAATTTTCGGATATGAAAACAATCTTACATTAAGCCTTTTTGATTCTTTTGAGCTTAACTTTGGGTATACTTGGCAGGATACAGAAGATAAAAGTAACGGCGATGAATTATTAAGAAGACCAAAGAACAAGTTTTTCCTGACATTAGGTTACGCTCCAAATCAAAAGTTGAACATGAATCTTCGGTTGCTTTACGTTGGCCGCCGTAGTGATGTCGGCAACCTATTGCTTAAGGCATATACCAGAATGGATTTTAACATAAATTATAAATTTAGTAAAAATTTTGAAGGTTTCTTTAAAGTAGACAATATAGCAAGCGAATCCTACAATGAAGTTTTTAATTACGGTGAACCCGGAAGGGTTTTTAGTTCTGGCGTCAGGGCCACTTTTTAAAATAAATTTAATTCTTTGAAATTGCCTTGAAATATCACACGCTTATATGTTATATTTTTTATTGCCTGCTACGGGCGTAAAGAGGAGTTTCATGTCCGATTTAAATAGTAAAGAAAAGAATGAGAAAAGATTTAAAATTGGAGAAGTGACATTTCTTCTATTTTTTACCCTGGTTGTGAATTCAGTTTTTGTCGTTTCGCCTTCAGTAAATTCACTTGCTCCTGCACCCGGCACTTCTGATAGTGACCAAGACGTTACTTTTTTTTATTTTTTTCTGATTTTGTCAGCTTGTAGATTCTTAAGGTAATAACACTTATGTACAAATTACGGCATTATCCCCGACTGAAACAGGTTTCCCGGATTTTGTCATTGCTAGGCGCGAAGTGTCGAAGAAATCCCGTTGGGTAGATTGCTTCGCTTCGCTCGCAATGACGCTAATTTGGACAGGTGTGGTGTGTTATATAAAATTATTTTAGGAATAAAACTATTTGTAAGCCAATGAATTTTGTGCTAAAGTTGAGATGGCGTTTTGTTGGCATAATTAAAAAGGAGCCTTATGCCAGAATTAAATATTAAGACAAGGAAAGAAAGTTTAAAGAGGGTCAAAGCGACCCTCTTTTTTTGTCTCATAATAATGTTATCTTTTGCCTCGCTTTTTATCAAGGAATCATCAGCAGATTCTCCTCGCACAATCCCTCCCTACCCTTGTGATTTCTACGGAACAGAGCAGGCTCCTAATACTATAAGAACAGGGAATGTTGTCACTGCTAAAACTTCCACTGGCGCCATAATTGGTCAGTTTACTGTTACAAGCACTGGACAGTACGGGTTTTTAACTGCCCGCGCCGATGATCCGAATACGCTGGAGGTCGAAGGCGCGGTTAATGGAGATACGATTACCTTTTATATAGACGGTGTTAAGCAGCAAAAACAAGCTATATGGAAATCAGCAGAAACAATCCGGGTTGACTTGGGTATAGCCACCATAGAAGACACTTTTAATCTGCACTTGCTTGATATGCCCGGTTACACTAATTATCAAGGCAATCCTAATTTTAGTGGCGTTGCTGTAGCGGATATGATTATAGATTATCTTGTGCCTACGAATACTGATAATCAGCAGGCCTTAATGTCTTTCGCCGACCTTAATGGGGATGGGGTAGTTTCATTTTCGGAACTCGAACGCCTGTTTAATCAAAAAGTAGGTCACGGTTATAATTTCAGCTCAACAGCCACAGTTAACCAATATTCCAGCTGGGGTATTATTGATCAATTTAATGCTACAAATCAGAATGACTGTATAAAACAAATCTGTCATTGGTTGGCCTATAAGGTCCCCAATGTAACCCCGGGAAGAGAATACGTTCCGGTTGCAATTGCTACATCAGCTAATCCTGCTACCAATTCTGACAGCGATTATAGGCACTGGATGTCTGTAGTAGGTATCAAGACCAACCAAGATCCTTCCCCGAATTTATCCTCAAGCGCTTCATTCAGAGAAGAGTATCGCGCTCCTTCTTCATTACAACTCTATGGCGTTTACTTAAATGATCCCGGACAAAGCGGTTTAGGGTTCCATACTTATATGGCTGCCGATGTTTGGTCAACGCAATATTTCCGTCCTATCGCCTCTGGGCTTGAAGGCGCAGGTTCCTATGTGGCGATAATGGAGCCGCCAGATCCTAAAGCCGTACCGGTTAATGTTAATGAAGCTAAGAAAAACAGAAACCTGCAGGTTGTGCTGGAAATTCCTGAAAAGGGGATTTCCATATTTATTCCCAAGTCTTTAGATAGGAAAACCAAGGATTATCTTATTTCAATCTTGAAGCAGCTTAAACAATCCTCAGATTTTACGAGTCTCACCGAAGACGATTATTTTAGCCAAGCCCTGAAAGATACACAGGTCAACCGCTGTTTTAAGGTTGCAGGATTGCATGAGCAGGAGTATACGATTATTCCTTTTGATAAGAAAACGCAAAATAAATTGATCACTCCTTTGGTGGTGATGGTAAATAATAGAACCGGACAGTTTCAAATAGCAACTGCTGATAATAAGGCTGTAAGTATTTATAATCCGATGCCATGGTATGAGGCCTATAAAGCCTTAAGAAAAGAAATAGGCTGGAGTGAATATCCGATTAAATTTTGGTTGTCAAGCAATACTGGAATTGCATTGTATCCGGGATGGAGCGTGGTTACAACCAAAAATAACCAGCAAGGACCGATTCAGATACTAAGCTCCAATGAATATGCGATAAGTGCCGATGGGAAAGTTAATTTAGAAAAGAGTTCTCCCGCCGTTGATATTTCATCTACCAAGATTTTACGCAGCGGCAAAGATTGGATAAAAATGGTTTCATTTAAAGTCAGCGGAGCAGAAAAATATACTCTAGAAGTTGATAAGAGGAGCCAGCGCGGGAAAGCGTCTCTTTTCCAAAATCAGGATACTTGGCTACTTGTACTTAGAGGCCCTCAAGACGCTAATTGCAAGGTTGAAGTAAAAAGCGAATACTCAACCTATCTTTATATAAGAAGATGAAAAAAGTTATCTTAGGTTTAACTATAATTGGTGTATTAACATTAATACTTGTCTTTTTTCTGATGCAGCGAAAAAAAAATGCCCCCGCTATTTCCTCTAACGCAAGAAATTTTATTTCAGAACTAAAGGTGCATCAAGAGGCGGAGCCGAGAACAATTATTTCCCATAAAACTGAAGCTAGCCCTTCACAGCCAGCAGAGGTATTATTTAAAGAATTTAACCTTCCGCAGGGCCTGCAAAGGGAGATAACCGAAGCCCAAAGGAATGGCGAAATTAAAGATGAGTGGGGTGAGGGTAAGATAAATATTGATGAGCTTCAGAAAGCAGGGCTAACCACCAGTCAATTTTCGCAGCCCGAACTCGATAAGAAAATCAAGAACTTCACTGCAGGATATAGTGTGTTTGATAAAGATTTCGCTCAGAAATTGAAAGATTGTTTACCCGATAAAAATATCGATGAGCAAATTAAAGCCTTAAACAGCGAGGTGGTTTCAGCAATGGGTTTTTCTGCGCTTATGGAAAATAATTATGTTCAAGCGCAACAAGCATTTACGGCTTTAACTCGCGATTATGTGGATACTCAACCTGCGCCGATTGCATATTTAGAATTAGCGCGACTCCTGTTCCAACAAGGCCGCTTCAAAGAGGCGCAAGAATTAATAAATAAAGCCAGCTCCCTTTATAATGATGATAAGGTATATATGGTAGTTGCTCAATCCTTACAGAAGGAAATGGCGGCAAATGAATAAGAAAATATTTCTTATTTTATTCGGCATTCTTCTAATTACCACTTCAGCTTTTGCAGATACATATAATCTTTCGCTAAAAGCCGGCGAGAACCTGGTCGCATTACCATTTATTCCGCAAGATACGAATATCGCTACGGTTCTTTCTCCGATTATTTCTCAAGTAAAGGATGTCTGGGAATTTAATCCCTCTGATGCAAATGATCCTTGGAAGCATTATCAGCCGGGGATGGAGGTATATTCTGATTTTAGTCAAATGGATGCTGGTAAGGGGTACTGGATTAACGTAAAAACGAATGTTAACCTCCCAATTACCGGAACGCCTGTGTCACCAAACTATCTTTTGAGCCTTAAAACAGGATGGAATATAATCGGATGGCCATATCAAAATACCCAAGGGATAACTGCTGCGCTTGTCGCACTTAATTTCGGGACAGATTATACGCAGGTTTCAAAATTGAATAGTTCTACAAAGGCGCAGGAGAATTTCTTAAATCAGCCAACCGATAACTTCACGGCTTTTGAACCAGGTTACGCCTACTTTATTTATATGCTACAGGATAAAACCATAAGAATTGGTCTTTCCGGTTCCGTAGATGTAACTCCCCCTATAGGTTCGATCTCATTAAATAACGACAGTCAATATACTAATTCAACCTCGGTTACTTTAACTCTTTCAGCCACCGATCCTGAAAGCGGCATGGGAATAGGCGCGCAGATGAAATTCTCCAACGATGGAATGAGCTGGTCGAATCCAGAGGACTATGCGACTAATAAAGTTTGGACGCTTTCCTCGGGTGACGACACAAAAACAGTCTATGTCAAATACAAAGATGTAGCGGGTAATTGGTCAGATGCTTATTCAGATATGATAATATTGGATACTATTCCTCCTCAGATTACAGCATTAAATATCTTCGACCATTCTAAATTTTATGAAAATTCTTCAATAGTAATAGCTCCTACAGTGAATGATACGGACTCGTCGCCGTTAGAATATCAGTTTTCTATAGACGATGTTATTAAACAATCGTGGTCAGGTTTATCTAGTTGTACTTGGCTTAGTTCTTCACAACATAAAGGTAGTCATACTATAAAGGTTGAAGTAAGAGATACGGGCGGGCAGGATAATAAGCAGATCGGGGTTTATATTCTTAGAAAACCAGCTGACCCACCAGCGCATTAAAAGGTTGATTATCTATGAAGAAGACTCTCTTTAACTTGGCAACTGTTTTGAAATATACTTTTCTCGAACTGTTAATTATTTTCTTAATCCTGCATACCGCTATTTTTAATATTATAGATATAGCCCCTCATTTATGCCGAATCGATGTAAATCAAATAATGAATAATTTTAATAGTATTATTAATTTGATTGATAATTTATTGATTCCGAAGTGTTACGCTGTGGAAGGCGCCCCGTCTTCCGATAGGGCTGTTTCTGAAGCACTAAAGGGCGGGAATCTAACTCAGGCATTCCAGGCCGATCTGTTTACTGGGAAAGCCGGTTTTACCTATCATGTTGATGTACCGCCAGGGAGAAAGGGGATACAGCCAAATCTTAATTTAATATATTCAAGCCAGTCTAATAATGACTGGTGTGGGGTTGGCTGGAACTTAGATTTAGGCTCAATTTACCGTAGCACCAAAAGAGGGATACCTAAATACGACGGTTCAGACACTTTTATATTTTCAATCAATGGTTCAGAATCAGAATTGGTTGGTATAGGAAGTAACGAATATAGAACCAAGATAGAGTCGGAATTTATGAGATTCTATTTTAACGGAACTTATTGGGAAATTACTGATAAGACAGGTATAAAGTATCGAATCGGATATGATGCTGGTTCAAGAATTACTAATTCCAGAGGGATTTATAAATGGTGTTTGGATAAAGTTATAGACGTATTTGGAAATTATATGTTGGTTTCATATACCCAAGACCAAAACCAGATATATTTGTCGCAGATAAGATACACTGGCAATGAAAATTTAGGCAATTCTCCCAATTTCATTGCAGATTTCATAATCGAATCTCGTCAAGACATGCCGCCTAATTACAGAACAGGCGATAGAGTAGTAACGGCGTATCGGCTAAAGGAAATTCAAACTAAAATTGATGCAAATCTCGCCAAAAAATATATTCTTTCCTATACATATAGCAACGATTCGAAGCGTTCCTTATTGGCTTCGGTAACCCAGTATGGTTCAGATGGTAATACTTATTTTCCACCAACAACCTTTGTTTACAAAGAGAATGGTTATAATATAACTCCTGGCAACAACTGGATAAGCGGATTTAATGGCATTAAAATTATTTCAGGAGATTTTAATGGTGACGGTTTAGTAGATGCAGGAGTTGTTAATGGGAATGGTGAATCGCTCGTAGCACTTTCTAATGGAACGCAATTTAGTTCTCCTGTAAATTGGGGCAATGCTAAGGTTACTTTCTCTGGAGATTTCAATGGCGATGGATTGGGGGATTTGGGAGGAATAAAAATAAATAGGGTTGAATGGGGACCAGGACAATTATACATTATTATCTATTATACTTGGGAGGTGGCAATCTCTAATGGTAGCAACTTTGTTGTAAATAACTGGACAGGTGAATATTTCAGGACATCAAGTGGCAGTGATTCTAGATGGGCTTGCATAACCGGAGATTTCAATGGCGATGGTTTAACTGATGCTGCGGAATGGGCTATATCTTTCTCGGGATGGAGAATATTGCTCTCTAACGGCCAAAGTTTCAACGAAATCGGTTTTTGGGGCAGTGGATTTAATAATGCAAATAAATGCTTCTCCGGGGATTTCAATGGTGATGGCTTAGCCGATGCGTGTAGATATAACAATGATGGGACATGGCAAGTTGCACTTTCTACAGGCTCAAGTTTTAATAGCCTTTCGACATGGATCTCTAGTTTTGGTAGCAGCAAAATTCCTTTTTCGTTAGATGTTAATGGTGATGGTCTAACCGATGCGGTTGCCTTTGATTCAAATACAGGTCGATGGCAAGTGGCAATTTCTGATGGCACGAAATTCATCCCCTCAGATGACTGGATTAACAACTTTGGAGCTAATGAATTTCCATTAGCGGGAGACTTTAGCGGTAACAGTATAGTAGGTCCCGGTTTTTTCGATTCAAGCTCTGGTAACTGGCAAATTGCAGCTACGCAAGGCACACCAAATGACCTTTTAACCCAAATCAATAATGGCATCGGAGGTTCAACAATAATTACCTATGCGCCTTCACCGCACAATACTAATTCGCCTTTTATTCTCCAAACAGTTCAGTCGGTAACTATTAATGATGGTTTAGGTAATTCCTATGCTACCAACTATCAATTTTCAGGCGGTTCATACGATAGGCAGGATAAAGAGTTTAGAGGGTTTAATTATGCGAAGGTAACTGATGCAGAGGGCAACTACACGGAAACGTATTTTCACCAAGATGATATCTATAAAGGAAGGCCGTATCTTCAGCAATTCAAGGATTCCTCAGGCAATATTTATTCTAAGCAAGAGAGTGTTTGGAATTATAGCGAACCTAATCCCGGTGAATATTTTATCTACCTTAAACAACAAAACATTTTTACCTATGACGGAGATGCGACGTTCAAACAGGCAAGGACGGATTACGAATACGATGTTTATGGGAATACAAGAAGAACCAAGAGTTATGGAGATGTAAATGTAGCAGGAGACGAGAAGGATGTTTATGTTGAGTATGTCTATAATACGGCTCATTGGATTTTATCGTTACCAGCGCATTCCTATATACTAGATTCCCAAAGCAATAAAGCTCAGGAAAAATGGTTTTATTATGATAATCATGCAAGCTTAACTGATCCTCCTACAAAAGGATCGCTTACCAAAGAGGAACTTTGGCTTAACACCGGTCCCCAAAATCCCATTACGACGCATGCCTACGATGATTACGGCAATGCTACTTCTACCACTGATGCCGAAAGCCACAATTCTGCGATAGCTTACGATTCTACTTATCATATCTATCCGACTACAATAACCAATGCTTTATCTCAGAATACACAGCATACCGCTGATCCAAAAACAGGACAGATTTTAACTACCACCGATGTCAATAGTCAAACTTCTACAAACGTATATGATGTTTTAGGCAGATTAGTCAAAGTTATTGGCCCTAATGATACTGTAGATTTGCCTGGAACAATTTATGAATACGACCTTTCCGCATGTCCTATAAAAATAACAAAGAAATCAAAAATTAATACTCAAGGAGAATACGTAATTGAATATTCTTTTTCGGATGGTTTGGGCAGATTAATCCAAACAAAATTACCTGCTGAAGATGATCCTATAACTCATCTTGCGCGTCAGACGGTTTCGGATATAGCCAAATATGACCAGCGCGGACAGGTAAAAGAAAAATATTTTCCTTATTTTGTTCAGGAATCACCAGGTTACTCAACACCGGACTACTTAAGTCCCAAAGTAACCTTTAGCTATGATGCTATAGGGCGGTTAACCCAAGTAACTAATCCGGATACAACCTATTCAACCATAAATTATTCCGATTGGGTTATAACTAAAACCGATGAAAATAATCATTTAAAGACAGAATATTACGATGCTTATGAAAGATTAATTAAGGTAGAAGAGCATAATCAAGGCCTAACTTACACTACTACTTATGAGTATGATATCCAAGATAATCTTACTAAAGTAACAGATAATCAAAATAATATCATCCAGATTTGGTATGATTCCTTAGGTCGCAAAACTAAGATAGACGACCCGGATTTGGGTGTTTGGCTGTATGAATATGATAGAGTGGGTAAATTAACCAAACAAACCGATGCCAAAGGCAGCATCATTAATTTCCAATACGATGCGCTCAATAGATTGCAAACCAAAAACTACCCTACTGGAACAGATGTTACCTATATCTATGACGATACTTCTAAGCCGAATTGTATAGGAAGACTATGTAAAGTTATCGATGCTTCCGGCTCAACGGAATTATTCTATGATAACTTAGGCAGAGAAATAAAATCTATAAAAATCGTAAGTGGCGCTTCTTTTACAACAGAACGTGCCTATGATTTTTTAGATAGAGTAGTTTCTCTAAAATATCCTAACGGAGAAATTGCTAATTATACTTACAATAAGTCCGGTAATGTTGAGAGCATTTCCGGAGCTTCTAACTACGTCACTAATATCAATTATAGTCCTACAGGACAAATGACTCGTATTGATTTTGGCAATGGCACATATACAGATTATACCTATAATCCCCAGACCCTTAGACTAAGTAATCTTAAAACTAATGATGGGGCATTGCAGGATATTTCTTATAACTTTGATAATGTGGGAAACGTCAAAGATATTATTGATAGGGTTAATACAGGAACACAAACTTTTGTTTACGATGATATAGATAGATTAACCAATGCTTCCGGTTCTTACGGTTCTTTAAATTATCGTTATGATTCTATAGGTGATATGATTGAAAAAGAAGGTGTAAGCTATACCTACGGACAAACAGGAAAAAAGCCGCATGCTGTAACATTGGGAAGCAATGGATTCAATGCCATTTATGACGAAAATGGTAACATGACCAATAAAAATAATACTGTTTTTACCTATGATTATGATAATAGATTAACAAAAGTTGAGTCCGGGACCTTGACGAACGAGATTGAGTTAAGCATTGATTTAAGGCCTGGATGGAATTTTATTTCTATACCAGTGATACCGTCAAATACAGAGATAATCTCTGTTTTTTCCAATCTTATCTTCGGAGCTGATTACGATCAGGTATCCCGTTATAACTCCCAGACAGCCCAATTTGAACACTTTGTAAATAATTCCACTTTCGATGATTTTACCACAATTGAATATGGCAGGGGTTATCAAATTTTCGTTACTAATCCTTCAGGGTGCACTTTAACGGTTAGAGGCTGTTTACCTCAGCAAGCAGAGAACGTAAGTTTATTTGCAGGGTGGAATTTGGTCTTTTCGCCTTACTTAGTTGAAAAACAGGTTGTTGATACGCTTTCGCCATTAGTGTTGGGTACTGACTATAATCATGTATCAAGATATAATAATCTCTCGCAAGAATTTGAGCATTTCCGCAATGTACCAGAAGATACCTTACATTCAATGAAGCCGACAGAGGGCTACTATTTATATTGTTTAAACAATACCACTTGGAATGTTTCATCGCAGAAAAGCATAACCACTTTTGTTTATGATGCACAAGGCGACCGAGTCAAAAAGATGGCCGGTTCCGAAACAACTATTTATATTGACTCCCTTTATGAGAAAACCGGCACAAGAACCACAAATCACATTTTTTTAGGCCAGAATAGGATTGTTTCCGTTGAGTCAACAGGCAACGCTTATTACTATCATCAAGATCATCTAGGCTCATCTAATATTGTTACTGATCAAGCCGGTAATAGGGTTCAGCTTTTAGAATATACTCCTTTTGGCACTACTTGGGTTAATCAAGGACAAGATTTAGCCAAATTTAAATTTACGGGAAAAGAATTAGATAAGACAGGTCTTTATTATTTTGGCGCAAGATACTACGAACCAGAAATTGGACGATTTATTCAGCCGGACAGTTATGTCCAGGATCCATCTGACCCCCAATCGTTTAATAGATACAGTTACTGCCGGAATAATCCTTTGACCTATACCGACCCGTCGGGTAATTTTTGGGAATTTATCTTTTTAGCGCTAAGTTATATTAGCATGGCTTCAGCAGTGGTGTCGGCCGTATCAAGTATTGTTGCTATGGCAACCGATAGCCAGACTTGGGCAAATATCGCCAAAATCTCAGGAATCATAAGTATAGCTACAGGAATTACTGCCGCTGTAGGGAATTCTATAAGTGCATCCATTGCTTCTAAGGGTACTATGACTGCCTCTGCCTCGATGAATGATGTAGATTTGGGCGTAATAAGGGTTACCTTGAAGAACGCGCAAATTGCTCAACAAGCAGCTGAGGCTGCGAGGCAGGCGCAAGTTGCAAGTATAATAGGCGGAATTAATACTGCGCTTGATTTTGGTGGTTTAATTCCTGGAATTGGAGAACCATTGGATCTAATAAATGCCGGAATTTACGCTATTAGAGGAGATTTTCTAAATGCAGGATTATCAGCCGCATCCGCTATTCCTTTTGTGGGTTGGACAACTAGCGGTGCCAAAATTGGAATGAAGGGAATAAACGCAGGCAAAAAGTTTGTAATAGGAGAGACCTCAAAGAGAGTAGCTAAAGAGGCTTTGGAGATAGGAGCGGAACATTATGTTCCCCGTAAGGCGGTTAGTGAAATAGGACTAAGAAAAGCTTTAAGGAATAACTATCAAGTGCTCCGTAGAAAATTTCTACAAGGATATGAACTTATTGATAAGGGGCTTGATCCAAAACGTGTTGGCAATAGGGGAATATTTTATGAAGCAGAGACTCGATGGCGAAAATTATGGGGATGGGGAAAATAACATGATGGATGAGATATCCGTCTCTAAAAACTTTTATAGCCGAAAAATCCAATTAGATATTGCTAATTGGAATTCTAGGGAGCCGTTTCTATCTTTTGCAGATATGGAGAAAAAAATTATAAATAAATTACAAAGGAAATATAAATTGAAAGTTGACCCCAAAGAACTTAAAAAAAAGATAAAAGATTATAGAAAAATTTATAATACGGTTGCGAAAAATCTGCATAAATACATAATTTCTTCTGATACCGGGTATTCTGATCCGAAATATATAAAAAACAAAGATTTGAAAGATTTTTTAATTAAGATTTTTCCCGATGAGGATGGAAAAACTTTGGATTGCATAATAGGTTGGGTTGTGGAGTATGAATATTTGCGCTAGTTCTATTTATAAGTTATTGTAAAAATCGAGAATTAAATTGAATACTCAGTCTAATATGCCTCAGTAAATCTTCTTTCTTGCAAAACAAAATCACATACGTTAATATTACTTAATATGTCCTCGACTAAAGTTTTTTTAATTGCGCTGACGTTTTCCATAGCGGTGCACCTTGCGTTATTCTTTCAGAATTTTAATTGGGGCTTTTATTCAAAACAGAGAAATGACCAGAAGATAGAAATAAGCTATTTGAAAGATAAGACGGAAGCCAAGGCGGCCCAAAAGACCGCCCCTCTTCCTAAAGACAGGCCTGATTTCTTTAAGTTGCCTTCAAAGATCACTGCGGACAACCGTTTTCCTCCCCAGTACCCGTCCGCTAAAAAACCCGAGATCCTCTCCGGAGAAAAAGCCGTGTTGCATGCGGACCACGATTTCGCAAAGCCGTCCATGGTAAAAACAGATATTATTTCATTAAAAAAGAAGATCACCCTGCCCCCGGTAGAAATGAATAAAATCAATAATCCCTCTTACATCAGTTACTACCAGATAGTCAGGGAAAAGATCAGGAGAGCGGCTTACCAGAATTATTCCCATACGGAAATCGGCGAAGTTTACCTTACCTTTATCATTTCAAGCGAAGGCAATCTGAGAGAAGTGATTTATGTCGAAGATAAGTCCAGTAAAAGCCAGTATCTTAAAGATATCGCCTTAAAGAGCATAAAGGAAGCTACCCCGTTCCCTAAATTTCCCCGCGAGCTCAGCTACCCGCAATTGTCCTTTAACGTCATCATTTCTTTTGAGATGGAATGAACCTTAGGTCAGAACGGTAGTTCCGTGGCACATTGCCACGAGTGCTTTTTTTGGGTCCGTTGATGAAGCCTAAAAAGAAAGCGCTTTCCTTGACACCGGTCATTTCATGTGTTATACTTTCAAAATCTTGAATCTTTCCAGATGAAGGGAAGTCTATGGTATTGAATATGTTAACGCAATTCAACTGGGTTGATATCGTAATTATCGTTCTTTTTGTCAGGCTGGGTTTTGAGGCGATAAAAATGGGGATCGCCGTTGAGGCATTTAAGCTCCTGGGGTCGCTGCTGGCAGTTTATCTGGCCTTCCATTATTTCACTTCGTTGGCGGATTTTATAGCAAAGGCCCTGTCACTGGAAACTGTCCCGATAGAATTTATCGACTTTTTTTGTTTTAATATCCTTTGGTCTCTGGGGTACGGTATTTCCATACTTTTCCGCCTTCTTTTTTCCCACTTCGTTAAAATTGAGACTATTTCTCCTCTGAACAGATGGGGTGCCCTGGCATTAGGCATGGTCAGGGCTTTTTTTGTGGTGAGCATGACAAGTTTTATGTTATCGATGTCCAGTGTCTCATATCTTAAGGACAGCGTAAGCAATTCTTTCCTGGGAAGCAACGCCGTCGAGTTCGCACCCGGAGTCTATCGCGCCTGTTGGAACGGTTTATTCTCCAAGCTCATGCCCGAGGAAAAATTTAATAATACCGTTGATGAAATATTAAACAGCGTTAAACGATGAAATTATCGCGGCTTTATAGCCAGGCCATAAAATACGGGATCAAGAACGATCCGAGAAAAATAGGCAAGATAAGCGGTTATGAGGACAGCGCCATACTTTTCGGCGACCCCGACACGGAAATAAAAAAGGTCCTTGTGGGTATTGATATAGAAGTCGGAGAACTTTTGCTTGCCGACAATATCCGCTCAAAACAGGGCCTGGACCTGGTTATTTCTCATCATCCCGAGGGAAGCGCTTACGCTTCGCTTTATAAGGTAATGAGGCTGCAGGTTGATGTGCTCAGGCAAATCGGGATCCCGGAAAATGTAGCGCAGGGGCTTCTGGAAGAAAGACAAAGAGAGGTCGAGAGAAAGATCCTGCCCAATAACCACAGCCGCGCCGTTGATGCGGCAAGGCTTCTTAAGCTGCCTTTTATATGCCTCCATACGCCTGCGGACAACCATGTTTTCAGCTTTATCACCGCCACTATGCGTAAAGAAAAGCCGCGGACTGTCCGGGATATAGTTGATATACTTATGACCATAGAAGAATATAAACAGGCCGCCAGATGCGAGGTCGGGCCAAGGATCATCGCCGGTTCGCCAAACAGGCCTGCAGGCAACATCCTCGTTGAGATGACCGGAGGGACGGAAGGGCCGCGGGATATATACGACAAGCTTTATAAAAAAGGCATAAGGACCCTGGTCAGCATGCATTTAAGCGAAGAACATTTCAAGAAGGTCAAGGACGCCAATCTTAACGTCATCATAGCCGGCCACATATCTTCCGATACTTTGGGTTTGAACCTCGTTCTGGATAATATCGAGAAAGAGGAAAGACTTGAAGTGCTTGCCTGCTCAGGTTTCCGCCGCGTAAGAAGAAATTAAGGAAAAACTAATAATGCCAGGACTTATTCCCGAAAACATTTTAGAAGATATTTTGGGGCGCATTGATATCGTTGAGGTCATATCCGGTTATATACCCCTTAAACGTGCAGGAAGGAATTTTAAGGCGTGTTGTCCTTTTCACCAGGAAAAAACCCCTTCTTTCATGGTATCTCCGGACCGGCAGATTTATCATTGTTTCGGCTGCGGAGAATCCGGGAACGCCTTTAAATTCCTTATGCGACACGAGCGCCTTGAATTTCCCGAAGCAGTTGAGCTCCTGGCGAAGAAAGCCGGCGTTTCGCTGCCCAGGGAAAGGGCCAACGATAAGTCAGAGGGCATTTATACGCAGCTCTATAGAATAAACGAGCTTTCCCGCCTTTTTTTCAACCAGAATTTGTCCGCGCAGGCCGGGCAGGCTGCTTTAGGCTATCTGACAAGCCGCAAGGTTACGGAAGGATCGGTAAATACGTTCAAGCTGGGATTAGCCCTTGATAAATGGGACGCGTTGATCAGCTTCCTGCGCGCAAAGGGCATCAGTCTTGCCCTTATCGAAAAGGCCGGGCTTGTACTTGCGAAAGACAGAGGCGGTTTTTACGATCGTTTCCGCAACCGGATAATATTTCCGATACATGACATAAAATCCAGGGTATTGGGTTTTGGCGCGAGGATATTTTCATCCGCAGATGAAACAGGAGCAAAATACATAAATTCTCCGGAGACGCCAATCTACATTAAAGGAAGGAATCTCTACGGTTTGAACCTGGCGAAAGACGCTATCAGGGATGCCGATTCCGCGGTAATAGTCGAAGGCTACCTTGATTTCATCCTGCCGTATCAGGAAGGGTTTAAAAACATAGTTGCCTCATCGGGGACGGCGCTTACCCAGGAACAGGTAAGCCTCTTAAAAAGGTATACCAATAACGCGGTTATGGTCTATGATGGGGATAAAGCCGGGCAGATGGCGACTCTCAGAAATCTTGACATATTTATTGAACAGGGAATGAACGTGAAGGTCGTTTCCCTGCCTGAAGGGTATGACCCGGACGTTTTTGTCCGCAAATTCGGGGTCGGCGAATTCAGGAAGCGGGTGGATGAGGCGCAAAAC
>Ga0265297_10007494_pt1 | contig 15092 bp, 14 predicted proteins | sample Munlanlwell13791_FD_192502 | JGI IMG/M metagenome (GOLD analysis project Ga0265297, IMG submission 192502) | Leachate microbial communities from a municipal landfill in Southern Ontario, Canada - Leachate well 137-91 | ecosystem: Engineered > Solid waste > Landfill > Unclassified | place... | reverse complement strand
CTACGTTTCCCACAACGGCAGTCCCAATACCACCACCATTACCACCTGGTACACTAATAAACAACATACCTGTGTCTACCACGGAAATTAAGAATTCGGTGCCGGCTTTTAGAGATTTAGCTTTAAATAATAACATTAACAATTCGTGAGTGGCTGATGCCGGCATGGGTAGAATTTTAAGATATAATCGTTGATTATCATAATTTTTAAATTTTAAAAATGGAGTTATTTGCATTTGATATTTTGGATAAATTACCCCAAAATATTCAAGTATTATTTTTTAACCCTCAAACTGAACAAATTCAAGATTCGGCTGTTACTATTGCTAATATTAATCAAGACCAACAATATCAATTTTTTGATGAGATTATTAATGTTTTGATTGGTAAAACCGATTTAAAAATGTTGGAAAAAAACTTAACGGAAAAATTTGGTTTGACACAAAATGTAGCTACAACAGTAATGAGTTTTCTAAATGATAAACTTTATAACAAGGTTAAAGACGATTTAATAACTGCTCAATCAATTTATAAACAACTATCCAGTGGCAGTGCTAGCGATATAAAAACAAAAGATTCATCTAAAAATCAAAATCCAACGGAGATTATGTCGTATATCCAAGAATTAGCTAAGGCATTAAAAGAAAAAGATAAGCCAAAAGAAACAGCAACAGTAATTGAGGAAGAAAAAAATATTAATATTTCGCCTAGTATTAAAGATGCGCCAGTAGCAAAAAAAGAAGACGATCAAAATATTTCAAATCCCAAAATCGAAGAAGTAAAAATAGTAGCTAAGCCACCGGAAGTGAAAGCTGAAACATTAAATGAAGATAAACCATTGGTTGTTGAGAAAAAAGATTCCATTTTATTAAAAGCCATGCGTCAAAATACTAGCAGTGAAGATAGCAAACTCAATAAATATTACAAAGAATTGCAAACTAATTTATCCGAAAAAACCAAAGAAACAAAAAATGTTTTTCAACCGCCTTTTAAATCATCGACCAATCGCGGGGCATTAATTGAGTCGTTTTTAGAAGAGAGCACATCGGAAAAACAATCTTTGAATCAAGATGTAAAACTACCCGTAAGTAGTGATCCCATTAAATATAACCACCTAACTAACATTGGTAAAGTAGACAATGCTCAAAAAAATCAAGAGAAAAGTGATGAAAAATTTATTGATTTAGGTGATTTATAAAACAAAATATTGCTAATTAATTGCTTTTGTGTTAATTTATAATAAATATAAATAAAACTTAATTTTTAATAAAATTATGGCTGATTACCAAGTCCCTCAATTTATTGAAGACGAATCAAGATTAATTGGCCCATTTACCTTAACCCAAATTGGAATATTGGTGATAGGATGTGGTTCGGCTTTTATTTTTTATAAATTATTTAAATCGTTTATTGGCATTCCTTTAGCGGTAATTATTTTATTTTTGACCGGAATGTTAACTTTCAGCCAGATGAATAATATGCCTCTTTACAAAATGATTGTCCCCATACTTAAACATTTTATCTTGCCAAAATCTTACCAATGAAGCCAACCTCGTTTTGTAAAAAATTTGAGCCAAATAAACACCCAAAAAGTTTTGGATAGTGATACTCCAAATAAATCAACTCATAATTTTAAAAAAATTGATGATTTAACTAAAATTTTAGATAAAGGCAATGAGTAATCAATCTAATATTGTAAACAATAAAAGCACCCAGTATTTAGTGCCAATTAATGAAATTCGTAACAACGTGGTGGTATTAAAAAATAGCGCGTTGCGTTCAATTGTTGAAGTTGATGGTATTAATATGGATTTATTAGACAACGAGGCTCAGGAAAATCTACTGAGTATTTGACAATCGTTTTTAAATAATCTAGATTTTTCCATTCAAATTTTAATTGTCTCAAGAAAAGTAAACGTTGACGAATATTTAAGTAATGTTGAAAGCCGAGTAGCTAATATCGAAGAAGAAATGTTGATATCCCAAACTAACGACTACATTAATTTTGTTAGAGATTTTGTCAACAATAATAATATCATTGATAAAAAATATTATGTGGTTATACCTTATGACCCAGTAGTATTTAAAAAAAGCGCCTTTGGTGGTCAAATTAAAGATTTATTTTTGGGTATATTTAATTTAAATCGTGAAGCTTTTTCTCAAGATGTAATTTTAAGTGAGAGTGAATTTCAAAAGCACTATCAACAATTAATCTTACGTCAAGAGACAGTAATGGCTCAATTACAACAAGCTGGTTTAAGTGTTAAATTGGTAACAACTAATGAGATTATCCCTTTAATCCACAATATGTATAATCCGGATACAACTATAAAAACTAATTTATCAAAAGATAATTCATAATATTATGGCTATATTTTCATCAAAAAATAAAAACAATAATGAAGTCGACCGATTGGTTGAAGAAAGTCAATCGAATTATGAAAAAGCGGTGGCGTCTTTGCGAGATATTATTTCGCCGGCTGGTATTGTGGTAAACACAACTTCAGTTAAATTGGGTGGCACGTACACAAGAACATTATTTATTTTAACTTATCCAAGATATTTAAGTCCCGGTTGATTTTCATCAGTAATTAATTTTGAAGCCACAACTAATGTATCGATATTTTATCATGCTATTGATAATTCCACTATTTTAAGACAACTTCGAAAAAAACTTGGTGATGTTGGCGCTCAAATCCAGTTAGAAGCCGAAAAGGGTGTACCAAGAAATCCAGCACTAGAAACAGCGGTTGAAGATATAGAAAATTTAAGAAATGCAGTGGTTCAAGGCACAGAAAAGATGTTTAGAGTGGCCGTGTATATTACTTTAATTGGTCGTAGTGAAAAAGAATTAAATGATAACGAAAATAAAATTAACGCTTTTCTAGAGAGTAAATTGATTTATCCAAAAGCCGCTCATTTTCGACATTTTGAAGGTTACGAATGCACCGTGCCAGTGTGTTTAGATAGATTAAATTATGGCACTTTACTAAACTCTACTCCCGCTTCAACTTTGTTTCCATTTATTTCTGCTAGTTTAACTCAAAATAATGGTATTATGTATGGTATTAATTTAATCAATAATAGTTTAATTATCTTTGATCGTTTTACTTTGGAAAATGCCAACATGTGTGTATTTGGCACATCGGGTAGTGGTAAAAGTTATGCGGTTAAAACTCATGCGGTTAGAGAATTAATGATGGGGTCAGAAGTTATTGTGATTGATCCAGAAAATGAATATGAATATTTGGCCCAAGCGGTTGGTGGGGAAAGTTATAAAATTGCTGTATCTTCAAAAGATCATATCAATCCATTTGATTTGCCAATTATGACAACTGACGAAACCGTCGGAGAAGTTTTTCGTGGTCATATTTTAAATTTAATTGGTTTAATTAAAATATTATTGGGTGGACTTAGTCCAACTGAAGAAGTGGTTATTGACCAAGCCATTACTTTAACTTATGCATCGCGAAATATCGATATGGAAACAGAAAATGCTATTGAAAATATGCCAGTTTTGGAAGACCTGACTAACGTTTTGAATACCATGGACGGTGGAGCCAATTTGGCCGCAAAATTATATAAATATACCAAAGGCACCTATGGTCAATTTTTAAATCACCCAACTAATATTAATATCCGAAATAAATTTGTGGTATTTAATATTAATGAATTAGAAGAAGAGCTAAGGCCTATTGCTATGTATATTTTATTAAATTACGTTTGAAACAATGTTAAAAAAATTATGAAAAAGCGAATTTTGATTATCGAAGAGGCCTGACTTTTAATGAAATTTAAAGAAAGCGCCAATTTTATGTTAAGTTTTGCTAAAAGAGCAAGAAAATATTATTTAGGACTAACAACAATTACTCAAGATTTGGATGATTTCTTAAAATCGCCTTATGGCACACCAATTATTGCTAACTCTAGTCTCAAATTATTGTTTAAACAGTCAACGGTATCAATAAATCAATTGACCGAAGCTTTGCAATTAACTGATGTGGAAAAGAATCTTTTAGTGCAAATTGATATTGGATCAGGGCTATTCTTGGCAGGGGATAAACACGCTTTAATACAAGTGGTAGCGTCTTATACTGAAGATCAATTAATTACTTCGGATCCAGCTAGATTAATGGCTTTAAAAAATAAATCTTAGATATGGCAGTATTGATTGCAGCTGGCGTGAAAGTGGCCGGAAAAGCATTGATCAAAAAACTTGGCACAAAATTAGCTCAAGCTGGAGCTAAAAAAATTGCTCAGCAAGGTGCTCAAACATTAGCTCAAGAAGGCGTTAAAAAAATAGGAACATCCGTTGCCCAAAAGGGAGTAATGTCAAATGCAGGTGGTCAAATTAAGAAAGCTAAAAATCTTTTCGATAAAGCTCAAGATATTAAAAAAACTAAAGACAGTATTTTAGGTAAAAGTAAAAAAGATCAGCAAACAGAGGAGTCGAGCGAAAATCAACCCCAGAAAAAGTCTGAAAATAAATGACCCTTTTACATTGCTATATTTTTTGCACTTGTTAAAGATGCCTTAGAAATATTTGCTGTACCCGTGGCTCCATTTTTAGTTTTTTTACCAACTGGCATTATTTCATGTATTTTACTTTTATCCGGTAAAAAAGGCACGATGAAAATAATAACCGGTTTATTGTCTACAATTATTGATACTTTAATACCCGGTTTAAATATATTGCCTATAACTTCCATTGCTGTTTTTGTTATTATGAAACCCGAGGGAGGAAAGTTGTTAAATATTAATAGCCAACAAATGTCAAAAATTATGAAAAGCGTAAAAAAATTTATAAAATAAAATTATGACAAAAAATTTATTAATAAAAATAATTTGTGGCGTGGCTTTGATATTGGTATTTATGCCTCAATCTTTTGTTTGGGCAGGTAATTATATTTGAGAAGTGCCTTTGCCAGGTGTATCCATACAGCAATTAAACAATTTAACTGGTTTTGGCGATTTAGTAAATATATTAGTGAGATTGGCTTATCGAATAGCCATGCTTTTTATGCTATATAAATTGATTGTTATTGGTTATAAATATATGACTAATCAAGGCAATGCCGATGTAGTAAAAACGGTATCGGATGGATTAAAAAATGTTATATTTGGAGCTTTGATTTTATTTGGTTCATATATTATTTTATATACAATTAATCCTCAGTTAACAAAATTTCCCCAACAATTATATTGCGATACAAACAGCGGTCTTTGCGGCAAAAAATCAGAGAGTAAAAGTGGTACCCAAGTATATGTAAAATGTACAGATGTAAATATGAAAGCTGAAGATGAAAAAAACTTGGTTGGTGGCGATATTGCTAATCAGATAACTGAATTTGAAGAAGATTATAAAGATCAACTAATATTAAATCATGGAGATTGATCGAGCGCTAAATCCGATTTAAAAAATCGTAATGTATCCGATAATATTTGAGAAGCCATCAAAACAATTACTGGGCTTAGAGCCCTGTGATATAACGAAAAATGTGGTAAATTGTTATGAGGCCCCATAGCTTTAAACCACGCTGATCCAGAGCCAAATGAAGATGGAACCTTTACTTCCTGTCACCCAACTGGCGAAGCAATTGATCTAGTGGTATATGATAAAGATGGAAATGATTCGGTTAATTGTACAAAGGCGTTTCTGCAGTATCTTAATGGCCGAGTGGCTAACGTTCGTTTATGTGATGAAACCTGGGCCAGTCAACCTCATATTCACCTTTACGACATCAATTGCACTGTAGCTGGATGTGCGGTTGAATAATAATTATTACAAATTTAAAAAGAGAGGTTTAATCTCTCTTTTTAAATTAAATAATTTTTAGATAGATCTAAAGCCAATCACAATATGACGATTGGGTGTCTCGCCTTCGGATCAACTGTGCAGGTCTGGGTAAAGAGATATTTCGTTGTGAATGATCTTGCGATCACGAGCTGACATTGGCTCAAGCTTAACTGAAGTTTTAAAAATCATTACTCGTTGGGCAGTCTTTTTGGCTAAATCTTGTAATTCTTTTTGACGATTTAATCTATAACCATTGATATCAAATTCAACTCGATGACGTTCATTGTTATTGATATTTAAATTTAGAATATCAGTTAATACACTTTCAAAAGCTTCTAGATTGCCACCAAAACGACCAATAAAAATACTGGCAGTTGTTGGCAAGCTAACATTGATAACTAAGCGAGTATCGTTGTCATAACTTTTAATATCAATATTAAAATCACTAACATGGCAACTTTGAAAAAAAGTTTCTAAAATATGTTTAATTTTTTCAATAATTAATTCCATAATTTATTCTTTAGATGATTTTTTACGAATGTAAAGAGTTTGAGCAATATTTAAAATCGTGATGATAATTCAGTAAAGAAAAATAACGCTTTTAAAATGTTTGTAGTTTAGAATAAAAATCACTGGAAAAACATAGGTAAATATTTTCATCATATTTTTCTGAGGGTCTTTGTCGCTTAGATATCTAAGAGTAATTAAGCCTTGGGCGATCTGAACGGCTGATGCCAAGATAGCCAGGATTAAACTGGCATTGGCTAAATTAATAATTCCTAAAAAACTATAGCTTATATCACTGCTAGTTAGTTGCTTTACAAAAGGGTAGAGATTATTAATGAAATCGGGCCTAACTGATACGGTAAAAGCACTATAAAGGCCAAAAATTACAAAAATTTGGAGAAAGGAAAACAAAAAGGCAAAACTAGGATTAATTTGATTATCTTTATAAATATTTAACAATAGTTCGGTTTGTTTTTGGGGTTCTTTTTTATATTCGGTTTGAATTTTTTTGATCTCGGGTTGGATTTTTTGCATTTTCTTTTGAAGAATTTCATTACGAGTAAACAATGGTCAAAGCAGACCGCGAACAACAATAGTTGTAAAAATAATACCCAAGCCAAAATCATTAAATAAATTTGTCAACAAAAACACTAAGTTTATAGTTGGTTGTCAAAACAAAATTTTAAACATATTTTATTTTTTTAGTTTTTTAATAAGACCCCTTATATCTTCTAAGACAGCTGAAAAATTCATTTGATCTATTTCTTTTTTGATGACTAAAACTATATCTAAATTGGTTGGAATGTCTTTTATTAATTGATAGATAATATCGCGTAATATTCGTTTGTAATAATTGCGATCAACGGCTTTAGCAAAAGTTTTATTTGAGACCACAAAAGCAAATCGAGAATTGGTGGATTGATTGGTGGTTCAGTTTAAAATTACACTTTTTCCAAATAATGTTGATTTGTTTTTAAAAACACGATTAATATCTTTTTCTTTTGATAATCGATATTGTTTAGCTAACATAATTTAGGCCGATAGTTTTCGGCGTCCTTTTAATCTTCTTTGTTTAATAACTTTTTTACCGGCTGAAGTTGATTGACGGCTTAAAAAACCAAACTTTTTGGCTCGTTTTCTTTTGCTAGGTTGATAAGTTCTTTTTGTGGCCATAATAAAACTTTAATAGATTATTTAATGAATATAGTTTATCATATTATATGTGATAAAACAAGTGGAAAGAGCAATTAAATTTAGATTAAAATGGAAACTGATTAGTCTTTTTATTGATAATTATCAAAATTTTCTTTACACAGGTTTTCCACATAACTGTTGATTTTTTGTTGGCTTTTGTTGAAAAATACTAAAAAACCGGCTATAATGTTATTAGCTATATTGTTATCAATTGGTTTAATAATTAATTGTTTAATTCGAATTTATGTCTAATGATGAATTAAAAAGGTTATGAAAAGATGCTTTATCAGAAATTGAACTTAATATTTCAAAAGCTAATTTTGCAACCTGATTTAAAAATAGTGCTATTATTGAAAAAACTTCTGACACAGTTACTGTGGCAACTAATTCAAATTTCGCTAAAGAGTGATTGGAAAACCGTTATCATAAATATATTAAAAAAGCTTTGGAAAAATTTGCACCGGAAATAAAAACTATTATTTATAAAATTGAAACAATTGATAATTTAAAAAAATATCAAAATATTAGTGAAAAAGACATTAATAAAGACAGTTCTATTAAAACTAAAAAAACTAGCAATATATCGGCCAACTTAACTCAAAACACCCAAGACCCAGATACAAATTTAAATTCTAAATACACCTTTGATAATTTAGTAATTGGATCACATAATGAATTAGCTCATGCTGCCACATTAGCTGTAATTGATAATCTAGGAATAAAATATAATCCACTATTTATTTATGGTGGTGTTGGTTTAGGAAAAACCCACCTCATACAAGCACTGGGCAATACTGTAAAGGTAAATAATAAAAAAATTAATATTTGATATATTAATACCGAAAGATTAGTAAATGATATTATTGGTTCAATCCGAGAACAAACTATTGATCAAGTCAAAAAACAATATAAAAAAATCGATTTATTGTTAATTGATGATATACAATTTATTGCTAATAAAGAAAAAACCCAAGAAGAAGTGTTTCATATATTTAACACCTTGTATGAAGCCAATAAACAAATTGTTTTTACATCCGACCGCCCACCTAAAGCTATTCCTGGTTTAGAAGAAAGATTACGATCTCGTTTTGAAGGAGGAATGGTGGCCGATATTAGTTTACCAAATTATGAAACTAGAGTGGCTATTTTAAAAAACAAGTTAAAAGATAAAAAATCCAACTTACCAGAAGAAATTATTGATTATATTGCTCAAAATATCACCAATAATGTTCGGGAATTGGAAGGGGCATTAAACACGCTTTTAATTAATTTTGAGGTTAAAAAAATTAATCCGAGCATTGAATTATCTAAAAAATTATTAGAAGATTTTATTAAAAAACCGAAAAAAATGATCACACCACAGGATGTGTTAAAGGTAGTTTCAACTTTTTACGATATATCACTGGATAAAATTAAAAGCGATTCACGCCGAAAAGATTTAGTAAAAGTTCGACAAATTACAATGTATATTTTACGAGAATTAGTGAAACTATCTTATCCAGCTATTGGTGAAGCTTTTAATAATAAAGATCACACAACGGTTATGCATGCTTGTAAAAAAATTGAAGAAGAAAAACAAAAAGACAGTGTTTTAAATAGTGAGATAGAAGCGATTATTGAAAAATTAAGTTATGATGTGTTTAGTTAGTGGAAAACTAATATTAAAAGATGTGGAAAAAATAAGTAAAACTCATGGTGTAAACTTGGAATATAGTTGGTAAAAAATATTAAAAAATGTTATGACTTTACTTAGTTAATATTTATACTCATGTTGGTATAGAATTATCCACTACTATTAACCGAAAAGACAATATATTTTATTAATTAATTTAAGGTTTTACACTTTTCAACCTAGTTAATAGTATTAATAATTTATTAATAATTAAAAAAATATTAAAAATAAAATATGAAATTTACATGTCTAACATCTAATCTTAAAAAAGCATTAAATGTTTGTGAAAAAATTACTAATCGTAATTTGAGTTTACCAATTTTGAATAATATATTAATTAAAACTTTTAAAAATCAATTACAATTGGTTTCAACTGATTTGGAATTAGGTTTAAACTATTTTGTAAATGGTGAAGTGATTGAGGAAGGGGAGATTATTATACCGGCTAAATTGTTATTAGGTTTAATAAGTAATTTAAAGGAAGAAAAAATCACTCTAGAAACTAAAAAAGATAAATTATATATCCAAACTAAAGATTTTGATTTAAACATTCAAGGTTTTGATAGTACTGATTTTCCAATTATTCCGAAGATAAAATCGGAAGATTATTTAGAAATAGAATCACAAGAATTTTTAAAAACTTTATCACAAGTAATTAAAAGTGCTAATGCTGGTTTTAATAAACCAGAATTAAATAGTGTGTATTTTCACTATAATAAAGAAAATATGTTTTTTGTTTCAACTGATAGTTTTAGATTATCTGAAAAGCAATTAAATAAGAGTTCTTATAAATTTAATGGCGATCAAGAAATTAAAATGATTGTGCCAATTAAGACCATTAACGAAGTGATGTTAATTTTGCAAAACTTTGAGGATATAAATGATAAAGTTAAAGTGTTTTTCTCTAATAATCAAATCTTCTTTGATTTTGGTAGTGTAAACTTAATCTCTCGATTGATTGAAGGTGAATTTCCTAATTATAAAAATATTATTCCAAAAAATTTTCAAACCAAAATACAAATTGATAAGAATAATTTAATAGAATCAATTAAATTGATTAGTTTGTTAAGTAGTCAAATTAAAGATATTAACATTCAACTAGACGTTAAAAAACAAGAAATTGTGCTTAAGGGATCGGATACTAACAAAGGTGAAGGGGTTTATCGATTAAAGTGTGTAATGGAAGGGTATGATACTAAAATGTGTTTTAATTATAGTTATATTTTAGATGGATTAGAAAGTATCAATAATAATGAAGTATTTGTTGGTATTAGTGAAGACAGTCCAGCTCTACTAAAAGCCACTAATGATGATAGTTTTATTTATGTGTTAATGCCAATTCGAATCTAAAAATAAAAAATTATTTCTATTTAATGTTTAAGATTTTAGGAGAAATTATAAAAAAAAGAACCAAAAGTTTGAATTTGGATAAGGGGATAAACGAACAGGTTATTTTAAGTATGACCGAGGATTATATTAAACAAGAAGATTTATTTTTATGTTTTCCTAAAAACTTTATAAATCAAGAATTAACTATTGAATGTTCAAAAGCGGTTATGGCTGAAGAAATAAATAATCAAAAAGATAAAATAATTTCTTTTTTAAAAGAATCTTGTCCGGATATTTTAGTAAAAGATATTAAAACTATTATTAGACCAAATTAAATTTTTATAATGACAAATTTACTTGAAAAAAGAATATTTCAAATTATTAGTGGTATTCTTAAACAGGATTTACCAGAAGCGAGTGAAGACAAAACCAAATTTAAACTAGAAAGAATAGCCAATCCAATTTTTGGCGATTTTTCATCGAATATTGTAATGGTTTTGAAATTAAATAATGATATAGTAAGTAAAATCGTTAAGCAATTAGAGCTTGATCAAGAAATAAAAAAATATATTGATAAGATTGAATTTAAACAGCCGGGTTTTTTAAACTTTTATGTAAAAGCTGAGTTTTTGGTTGACAATTTGCAAAGAATGATAAAACTAAATAAAAAAGATTTTTTTGTTAAAAATCCGCAAAGTTTTTTAATTGAGCATACAAGTCCTAATACTAACAAAGCTTTACATATTGGTCATTTACGTAATACAGTGCTAGCTATGGCAATTATTAGAATTTTAAAAGCTTTAAATCATAAAGTTGTATCCGATTGTTTATTTAATGATAGAGGCATACATATTTGTAAGGCCATGCTGGGTTATTTACGATTTGAAGACCAACAAACCGGTATCGAAGCAATTATTCATAAATGAAATACTAAATCTCAAGAATGACCAAAACCATTAGCTAGTGAGGCTAAAGATGCTTTTATTGGTAAATATTATGTGTGAGGGGTTAAATTGGAAAAGGAAGAAAGATATCAAGAAGAGCTACAATGATTATTGAAAGCTTGAGAAAGTAATAATCCGTTAGTAAGAAAGCTATGAAAGCAAATGAATGGTTGATTTTATAATGAATTTGCTAAAACTTTTAAGATTATTAATAGCCAAGTTGATCATTTTTGATATGAAAGTCAGTTTTATCAAAAAGCCAAAGATTTATTAAAACAAAATATTAATAAAAACGTTTTTAAAACTTTAGAAGATGGGGCAATATTGACCCAGCTTCAATCTTATGGATTAACCGATACAATAGTGCAAAGGTCAGATGGAACCGCCATGTATTTTACCCAAGATTTGTATTTAACTAAAATGAAAACCCAAAAATTTAATTGTAATTGATATATATGAATAGTCGGGCCGGAACAAAAATTACATATGCAACAAATTTTTGCAGTTTGTGATCAATTGAAAATTGGTAATATAAACAAATTTAAACATTTGAGTTATGGGGCGGTTTGTAATAAAGATGGTAGCAAAATGAGTTCTAGAAGCGGAGAAGTTTTAAGTATTATGGAATTATTGCAAGAAATAAATTCTCATATTCATTTAAAAATGAATAATGATTATAAATCTTTAAAAGATTTTAATAAAGTGGATCAAGAAAGAATTATTAATCAAATTGCACTTGGTTCTATAAAATATGCAATGCTTAAACTTGAGCGTGAACAAGATTTAAAATTTGATATTAACGAAGCCACGGATTTAAAAGGTAATGGATCTCCGTATATTCAATACACCTATGCTAGGTGCCAGTCAATATTAAACAAAGTAAAACAGTATAATAAACTAGAAAATATTCAAACTGGACTGATAACTAATGAGGAAAAAATCTTATTGAGACAAATGTTGTATTTTAAAGATATATTAATCAAAGCTGGGGAAAACTTTACGCCACATATTTTAGCTATCTATTTATTTGAATTAGCTCAAAATTTTAGTAGTTTTTATGAAAAAAATAGAATTATAGATGCGAATACAAACCAAAAACTGAAAATTGATTTAACTAAAGGGGTGGCTAATATTTTGAAATGAGGGTTGGAATTGTTAGGAATTGAAGTAATGGTTAAATTATAATTTATATCAAGAATTGGAGATATAGATATTTATATTGTCATTTTTGGGCTAAATTGGAAATAAGAATATACATATCTCCATTTTTGGGCTAAAATGGAGATATGGATTAAAAAATAGTAATTATTTTATATGATATCTAAAAATGTAAAAGAAACTCATAAATTGGCCGGACAAATATTAAAAAATTTAATTTTGCAACATAAATTAAACAAAGCTTTAGTAATTATTTTAAAAGGGGAATTGGGAACTGGTAAAACCGAATTTGTAAAAGGATTGAAAAACTTTTTAAAGATTAAAAATAATATTTTAAGCCCGACTTTTGTTTTAATGAAAGTTTACGATATTAACAATGCAAAAGTTAATTTTAAGAATTTATATCATTTTGATTTGTATAGATTGATTGAAGGGAAGTTGAAAGAAAAAGATATAAAAGAAGCTTTGAATACTTTAAATATTTATGATATACTAAATAACAAAGAGAATATTGTTTTTGTAGAATGAGGAGAAAATATCAAAATGTTCAAAGAGAACAAACCATATGTTATTGAAATTAAACAGAGAGCCAATAAAGATAGGGAAATACAAATAAATAACTTAAAAGTCAAAACTCAAAAGTCAAATCCATAAATCAAAAATCAAAGATAATAAAAAGAGTAATGAAAAAACAATAGTAAGACAATGGTAAAGCAATAGCAAAAAGTAATTGGTAATTAGCAAATAGTAATTAGTAATTAAAAAATAGAAGACCATTTTGTTGACGTCAACAAAATGGTAGAGCTAGGATCGGGTGGCAAAAGAAAAATTAAAAGATGTTAAAAAGTAGTTGATATTTAAAATTTTTTAATATATACTAATAGTGTAACACGCTAAGAAAAATTCCAATAAAAGATTAAAGATAAAAAACAATGGTAATACAATAGTAAGACAATAGAAAAACCTACCACAACCAACCGAAGGTTGGTGTGAGCCTGCCGGTAGGCAGGGGCTAGCAATTGTAAAGCAATAGTAAAAGAAAGAGTAAGAAGTAATTAGTAAGTGGTAAATGGTAAGTAGCAAGAGGACAATATCCTAATAACCCAATAACCTAATATTCTAAACAAAATACAAAATGCGAAAATACAATACAAAGAAAAGTTTTACGCTTGTAGAACTTATGATCGTGATCGCAATTCTAGCCATATTAAGTGCTATTGTAATTTTTGCATTAAATCCAAGTGAATTATTCAAAAAGAGTAGGGATAGTAGAAGAATAACTGATATCCAAACATTATATAAAGGTATATCCTTCATGGAATCATGAAATACCAGTGGTATTACCTATGGTACTTCAACAACTGTATATTTATCTCTCCCGGATTCAAGTACTACCTGTACTTCTTACAGTCTTCCCACTCTTCCAACTGGTTATTCATATAATTGTGTAACATCTACTAACCTCAGAAAAGCCGACTCTACTGGCTGAATCCCTATTGATTTTACTGTAGCTAATGATAACAAATACATCACTTCTTTACCCATAGATCCAATCAATGATATCAACTACTACTATAGCTACAATCCCGGTGGTTCTTTTGAAGTCAATGCCTTGCTTGAATCCAATGAATACATCACCAAATTCTCTCTTAATGATGGTGGTGATTCCTTTAATTCTTATGAAGCAGGATCATCTCTAACTGACATGCCTCTTACTTTCCCTCAGAACTGAATCAAAGTCCCTGGGAACTCAACCTATGGAACCAGTGACTTCTATGTCATGCAATATGAAGCTAAGTATGCTATTGATGGAAGAACAGGATCAGATGCACCTGATGATTGTAAAAACAATGTATTATATGATACCTGACAATGAGGTAAGGCAGGAACATGTTCAACCTATGTTCCTGCTTGATATAATCAGAATGTAGTATCATCTCCTCTTGGTTCTCCTATGGCATACATATCTCATACCCAAGCTAAAGCCATATGCACTGCCTTAGGAGCTCATCTTATCACTAATCAAGAATGAATGACCATTGCTAGAAATGTAGAACAGCAATCTTCGAATTGAACATCGGGTGTTGTTGGTACTGGTTATCTATTCAATGGTAACTCTGGATGGACTGCGGCTGGCTATGATGGTCCTAATCCTGATAAGGGAATTGGCAGAAACCAAAGATCGATTCTTACTCTTTCTAATGGTTCTCAGATCTACGACTTCTCAGCTAATGTATGAGAACATGTTCAAAAAGATAGCAATGACACTCTTTTAAATGTGCAACCAAATACAGTAGCTAATGATGGTGTATGGAAAGGATCTCAGTTTACAGCCATAACCGGTTATGGTGATCTATCTTATGACGAAATTAGACCCCTTAATAATACTTATGATACAGGCAAGGGTGTTGGCCTTCTTTATCATTATGATGGTGGTAGTGCTAATCCCAACCGTGTCCTTCTACGTGGTGGCTCTTGGTCCTATACTAGTG
>Ga0265297_10007493_pt1 | contig 15093 bp, 13 predicted proteins | sample Munlanlwell13791_FD_192502 | JGI IMG/M metagenome (GOLD analysis project Ga0265297, IMG submission 192502) | Leachate microbial communities from a municipal landfill in Southern Ontario, Canada - Leachate well 137-91 | ecosystem: Engineered > Solid waste > Landfill > Unclassified | place... | reverse complement strand
AAGATATTTTGGGCGTGTCAATGAAGTCAGTGGGCGAGACAATGGCAATCGGACGTACTTTTAAAGAGGCCCTGCAGAAGGCGCTGCGCGGCCTGGAGATAGGGCATTCAGGATTGGACAATAAGCTTGATTATCGCAAGATCCCTGACGAGAAAATAAGATATAGGTTAACCGAGCCGAACGCCTCCAGGATATTTTATATAAAGTACGCGCTGCAGAAGGGATACAGCGTCAAAAAGATACAGGTCCTTACGGGCATAGACCCCTGGTTTCTGCAGAATATAAAGGAGATTGTGGATTTCGAAAGAGAGATTTTAGTAAAGATCCCGCAAAGTAGGGGAGGTTTAAACCTCCCCTACTTTGCGGGAGAAGATTTAATGCTAAAGGCCAAGCAATACGGCTTCAGCGACAGGCAGATAGCCCAATTGATAAAGTCCGACGAACTATCCGTAAGAAAGACAAGAAAGAAAAATCACGTGGAATCCACCTTCAAGCTTGTGGATACCTGCGCCGCCGAATTCGAGGCGTACACGCCTTATTATTATTCGACTTATGAGGAAGAGGATGAAACCAGGCCTTCGAAAAAAAAGAAGATCATGATACTCGGAGGCGGTCCAAATAGGATCGGCCAGGGCATAGAGTTTGATTATTGCTGCTGCCACGCGTCTTTCGCGTTAAAGGAGCTTGGTTATGAGACTATAATGGTGAATTCAAACCCTGAAACAGTATCGACGGATTATGACACGTCCGATAAATTGTATTTTGAGCCGCTTACCTTTGAGGACGTGATGAACATAATAGATAAGGAAAGGCCGGACGGCGTTATAGTGCAGTTTGGCGGCCAGACGCCGTTGAACCTGGCGCGCCAGCTGAAAGACGCCGGGGCGCCCATCATCGGGACAAGCGTTGATTCGATCGATAAGGCGGAGGACAGGGAAAGATTCGCGAAGGTGCTCAATAAATTAGGTATTGATCAGCCGGAAAACGGCTCGGCGTTTTCAAGGGATGACGCTGTCAATATCGCCAGAAAAATAGGATATCCTGTGCTTGTAAGGCCTTCCTATGTTCTGGGCGGCAGGGCGATGAGGATCGTTTATGATGACGCGTCGCTGGAAAACTTCATGAGCGAGGCGAGGGACGTCTGCGATGGCCACCCGGTATTGATAGATAAGTTTCTGGAAGACGCGATAGAGGTTGACGTGGATGCCGTATCCGACGGTTTTATCACGGTCATAGGCGGCATAATGGAGCACATAGAGGAGGCGGGGGTTCATTCAGGTGATTCAGCGTGCGTGTTACCGCCTCACACATTAGGTGACGATATCCTGAGCGTGATAAAAAAATATACCCACGCGCTTTCAAAGGAACTGAAGGTCAGGGGTCTCATGAACATACAGTTCGCGATAAAGGATGACAAGGTGTTTTGTCTGGAGGTAAATCCAAGGGCTTCCAGGACGGTGCCTTTTGTGAGCAAGGCCACGGGCGTACCGTTGGCGAAAATAGCCGCTAAGGTGATGGCCGGGAAAACTTTGAAAGAATTGGGTTTTACCAGGGAGATTAAGGTGAGGCATGTCGCGGTAAAAGAATCGGTTCTGCCGTTTTCAAGATTTTCAGGCGTGGATATAGTCTTGGGGCCTGAGATGAAGTCAACGGGAGAGGTGATGGGGATAGACAGTTCTTTCGGGACGGCGTTTTATAAATCCCAGCTCGCCGCGGGCCAGGATCTGCCATTGGAAGGCAAGATATTCATAAGCGTCAAGAATAACGACAAGCGAAATATCGTCTTCATAGCCAAGAAGCTCAGTGATATGGGATTTGAGATTATCGCGACCAAGGGGACACATAAGGCGCTTTGCTCGAATAATATAAAAGCGGAATTGGTCGGGAAAATCTCAGAAGGGGATGAGGCCGTATTGGGGCGTATCAGAAAAAAAGAGATAAAGCTCATAATAAACACGCCGTCGGGGGAAAAGGGCCAGTCAGACATGCGGCCCATAAGGTCCTTGGCGGTGATGCATGGCGTTCCATGCATCACGACGATGAACGGCGCGCAGGCGGCTGTCAATGGGATAGAGGCCGTGCTGAAAAAAGGTTTTGGCGTGAGGGCCATACAAGATTATGTGCGGAATATTCGGAATATCAAATCATAAAGACGCGGCGAGGATAACGTATCTGGGGCTTTACGCCCTTCAGCACAGGGGCGAGGAAAGCGCGGGCATAGTCTCATATAACGGCAGGAAGATCGGCATGCATAAGGGCATGGGTCTTGTGAGCGATGTCTTTGACGAATCCGCGATAAGATCCCTGCGCGGGGACATGGCCGTGGGCCATGTCCGTTATTCCACGACAGGTTCCAGCAATCCCAAGAATGTTCAGCCGTTCCTGGTAAACCACAAGAAAGGCCATATCGCCATCGCGCATAACGGGAATCTCACGAACACCTTCAAGCTCCGGACAGAGATGGAGGCGGGCGGATCCATATTCCAGACAACCATGGATTCCGAGATAATAGTGCATCTTTTGGCAAAGGCGGACACCGCGTCATTAAGGGAAAATGTCCCCGCGGCGTTATCGCGGCTGGAAGGCGCGTATTCACTTGTTCTGATGATGGGTAATTATCTTATCGGCGCGAGAGATCCGCATGGATGGAGGCCATTATGTCTCGGCAAGCTGGAAAATGGCTATGTGCTCGCGAGCGAGACATCAGCGCTGGACCTCATCCACGCGGAATATGTGAGAGACATAGAACCGGGCGAGATAGTCTTTATAAATAAGGATAAATTGGAATCCATCAAACCATTCAAGACTGACAGGCACGCCTTCTGTATATTTGAGTATATATATTTTTCAAGGCCTGACAGCAACATCTTCGGCCATAATGTTTATGAAACGAGAAAATCCCTTGGCCGCGAGTTAAGCCGTGAGTACAGGGGTTTGAAATGCGATCTGGTCATGCCGATACCCGATTCAGGCATGTACGCCGCCCTGGGATTTTCCCAGGAATCAGGCACGCCTTTTGAGATAGGCATGATACGTAATCATTACATAGGGAGGACGTTCATACAGCCGTCTCAGTTCATAAGGGACTTCAGGGTAAAGATAAAATTGAATCCTATAAAAGACACACTGAAGGATAAAAAAGTTTTGATAGTGGAGGATTCCATAGTGCGCGGCACCACATCGAGGGCCAGGGTAAAGTCACTGCGCGAGGCGGGCGCGAAGGAGATCCACATGTGCGTAAGCTGCCCGCCCTTGAGGTTTCCGTGTTTTTACGGTATAGATTTTCCTACCAAGAAAGAGCTCATCGCGTCCAAGCACACCGTAGAATGGATACGCGATTTCATAGGAGTGGACAGTCTTACTTATTTGTCTAAAGAAGGCATGCTCGCGTCAATGCCGCTGGGTAAAGAGGAATTCTGTACAGCGTGTTTTGACGGTAATTATCCGATAAAACCGTGCAGGAAGATGTCCAAATGCATGCTCGAAGGGAGATGATATGTCAAAATTTATTTTCGTGACAGGCGGTGTTGTATCAAGTCTGGGCAAGGGTATTTCCTCCGCGTCCATAGGCAGGCTTTTGGAGTCGCGCGGCCTGAAGGTGACCCTGATCAAGTGCGACCCGTACATAAACGTCGATCCGGGCACCATGAATCCTTTTCAGCACGGTGAGGTTTACGTGACAGACGACGGGGCGGAGGCGGATCTGGACCTGGGTCATTACGAGCGGTTCACAAACGCGAGGATCACAAGAGATAATAACATCACCACGGGCAAGATCTATTATTCAGTAATAACAAAGGAGCGCCGCGGAGATTATCTCGGCAAGACAGTTCAGATAATACCGCACATAACAGACGAGATAAAGCATTCCCTGAGAAAGGCGGCGGGGGAACAGAAGGTGGACGTGGCCATAGTGGAGATAGGCGGCACTGTCGGAGACATAGAAAGCCTGCCTTTTTTAGAGGCGATAAGGCAGATGCGGCTTGAGTTGGGCCGCGAGTACGCGATGAATATTCACGTCACGCTGGTCCCTTACATAAAATCAGCCGGGGAGGTAAAGACAAAGCCTACCCAGCACAGCGTGGGCACGCTGAGGCAGATAGGCATCATACCTGATATCATTATCTGCAGGACGGAAAAGCCGCTCAGCAAGGAATCGAGAGAGAAGATAGCGCTTTTCTGCAACGTAAACGAAGAGGCGGTCATCCCGACCGTGGATGTCAAAAGCATATACGAGGTTCCCGGGGTATTGAAAGAAGAAGGTATCGATAATCTGATAGTGAGGCAGCTTAATCTCAAATGCGACAAAGGGGATCTGAGCGGCTGGGAGAATAACGTTGTCAGGCGGCTCAAGCAGTCGAAAAAAGAAGTGGAGATAGCCGTTGTCGGCAAATACATAACCCTGCAGGACGCGTATAAATCTATATACGAGGCGCTCACGCACGGAGCCATCGCGAATGACGTAAGGCTGGTTATAAAAAAGATCGACTCAGAGGATATTGAAAAAGACGGCGCGTGTGAATATTTAAGCGGCGTGAAAGGGATTTTGGTCCCGGGCGGGTTCGGGCACAGAGGCATAGAAGGGAAGATCCAGGCGATCCAATTCGCGAGAGAAAATAAGATCCCGTTTTTCGGCATATGCCTTGGCATGCAGACCATGGTAATTGAATTCGCGCGAAACGCGTGCGGTTTGCGTGAGGCAAATTCAACGGAGTTTAATAAAGCCACGAAATACCCGGTTATCAGCTTATTGAACGAGCAGAAGAAGGTAAAGATAAAAGGCGCCACCATGCGCCTTGGCGCGTACGAATGCGTCCTGAAAAAAGGCACAAGGGCGCACTGCGCTTACAAGCGTCCAAAGATATCCGAGCGCCACAGGCACAGATATGAATTTAATAATAAGTATAAGGATGTAATGGAAAGCAAGGGCCTGGTATTTTCCGGTTCTTATGCGGAGGCAGGCCTGGTTGAGATAGTGGAATTAAAGAATCATCCCTGGTTTCTCGGATGCCAGTTCCATCCGGAATTCAAATCCAAGCCTGATAGCGCCCATCCGCTCTTCCGGGCATTCATTTCGGCCGCTCTAAGCTGATCCTTTGACAGGATCACCCCATCTTTTTATTTGAGCAGGAGATATTTTCATGCTATAATTATTCCTTAGTTGACAAAAGGAGTATTGCTTGTTGTGTCAACTTAGAGATTTTGAAAAGGGAGGCGAAGATGGACAATTTTAAGATATTGCTGGATGAGAAACAGATTCCAAAGAAGTGGTATAACATACAGGCGGATTTGCCGAATCCCTTACCGCCTCCCATAAACCCCGGGACAAAAAAGCCGATTTCCCCGGATGACCTGGCCCCCATATTCCCGATGGAGCTCATAAAACAGGAGGTTTCTCGGGACAGGTGGATAGAGATACCAGATGAGATTATCAGGATCTTGAGATTATGGAGGCCGACGCCGCTGCATAGGGCCAGAAATCTCGAAAAGGCGCTTAATACACCGGCCAGGATTTATTATAAAAATGAAGGTGTCAGCGGTCCGGGCAGTCACAAGCCCAATACGGCAGTCGCGCAGGCGTATTATAATAAAAAGCAGGGCGTGAAACGCCTTGCCACAGAAACAGGCGCCGGGCAGTGGGGGAGCGCGCTTTCATTCGCCTGTAAACTGCTGGACTTAAAGTGCACTGTTTACATGGTGAAATGCAGTTACGAACAGAAGCCTTTCAGGAAATCATTGATGCACACATGGGGCGCCGAGGTGTTCGCCTCCCCGACTAACAAGACAAAGGCAGGCCGGGCTATTTTGAAAAAAATGCCCAATACCCCCGGAAGCCTGGGTATCGCCATATCAGAGGCCGTGGAAGACGCTGTCATGCATGAAGACACTAAATATTCTCTTGGAAGCGTTTTGAACCATGTCATGCTGCATCAGACAATCATAGGTCTTGAGGTCAAGGATCAATTGGCTCTCGCGGGAGAAAAGCCGGATATAATGATAGGATGCGTTGGAGGAGGGAGTAATTTCGCGGGATTCGCGTTTCCGTTTATAAAGGACAAGATAGACGGGAAGGATATCAGATTTTTGGCCGTAGAGCCTACCGCGTGCCCGACTCTCACAAAAGGCCCTTACAGGTATGATTTCGGGGACACGGCGCAGATGACGCCTTTATTGAAGATGTATACATTGGGTCATAATTTCGTGCCCGAGGGTATTCACGCCGGCGGGTTGAGATATCACGGCATGGCGCCATTGGTTTCTATTTTATCGAAGGAAGGCTTGATAGACGCGCGCGCGTATCATCAGACAGGAGTTTTTGAGGCCGCAGTTTTATTCGCCGGCACAGAAGGTATTCTCCCTGCTCCGGAAACAGCGCATGCCATAAAAGCGGTAGTGGATGAGGCGTTAGTCTGCAAGAAAGAGCGCAAGGAAAAATGCATAGTGTTTAATTTTTCAGGGCACGGGAATTTTGACCTGGCGGCGTACGACGCGTATTTTAGCGGAAAGCTGAAAGATTATGAGCATCCTGAAGCGGCGATCAAGAGGGCCATAAAAGAACTTCCGGATGATATAGATTAGAAGTATTTGAGTATTTCCAGCGGTTTTCGCTCAATAGCAGGCACGTCTTTTGGATCAAACCAGCCAAGGGCTATGGGCGCCACGATAGAGTAATTTTCAGGCAAATCGAATCTCTTCCTGAACCACTCGTCTTTATCAAGGACGTTCATCATCCCTACCCAGCAGGTACCTATATTCATTGACCACGCCGCGAGCATCATGTTCTGGGCCGCCATGGCGCAGTCTTCCCTGAAAGAGAAGGATTCCGTTTTTCCCAGGATGATTACCAAGCAGGGGGCGTCATAGAATATGCTGAAATCTTTCACGGCCATGCGTTTTTTATAACGCGCGAATTGCGGATTTTTTTCGATTAATTCATTGATGTAAGGGATGGAGCGGTCAGATAATTCTTTTATCAGGGATTTGTCCTGGATTGCCACGAATCCCCAGGGCTGTCCGTTCATGCCGCTTGGCGCCCATTTGGCTGATTCGATAAGCTTATCTATGGTTTCTTTTGGAAGAGGCTTGTCGAGGTATTTTCTGACGCTCCTGCGTGATCTTATTATTTCTATGATACCCTTTTCCATAAATATATTTTCACATATCGCGCTATTTATGTCAATGATTGTAATGTATTTATCTGGATTTAGTTGTCAGGCGCAGGGGTTTGTCAGGACGTTCGGCCTAAACGTTCTGAGAATAGATTTGTTTTTAGTTCAGTTAGGCCTCACTCTTTTTTGTTTTGACAGGCAGTATCTTTACTTATCCGGTAGTCCCGGGGTTACGCAAAACAAAGAAGCCTTCCAAGCCCCTGCGCCTGACAACTAATAATCTACTTGATTATGATACATAAAATAACTATACTGAATCAGTATGGCTGAGAAAAAATATGATTTAATAATGTCTGACCTGGGTAATGTCTTGATTAATTTTGACCACAGGATAGTCGTGAGGAAGATACTGGATTATACTCCCAAGGATGAGAGAGAGGTGTATGACCTGGTTTTTGATTCAGGCATTACTTCCTTATACGAGACAGGAAAGATATCTTCCGCGGAGTTTTTCAATAGGCTTAAGGAAATGATAAGCCTGAAGATGGATTACAAGACCTTTTTGCCGATGTGGGAGGATATATTTTTCGAGACGCCGTTGAATATAGAATACCAGGGTTTCCTGCGGGGCGTTAAGGACAGGTACAAACTCGTCATGATATCCAATATCAATGAGTCGCATTATTTATATTTAGAGAAAAAGATGCCGATCCTGAAAGAATTTGATAAGCTAATCCTTTCTTACGAAGTCGGTTTCCGCAAGCCCGCCCCTCAGATTTACGACGCCGCGCTGGAATCGGTCGGCGTTTCGCGCGACAGGGCCTTTTATGTGGACGACAGGCGCGACCTGATAGAGTCAGCCGAGAAGCTTGGCATAAAAGGCGTCACGTTTGACGGCGAAGAAGCCTTTCAGAGAATCCAGGAGGAATTAGGCAGTGATTTTAGTAAGCGCTTGTCTTAGCGGGGTGAAATGCGCCTGGGATGGAAAAGAAAGGTTAAGCCCTGAAATAAAGGCATTGGCGGATCAGGGGCTTGTCATGGCCGTGTGTCCGGAGGTATTGGGCGGACGGGCCATTCCCAGGACGAAGACAGAGATCAGCGGCGGGAGCGGTGAAGATGTTTTGGCGGGCAGGGCAAAGGTGCTTGACGAGCGCGGCAAAGATGTTACGGATGAATTCATGAAAGGCGCGCGCAAGGCGCTTGAAATCGCCAGGAAAAATAATATAAAGAAGGCGATTTTGAAATCTAAGAGTCCTTCGTGCGGGGTCGGAAAGATTTATGATGGCAGTTTCAGCGGGAAACTTATTGACGGTAACGGTGTGACCGCGGCGCTATTGAAGAGAGAGGGCATAGAGATAAATTGTGTATAGTATTGTCTCAAAAGTCACTGGGTCGAGAGGACGCAAAAATTCTTCCGGCAGCCAGGCCTAAAGAAAAGCCTACGCCGATTCGAGCGGGCACGGTGTCTCTCGGTAGGCCAGGGGTTTGTCAGGACGTTCGGCCTAAACGTTCTGACAATAGATTTGTTTTTAGTTTAGTTAGGCCTCTCTCTTTTTTGTTTTGACAGGCAGTATCTTTACTTGTTCGGTAGTCCTGGGGTTACGCAAAACAAAGAAGCCTTCCAAACCCCTGGCCTACCGAGAGACGAGCGAGAATCGGGGCGGAGCGAAGGCCGCCTCGCCGGGGCGGCCGAGCGTCTTTTCGTAGGCCTGGCTGCCGGAAGAACACTATGTCAGTTCGGAATAAAAAGGCCTCTCGACCAAGCGGCTCAGAGACTATATAATGTCAAATTACCTGATTATCGACGGATACAACGCCATAAGTAAGATAAGACAGTTTAACGCCAGGAAGGACGTGAGCCTGGAGGCGAGCAGGCTTACTTTTATAAAGACGCTCTCTGATTCTCTCGGCGCGAAAGGGACATTTGACAAGATAGTCATCGTGTTTGACGGGAAGAAACAGGAATTGGGGTCGAACAGAGAGACGTACGGGAAGATAGAGGCGGTATTCACCGCCAACGGCAAAGACGCGGACAGCGTTATAGTCGATATCCTCCGGATGCGGCCGCCCAAGGACAGGATGACGGTGTGCTCCGATGATAATTTTGTCACAAATCACACGAGGGCGTTCGGCGCCGACGCGATGACAGTTAAAAAATTGGAGGAGTTAATTATCTTGAAGAAGGGCCTGTTCAAGGGTAGAATATTAGAAAAAGATTTAGGGGAAGATAAGCTGGCCGACATCACGAGAGAGATGAAAAAACACTGGGGAGTGGAATGACATGGAAAGAAACGAATTAAAGCCTGTTCACATAGAGGCCTTTGACCTGGACGACGCGTGGTTCAGATGCCTGTCTAAGATACTGGATAACGGCCACGTGTATACCATAACAAGGGGCAGTTACGAGGGGCAAAAGCGCCTTGAATTCGATTTCGTGACAATAAGGATCAAGAACCCCTCCCATCAGATAATCCCCATAATTCCGGAGGGTTCCAGCATACCGGCGCCCACCAGCATGGAATACATAAACGGCTATCTTTCATACCTCCTGACAGGTCAGAAGACAGAGACAGAGGATTATACTTATGGAGAGCGGCTGGTTGACGCCAAGGTCAGGATCAAGGAGACGAATGGCGGCAAGGAAATGGTCAGGGAGATGCCCCTGGAGGTCAATCAGGTGGAAGAGGTGATAAAGATATACAAGACGCAGGGCCACGGGACCAACCAGGCCATAATGGAGATAGGCATGCCTTCGGACATAAAACTTAATGACCCGCCGTGCCTCAGGCTCATAGATACCAGGATACGCTACGGCAAACTGCATTTTTTTCCGTATTTCAGGTCGTGGGACTTGTGGGGAGGATTTCCCTCGAATCTGGGAGGGCTGGAGCTGGTGAAGCAATACATGGCGGAGGAGATAGGCGTCGAGAACGGCGAGATAATCGCGTCCTCAAAAGGCCTCCATCTTTACGATTACAGCTGGGAATTGGCGAAGCAGAGAACAGGGAAATTGGATCTGGAAATAAAATGAAAAGCGGAATATTATGCACCCAATAGTGTTGAAAATTGGGCCTTTTACAATTTATAGCTATGGCATGATGGTCGCCATGGCTTTTTTAATCGGCATTTACGTGGCTTCCCTGGAGGCCGTACGCAAAGGCGTTAAAAAGGATTTTGTCTATGACCTCGCTTTTTACCTGATTATCGGTTCTTTGATAGGCGCGCGCGTATATTATATTGTTTTTTTTAATCCGGACGCGTTCGCGGATCCCTTGTCCATATTCAAGGTGTGGCAGGGCGGGCTCGCTATACAGGGCGGGATCTTCGGGGGGATAATAACGGGCCTTTTGTATTCGAGGTTTCGCGGGATATCTTTCTGGAAGATGGCCGATCTGGTGGCGCCTTCTATAATACTGGGCCAGGCGATAGGAAGGATAGGGTGTTTTTTAAACGGCTGTTGTTTCGGGGAACCCACCAAGGCGTTTTTTGGCGTAATGTTCCCGAAAGGGAGCCTTGCCGATATCGCGTATCCTGGCATGGCGGTGCACCCGGCGCAGTTATATGAGCTCATTTTTGATTTAATGGGTTTTCTGCTTCTGTGGGCGCTGAGGAAGCGCGTGAGGGTCGAGGGGGGATTATTTTTATTGTATCTGATGCTTTACGCCTCCGTGAGATTTTTTGTCTCCCAGTTCCGTGGGGATAATGTCTATATTTTAAATACAAATCTAAAATTGGCTGATGTCACGAGCGCGGCGATCTTGATAATAGCCATGGCCTTATTCCTGAGCAGGGAAAAATGCGCAAAAAAATAATTTTAGGCGTTGTTATTTTAATGGCCGCGCTGGCCGCGGCGGCGTATCTTAACCGCAGGCAGGTCATTTCCAGGGATAATCCGGCCGGGGCGGAGAAGGAATCGGATTCAAGAGAGGCGAGGTATTACAGGGTCATTGAGGAATGAAAAAGGTAAGATGTCTATTATGTCCCAGGGGATGCGAGCTAAAAGAAGGGGAGAGGGGTAACTGCCGTGTCCGTGAGAATATCGGCGGCAGGCTTCAGACGCTTGTGTATGGGAAACCGTGCGCGATGCACGTCGATCCCATCGAGAAAAAACCGTTTTATCATTATCTGCCGGGTTCTCTCTCTTTTTCCCTGGCGACAACCGGCTGTAACCTTCATTGTTTATATTGCCAGAATTGGGACATATCTCAGAAAGCGCCTGAGGAGACCGCCGGCAGGGAATTTTCCCCGGCCGAGGTGGTACAGGCCGCGTTGAGCAATGGCTGCAGGACTATCGCGTGCACTTATTCCGAGCCCATAGTGTTTTTTGAATACGCGGCTGATATAGCCAGGGCCGCGCGGGAAAATAATGTTTTAAACGTGTGGGTCAGCGCCGGATATATAAATGAGAGGCCTTTATTGGAGGCGCTGGCGTTTTTAGACGCGATAAAGATAGATTTTAAGGGCATCACGGAAGATTTTTACCAGAGGGTGTGCGGCGGTTCCCTGGGTCCCGTGTTGAATACGATAAAGACGATAAAACAGAAGGGGGTTTGGCTGGAGCTGGTTAATCTGGTGGTGCCCACGTACAATGATACAAGGGAAGATTTTTTAAGGATGTGCGATTGGGTCGTGGAAAACGTGGGGCCTGACGTGCCCCTGCATTTTTCGAAATTCTGGCCCACGTACAAGCTGAAAAACCTTCCGCCGACCCCTGAGAGATCTCTTATCCTGGCCAGAGAGACGGCGATGTCAAGGGGCATAAATTACGTTTATCTGGGCAATATCCCGGAGCACGACGGCAACAACACGTATTGCGCGGCGTGCGGGAAGCTCATCATTGCCCGCAGCGGCTACGCGGTCACGGAAAATAGTATAATCGGCGGCAAATGCGGTTTTTGCGGCAATGTCATACCGGGCAGGTGGGAATAGGGGGATATATGTTTGATAAAAAGGTCACGCGCGGGGAGTTTTTGAGGATGGCCGGGTTCGCGATGATAGCGGCGTTCGTGATCCCGCTGATCAAGAGGGCAATATTTTTTAAATCCAGCGGGCATAAAGAAGCCAGATATTATAAAAAATTGGCGGGGTGACCATCGTGAAAAAGACATTCATATTTATAGGTCTGATATTTTTATTTTCCTGCGCGGATTCGTCTTCCGAGGAGGTTCGCAGGCCGGCCGTGGCAGGGGCGTTTTATCCCGCCGAAAAGGACGAACTCGCGCTCACGGTGGATAATTTTCTGGCCAACGCGGAAAAGGCCGATATAAAGGGCGAGATAACCGCCATCATAGCGCCGCACGCCGGATACATGTATTCCGGCCAGGTCGCGGCGCACAGTTTCAGGCAATTGGAGGGAACGGCGTTTAAAAAAATAATAATAATCTCTCCCAGCCACTACGTGAGTTTCGACGGCATGTCGGTTTACAATAAAGGTTCATTCGAGACGCCCCTCGGCGCCGTGAAGATAGACGAGGAATTAGCGAATGATATCATGGCCAAGGACGGGAGGTTTATTTTTTATCCTGAGGCGCATGAAAGAGAGCACGCTATAGAAGTGGAGCTGCCGTTTTTGCAGAGGGTCTATAAGGATAACGATTTCAAGATAGTCCCGATTATTATGGGGAATCCGGCGGCCAGCGACAGCCGCGTATTGAGCGAGGCGCTTTACGATGTCATGGACAGAGACACGCTCCTGGTTATCAGTGTGGATCTTTCGCATTATTATCAATATGACAAGGCCGTACAGCTGGATACCGGCGGCATAAGCGCCATAGAAAAATTAGACCCGGGGTGGCTGTTGGCCCAGATACAGAATAAAGACACTGAGATAGACGCGCCAATAGCGGTATTGGCCGCTATCATGGTCGCGAATAAAAAAGGCGCCGAGGCCAAAGTCCTGAAATACGCCAATTCAGGGGATGTCACGGGAGACAGGTCCAGGGTGGTGGGTTACGCCAGCGTAATTATGTATGTAACCAATGATCCCAAGAGAAAGAAGGAGATGATCATGAGAGAAGAATACCTGAATAAAGGAGAGAGGCGAAAGCTCATGGAAATAGCGCGGCTTTCGATTGTCGAGGCGGTCACGGGCAAGGCGCAGTCTTTCCCGGGCGTTACGGAAGAGAGATTAAGGGAAAACTGCGGGGCGTTCGTGACAATAAAAGAGAACGGGCAATTACGGGGCTGTATCGGTTACATACAGGGCGTAAAGCCGCTTTACGAGACAGTCAAGGAAGTGGCGGCCGCGGCCGCTGTCAATGATTACAGGTTTAGCCCGATAAAACCGGAAGAGCTTGATAAGTTGGAATTGGAGATATCCGCGTTGACCCCTCTCAAGAGGATCAAAGACGTAAATGAGATAGAGGTCGGCAAGCACGGCATTTACATGAAGCAGGGTTTTAACTCCGGACTTTTATTGCCGCAGGTGGCGACAGAGTACAATTGGGACAGGGACATGTTTCTTCAGCAGACATGCATGAAGGCGGGTCTTCCCTCGACCGCCTGGAAAGACAAATCGACCGAGATGTATATCTTCAGCGCCGAGGTGTTCGGGGAGAATGAGTAGAAACAAAAAAAGCCCCGTTTTTAAGGGCTTTTTTTGTAGGCCATAAACCTTACCGCTTCCGCTATTGCGCGCCTCCTTTTAGGTTTATTTCCTCTATAATAAATATATCACACTTTTTTTGAAAAACAAGGCCTGGAGTCGGAAATAATCACGAATATCAATATATTTATCGCGGTCAAAAGGACGCATGTCTGGATGATCCCGAGCATGGGTATCAGTATCACGCCGGCCAGGATGCCGCCAGCGCACGAACCGAACAGATCGAATCCATAAACCAGACCGGTCGTCCTGCCTATGTCATTGGAGGCGTTCAGGCAGATCTTGTTCGCCAGTATAAATTGGACCGCGCCCAGGAAACCCGCGAGGAGAGGAAGCGCCAGGAATTCCAGCTGTAGTATATTTCCCCAGAAAGGATTGGTCTCGTTTATCCTCGCGGCAATGACGAGGAGCCCGGCGAGTATCAATGGATACGCCGTCATGAAGAGTTGGATCCTGAGATACGCGGACAGGTCGTCTTTTATGTTTTCTAAAACACCCCTGACGTAAAAACCGCCCAGCGCCAGGCCCAGCATGAAAGAGGCGAGTATCAGGCCCAATTTATAATACATGTATCCGTATATGAATTGAAATGACAGGATGATTATCATCTGAAGGCATATCTGTGTCCCGCCGGTCGCCGTGATCGATACCAGTATCGGGAACCTGCGCGACCTCATCAGTTTCTGCGCGAGCATCAGGACAATAAAAACCAGGACCGCGATCAAAAGGAATGAATATATGTTTATCCTGTCGGCGTAAGGAAGTATTTTTCTCGTGGAGTCAAAGAGGCCCATCCATAAAAGCATGTTGTAAAAATATCCGGCCGGCCTGAAATCGTCGTTTATGGCGGAAGCCTTTTGGTCCCTGATCATCGATTCCATATATTTTATTCTCATGGGGTTCAGCTTGTAAGGCAGGTAATATTCATTCACGAATTTATTATTGAGCCGCCTTTCCCTGAGCCTTTTTAATAACGTCTCGGCGTCATTGGTCAGCGCGCCGGATTCCTTGGAGGCGCAGAATACCATGGCCTCACCGGGAATGACCTTCACGTCAGAAAATTGTTTCTCGAGGCTTTTATTTATGGCGCTCAGGTATATCGCCCGCTCGGGTCCTATGTAATTTTCGGCGCCGGACAGGGAAAAAGAAAAGACCCCGCCCGGGTTCAGTATGCCGCCGACTTCCCTGAAAAACTGGACTGAATAGAACCGGTTCAGCAAGGCCGTTGTTGGGTCGGGCAGGTTCAATATCACGACGTCGTATTTATAAGGGTTCTTCGGATTTTTGGAAAGCGCCGCCTCTTTTACAAACGCCCTGCCGTCGCTCAGTATAATATTTATCCTTTTATCTTTTATCGGGCCGATATATTTTTCTCCCAGC
>Ga0265297_10007492_pt1 | contig 15094 bp, 17 predicted proteins | sample Munlanlwell13791_FD_192502 | JGI IMG/M metagenome (GOLD analysis project Ga0265297, IMG submission 192502) | Leachate microbial communities from a municipal landfill in Southern Ontario, Canada - Leachate well 137-91 | ecosystem: Engineered > Solid waste > Landfill > Unclassified | place... | reverse complement strand
AACTGTCTGCGCATCAATCGCGTGCTGGCCCATCAAAGGTATGCAACCTATCAAAACGCCCTGAAAAGCCGCTATATGTACACAGGTACGGATACGGCTCGAAGAAAGCATCATCAAATTCGTCAGAAGAACAATAATAACAATACAATCAATCAATGTATTCATAACTGCCCCAGCGTCAACAACAGCGCCACAACAGATAACGCAAACGCGCTCATCAGAAAATGCGGGATTTTTAATAAACGCAGCCGCGCGAGGATCGATTCCGCAACCCCCACGATAATCGCAAGAAAAATCATCCCCGTAATAAACACAACGCCATCAATTGCCCAGCCGCGCGAATACGTCCCAAAAAATATGCCGGTAAGCAATGCCCCCAGAATCCAGAATTTAATTGCGGCACCGAAAAGGATATACGCAAAATCGGGCCCGCCATGGTCAAGCACCATAACCTCATGGATCATGGTCAATTCCAGATGAGTATTCGGGTCATCAACGGGGATGCGGCAGTTTTCAGCCAAGAAAACAATAAAGAGAGCTCCTGCGAGCAAAAGAACCAGGGGCCCGTACGCTATCCACGAATTCATTGCGGTACTGGAAAATATACCCGAAAGAGAAACATGGCCTGTCAGACGCGCCAGAGCGGCCAGGCTTAAAAATAATGCCGGCTCGGAAAACACGGCAAACTGCACCTCCCTGCTTGCCCCCATGCCCTCAAAACTTGAACCGGTATCAAGGGCCGCGATCACGGTAAAAAAACGCGCCAATCCCAACAGATAGATCAACAGGACCAAATCCCCTTCGAATGAAATTAACGCGGGATAGCCGGCAAACGGAATCATCAATGAAGCGGCAATAACCGCGGCAAGGCTCACGATCGGCCCGGCAACAAAAATCCATGTCGTTGTTTTGCTGTATACCGCGCCTTTACGCAGCAACTTAAAAAGATCATAATACAACTGCAGCAAAGGGCTCCCCTTTCGTCCGGCGAAAAAAGCTTTTGTCCGGTTAATCACCCCGAACAAAAACGGAGAAAACGCAAGGACCACAATAACCTGCAGTATTTTTTCGAGTATCATCGCAGCTTCCAGATAAAAAGCGCTATTAACGTAAATAAAATATATAAAATATACACCTGCAGCTGCCCGTGCTGAATCCATGTTAATTTTTCTGCTATGCGGTGGATAAAACCCAACGCAGGCCGGAACAGGGTTTCGCTGAACAAATCGGCAGTTTCTGTCTTAAAGGATGAGCTGTCCGGAAAATATTCGCTTATTTTCGGGGCGTGTTTTTGTGTACGCAAAATTCCTTTGAAAAAGTCCACAATCGGCTGGGCAAACGACGACGCGCTATACTGCATGCGCGCATGGGGCCGGGCATATCCGCAGTCCCAGGTAACCGAACGCTCAACCGGGCGGCCGCCAAGCAGAAAGCGCCGCAACAAAGCAATCAGCAAAGAAACGGCATACAATGACAGCGCGACAACACTGACATACAATAAGGGGTGTATTGCCGCCGAGATTACCGGCTCTATGTCTGCCGGTGCAGCTCCGGTAATATCAACAACAATCCCGCTGAAAATACTTATCAAAAAAGGAGAGGCCAGCCCGATAAAAACGCACGCGCAGGCGAGAAATTCCATGGCAAAACGCATGAAAAGCCCCGGCTCATGGGCCTTCTGACAATGCGCGCTTCTTGGTTCGCCCAAGAAAATAATCCCGAACACTTTTGTAAAACACGCAACGGCCAACCCTCCGATTAAGGCTAACGATGCGACGACTCCCAGCGAAACAATAACAACGGCTGTTGCCGCGTTCATGCTTTTAAAGGAAGCAAAATAAATAAGGAACTCACTTATGAACCCGTTTAACGGCGGCAGACCGCAGATGGCTGCCGCACCGATGAGAAAACAAAAACCCGTTACCGGCATCTTCTTAAACAATCCGCCCAGCGCATCGATCTCGCGGGTGCCGGTTGTGTGCAAAACAGCGCCGGCGCCTAAAAACAAAAGCCCCTTAAAAAATGCGTGGTTAACAACATGCAGCAGGCCCGCACTGAGGCCGAAAACCATCAAAAGAGAATTGTTGTTGCTCATTCCCAAGACTCCCAAGCCAATGCCCATCGCGATGATGCCGATGTTTTCAATGCTGTGATAGGCAAGGAGCCGCTTGAAATCATGCTGCGCCAGGGCAAACAAAACCCCTAAAATCCCCGAAACAATGCCGATGCCTATGAGTAAGTATCCCCACCACGCGCACGGCACCCCCAGAAAAGTTATCACCCTAAGCAAACCATAAATCCCTGTTTTGATCATTACCCCGGACATGATCGCAGAGACATGGCTGGGTGCTGCCGGATGGGCCTCGGGCAGCCAGATATGCAAAGGCATAAACCCTGCTTTTGTCCCGAATCCGATTAAGGCGCAAAGGAAAATTAACGAAGGCATAAAGCCCGGCGCTGCCGCCTTCCATGCCGTAAAATCAAATGAACCGCTGCCCGCGCTCAATAACGCAAACATAACCAGCAGAAAAAGGGTCCCGATGTGAGTGGCAATAAGATAAATCAAACCCGCCTTCGCGACATTCTTTTTCTCCCCTTCAAACAACACCAGGAAAAAAGAACTAACGGACATTGCCTCCCACGCAACTAAAAAAAGGATGGCGTTGCGTGCGACAAGCACAGCAACCATGCCGGCAACAAGCGCATTGAAGAAAAACCACGCGCTGCCTATGTTTTTCTTCCCGTAATAATGCCGCAAATATTCCAGGCCATATACCGCGGCCAGGGCGGACAAAACAAAGACAGCGAACAAAAACAATGCCCCGAGAGAATCGACGGCAACTGACAGCGAACCATGCCAGAGCAACCAGGGGATACTTATCACTGCGGATTCAGGATGGTGGGCAGCACTCAAGAGGCCGACGAGCCCAAGGACGCATGCGCTAACTGCACCGATCGCGCCAACAGAGTTTGACAGTTTCGCGGACCGACACACCATCAACGAAATCAACCCGCTCACTATCAAAATACCCAACGAATATACTACAAGCCACATCTCTATTTTCTTTCTTAAGATAAAGGCCGGCAAAAAGCGCGGCCTTCTGCACAAACAAAATCCTGCACTAACCGCCCAAAAGCTGTTCCGCGTCTCCGATCGCGGTCAAAATGACCTCCCGCGACTTTTGGCTGATGAGGGCGTCCTTTACGTTTGTGTTTTTCAAAACAAACGCGATCCGCGAGAGCATCTTCAAGTGGCTCCTCACCGTCGGACTGATCAAGGTAAATAAACAGTGTACCAGCTTTCCGTCGATTGCGCCATACTCAAGCGGCTCCTCCAGGAAACAAATGGAGACGATTGCGTGAGGGATATGCGTAACAACCGGGTATCGAGCGTGGGGAATGGCAATACCGTCGCCGAATCCGGTTGAACCCAGCTCCTCCCTCACCAGCATTGCCTCCACAAGGCTTTCTTTCTTAATATCTTCGGGCAGGCTCAGCAGATCGATAACCGCGCTCAACAATGACTTCTTATCTTTACCCTCAACGCGGTAATGGATGCCGCCTTTTTTAACCGTCTCCTTCAGGGAAAGCACTGCGGCGCTATCCTCATTGACATCACACAATATCCCCTGTGAGATGTTGATCTTTTTTGCGGTAGCCCAATCCAGAATCTCAACCCTATTGAACCGGTACTGGTCATGGATCCGGTAATAAGGAATGCTCTCTTGTTTTATCCAGCGATAAATGGTCCTCTCCGTGACATTTAATAGTCGGGAAAGGTCCTTAACATTCAATTGCATTTCTGCCTCAAAAATTTCCTGTAATTAGTTTTATTTCTTTTATGGTATGCAGTTTGAAGTGTCATATTAAGACATTTACTAAAAATTGTCAACAGATATCATATACAACCGACATTATTACCTTATATTGTCTTATCATTTACAATAAAATAAATAGAAAACCTCTGTAGCCTTTTTACTTTATATAGGTACAGAGGCAAAAGTATCAACTGCCGCTATTTAATTCTCCATGCTGAAGTCTTTGATGCCCTTGTGCTAAAGGGCCCTACCCCGTAAAAATCAATCCGCTCGTAAGGATGCAGCAATGACGAAATCGTGTCTTGATATATTTCACGCTCGGCGTTATCAAGCAATAAATAGCCACCCGGTTTTATTTTAGGCAAGGCATGGAAAATACACGATGCCCGCGCCCTTCCGTCAATAAAAACAAGGTCAAAAGACTTGTCCGGATACTTTTCGATGCTTTTGACATACGCGCGGAAACCAAAACCCTCGGCCTTGAACGAAGTATAACTTTGATAGCTGTAACGAACACTCGTGCCGCTGCTTAAATTTTCCGGCTCACATAACAAATATTCGCAATTGGAAATGCCTTGCGCTGCGAGAAAACGTGATGCACGCTGATACCAGTCCCGCTTATGCTCGACTGAAATTATTTTTCTGACTCTTTGGGCGATAAAGACGGTGGAACCGCCTGAGCCATATTCAAAAACGGCCATATCCGGCTTCAGATTTCCATCCAGCCACTCCCGTGCCCTGAAACTTATCAAAGGCGTCTTTTCAGTCAATGAATCCCGCCCAAATTGCCGGGACTTAATCCAGGCTCCGGCATGGCTAAAGACGGAAAAATCCCTGAAGAGCACCACAAAGATAAAACTTTTTAGTGAGCGGATAAAACAAAAGGCTTTTTGCCGGAACAATTTACCATCCATTACAACACCCGCGCCGTTAAATAAAAACCCCCTGCGATATTTTTTAGCAGCGGGTTGATTATTATTGCTCCTCTGAAGAGATTGTTTTCCAAACTTATAACTTCATAATCGCGCCCGAAACCGTAAAATATACCATGAGCGTCTGGATGTCGCAGATGGCCAAAACCAGGGGCCCCGACGCCATGGCAGGGTCAATGCGCAGCTTCATAAAAAGAACCGGCATTAAGAGGCCGATTAACGCAGATATTATAATCGCCGTTGTCATGGAAACGGTTAATGCCAGGCCCAAAAGATGATTAGCCTGCCAGTATGATGCTGCTGCGCCCACCACCAGGCCGCATATAAAACCTATCGATATACCGACGGCAATCTCGCGCAACAAAAGCATCTTTAAATTCTTGAATGTTTTGTTGCCGAGTGCGATGTTGCGTACAACGATGGTGGCACCCTGCACCCCGGTACTTTCCGACAGGCCCAACACAATCGGCACAAAAAGAAAAAGCGAGACTATTGCATGGAGGCTGTTCTGAAAGACGCCCGATATGTAGGCACAGATAAGCCCGCTGGCAATGTTGACGAAAAGCCAGGGCATGCGCAAATTAATAATTTTCCTTACGGAATGTGTGCGTATTTCTTCGGGGCTTGTACCGACGAGTTTGGCGATATCGTCCTGCGCTTCCTTTTCATAGACTTTCAGGACACTGTCGGCGCTGACAACCCCGACAAGCCGCTGGCCCCTGTCGACAATCGGAATGCCCAGATAATGGTGCCGTTGCAGAAGCTTGGCGACATCCAACTGCGTCATTTCCGTCTCCGCCTGGACCACGGGGCTCCTGAGCAGCGTCTTTACTATCGTATCCGGGGAATGAAAAATTAAGTCGCGAATCTGAATAACGCCCTCAAGCCTTTTGTTTTTGTCCACGACATAAATATAGGAAATTTTTCCTTTCTTCTCGGCAGGCACATTCTGCAAATATTTTATCGCTTCCCGAATCGTCATATCGACGGGGATTGCCAGAAATTCCTTCGACATCAAGGCGCCCGCCGTACCCGCGGGATAGGACAGTATTTCTTTCAGGTTCGCGGCCTTTTCGGCTGAAAGTTCGGCGATTATCTTGTTACGGAAACTTTTGGGAAGATTGTGGAGTATTTCCGCAGCCGCATTTGATTCAAGCTGCGCGACAACGCCTACCATATACTCAAGGCCCAATTGCTTTGCCAGTCCAAGGGCATCATCGGGGGATTGCGCCCCGAACTCAAACGCCGCCTGATTGATGTCGCTGGCAACAAGGTCTTTCCATTCTTCAACGCTTGCAACAGATTTCATCGTATCCTTATCAAATACTGCGGACCTCTTTGAAACGTTCATTCAGATGCAGAGAAATTGAAAACAAATCACTCCTTTTTTATATCGCTGATTTCAATGCTTGTCAACACATTCGTATACCCCGATGGCACATATCGGGGTTTGTCGTCGAATATACCAACTCAATCTTCTGCAGATAAAACAATGAGCCCTTTGATTAAACGATCAAAGGGCTCTGATGTGCTGATACGCACCCGGAAAAACCGGGGACGATTCGTGTTTTTTTATGAACGGCCGCTATCTCTGCGCTTGGAAAAACACTCTCTGCAATATACGGGACGGTCTCCGCTGGGTTTAAAAGGTACTTCGCATTCTTTTTTGCACTCTGCGCACGTTGCTTTGTGCATTTCTCGCGGATACCCGCCTCCTCTACCACCTTGTCCAAAAGCCATGACGCCTCCTTGCCTGCGTTACGCAGGCCTGTTTGTTATTGAAAATGATGCTTTTTTCTTTTGCCTTGCCTGTGATGCCGGCTCTCATGGCCGCCATCGAAATGTTCTTGCCTTGGTCCTGATGCGTGATCGTGCATACCTTTACGTTTTGCGAAACACTCCTTGCAATACACCGGACGGTCACCGGTGGGCTTAAAAGGGACCTCGCATTCCTTTTGGCAGTCTGCGCAAATGACCACGCTAAAGTTCCTTCCTCGATAATCATTATCCCGCCTGTCCTTGCCATGGCGATGAGGCCGGTCAAAACGCTGAAATGATTCCGGAAAATGCTTTTTCTCCGGAGCTCGCTGCGAAACCCGGTCAAGCACCGTATCGAGCTTGCGCTCCAAGGACGCCAATTGCTCCTGCATCGTATGCATGAGCGTTTCCATATCAGCGCCGCGCTTCGACGACACCGGAGAATTCTTGCGTTTAAAAAGTTTTTTCATGATAAACCCCTGTTCAAAAATGGTGCAGAACAACGGAACAAATAAAAAACCGCAAAGTAAACTATTTTACCTTACGGCTATATCCTCTACTCTTTTATCTGCTTCCTGCATCCTGATTAATTGTTGAGTATACACTGCTTTTTGCGCTTGTCAACATAAAGGTAAAAAAAAAGAAAATGCCCGAATGCGCCTTTCTCAGAGCCACTTCTTCTGCTTAAAATAAACAATCATGGTCACCGCAATAACGAGCATTGTCATAAGGACGGCAGGATAGCCAAATTTGCTCCCGAGTTCGGGCATGTGCCTGAAATTCATCCCGTAGATACTGGCTATTAAAGTAAGCGGCATCATGATGGTGGCGATGACGGTCAGGGTCTTCATGATCTCATTGAGGCGGTTGGAGACAACCGACACATAAGCCTCCATTGCGCCGGTAATAATGTCCCGTGAGGTGCCGATAATATCGTTGAGACGCAAGAGATTATCGTGGATGTTGCGAAAATACATGGTATTAGTACTGGCAATAAACTGGTGTTCACCCTGAGCGATATGGCCGATGGCATCCGCCTGCGGGCCGATCGTACGGCGCAACAGCATAACTTCGTTTTTAAGATGGTAAATTTTCTTAAGCGTTTCGTTGGTGGGGTCCTTAAAAAGCTCGTCGCTCATTTCATCGACCAAATTATCAAACTCGGTGATAACGGGAAAATATGCCTCAATGCAGGAGTCGAGCATGTAATACAAAAGCATATCGGCGCTGTGCTTGATGATCGGCGACTGTTTTTTGATACGCTCTTTAAACGACGTCAATGTGCCGATCGGGCTGCTGTGAAAAGTAATCACAAAATTCTTACCGAGACAGAAATCGAGCTCAACTGTCCTGACCTTGCCTTTCTGGTGGTTATTGGGCGCTTCCAGCGCAAACATGATCAGAAACAGATAATCCTGAAACTGTTCAACCTTGGGCCTGACGTTAGGCATGATAAAATCTTCAACCGTTAACGTATGGAGGTTAAAGACCATGGTCAATAAATCAATGTCATCGTCATCAACGTCGGAAAAATCAACCCATAAAAGCGAACGCTCATCAATGAGCGCCTGCGTCAGCTCTTCAAGGGAAAGCTCTGTCCTTAGGCCGTGTTCCGGATGGTAGGAAAAAATTTCATACATGCATTCACCACATCATTCATTGCTAAAAATAATGACGCAATTGTTTGTTGCTATTTTTTATTGCGTCAATCTATTCCCATTGTTATAACGCCCCGTCCAACGATTGTCAACCAGAACTTTATTAAAAACTGTCCTTTTTTTCTGCCGGCGCCCCACCCTATCATTTTCTGCCCGATATTCAAAACAAAAAAACAAAAAAAATCGACGCGGGATCGGAGTAAAAATTATTATCCTCTTTTTACAAGATCCCTTCGTTCGCACTTTCTATTGTGCACCCTTCAAGATTTCTTCTGCGGCCGTTACGACATCTTCAACCGTTATCTCCTTAAGGCACGCAAAATCTTTTTTGCAGTTATGAGCCAAGCATTCGGCACAGCCGACATTTTTATGGAGAAATCTGTCTCGTGTGCCAACGGTCATCCATCGGCGAGGGCTTAAGCCCCTTTGAGAGCGCCCAAACAAACAGAGCACCGGCACCCCTGCAGCTGAAGCAATGTGTGCCGGACCTGAATCGCTGGAGATAAACAAAAGGCATCTTTTTGCCACGCTCGCTAATTGACTCAACGAAGTCTTGCCGGCAAGATTAAGCACCTGGCCGTGAATATTTTTCGCTACCTTCTCTGCCCGGCAGGCATCATGGGGGCCTGCCACAACTATCACTTTTAATCCGTGCTTCTGAATTAACCTGTTTGCGACCTGCGCAAAGCGCTCTGACGGCCAGATCCTTGAAGGGCAGCTTGCGCTCGGATGGATAGCTAATAATTTATCTTTTTTACTGATGCGTTCTTGCCTGAACAACTCCTCTGCCCACACCTCAGATTCGTTCTTTATCGGCATAAAAGGAATTCTGTCGTTCGGCTCAATCCCCAAATACCGCACGAAATCAAGACAGTATTCTATTTCATGTTTTTCCCCGTTTTGTTTGGTGTGTTTTATTCTGTCGGTCAGTAAAAATCCCCATTTCCGGTCAAAACCGACTCGACGAGGTATGGCGGAAAAAAACATAAGCACATGCACCCGATTGCTGGGGTTTAAAATGAGGGCCACGTCAAAATGTTTTTTCCTCAAATACAAAGCAAATTTCACAGAAGCTGCCATGCCTCTGTGTTCTTTTGCTTTGTCAAAAATAATTACCTCATCAACATAGGGGCTATCTTCTACAATTTCTTTGGTATAAGGGCTCGCCATCACAGCAATATGCGCAGCCGGATACGCCGTTCGCATTGCCTTCATCACCGGCGTCGACAAAACGACATCGCCGATTCTGTCACTGCGCACGATAAGTATTCTTTTAAAATTGTTCTTTTTACGCTTTGCTCTATTCGTCATAGAAAAAATATTCATAAATACATTCCTTATAATGTTAAAGCAAGATGAAACTGCTGATGTAACTGTTTTTAAAAATGACAGAATGAAGGAATCGTTACGAACTAAAAAGGTTAAGCGAATGTCCGAGGAGGATGTTTGATGACGGGAATAAAATCAAAAGCGGGTATTTGGTCATAAAAAACAGGGGCAAAACCAACCAGCGGCAGAGCCAGAATCGAATAATAATCTTCGAAAAGGGGCGTCTCGTTGCCATACTCTGCCATGCCATCCAAAGAACAATGGTCTAAATCACAGTTACTGGCCAGCACCACTCCGGCCGCATTGGACAAGAATACGAGAATTAAGAAAACGACAAAAAGAGAGGGTGCGCATTTCTTGCTCCATTTGAGATGGCCGGCTACAATCTTCATAATGATTCAAATCGCTCTGTTTAAGACAGCGAGGATCTTTTGTGCTGCCTGTTTTCGAAAAAATGCCCGGATTGCGGCATTATTATAACACCGGATGAAATTAATATCAACCAGGTCTTCGGCCTCAGCAAAAAACCCCGACATTGCGTCGGGGTTAATCACATTTCGGGCTTTTGAAAAATCGCTGCGCCTAAAAAGTTATTTTCAGTTTTGTCCCCAGGATATTTAAATCGCTCCACTTCTTGCTCTGCTTGCTCGCCTGCCAGAGATAATAAACATCAAGCCCGACATTCTTAAATAATTTAAAGGTGAGGCCGCCGTAGAGCCTGTTAACATTGAGCGACTGTTTGTCAAAATCATAGTAGATTTCGTCGGCAACATAGGGCTGTATTTCTTTTTTGGTGAATTTCCAAGGAGGCGTAACGGTAAACTTATTGGTATAGCGCCAATAATCTTCTGCGTCCTGGCGGTTTTTGTATTCAAATTTCATCTTGTTGCTCAAAGAAAAGTCAAATAATTTCCATTTCAGCGTCGCGCTCATATGCGGCATGTTTTCTTCTTTCCACTTACTCTTCTTCTCCTCGAGTATGTGGCGGTAATTAACTGCCAGCTCCAGCCATTTGGCGACACCTGAATACGTCACGCCGATATCCGAGTGTTCATAATATAAATTACTTCCATTATCCCCGAGGCGAAACTCCTGCTCAAACTGCATTTTCCAGTCTTTTTTTAGACTCCAGGAGACACACTCTGTGTTCCAGTATTGATAGTCGTTATCATCAAAAGCATAGCTGAGGCGGCAGAAAGAAACGGCTGCGCACACTAACAGCATTGCGCATGGTAACCTTTTTTTTAAAGCCCTCATGCGATTCTCCTGTTTTTAACTGATGATCCCTTTAATATATTCTCTTGTCATCTCTTGGCGGGGATTATCCAGAACTTCCCCTGCCGGCCCATGCTCTATTAACTCTCCGAGATAGAGAAAAATCACATAATCGGCGAGCCTCTTTGCCTGGCGCAGAATATGCGAAACAATAACAATAGAATATTGTTTTTTTAGCTCAAGAAATCTCTTTTCGATGTGCTGGCTTGACTTTGGGTCCAGAGCGGATGTCGGCTCATCGCCGAGTATAATTTCCGGCTCCACTGCTAAACCCCGCGCCAGGCACAACCTCTGCTGCTGGCCGACGGAAAGCTGCGATGCCGGTGCATGTAACCTGTCTTTGACCTCATCCCAGAGGCTCGCCTCTTTAAGGTAATGTTCAACAATTGTGTCGAGCTCCTTTTTGTTCCCGAGCCCGTGTATGCGCCGTCCGTAGGCAACATTATCATAAATCGACATGGGCAAAGGAGAAGGCTTCTGTGAAAGCAGGCCCATCTTCTTGCGTATATGCGTGATTTCTATTTTCGGGTCAAGGATGTTTTCTCCGTCAACTAAGACCTCCCCGCTTACCGTAATATCATTGGCAGAATCAATTAACCGGTTAAAAGATTTCAACAGCGTCGTTTTCCCGCACCCTGACGGCCCGATAATGACGGTTATCTTTTTATCGGGAATATCAACGCTTATATTTTTTAACGCCTGGGTATTTGCGTAAAACACGTTAAGGTTTCTGACGCTTATGAGCGGTTTCGTATCCATGGCTTCCCCTTATTTAACTATATGCCGCGTGTATTTCCTGGCTACTATTCTCGAGAATATACTGATGATCAAAATAATCAAGGTAAGCAGTAACGCTGCCGCGTAGGCCCTCGCCCGCACCTGCGCAAAGGGCGTCCCCAGCTGAAAGAAAATAGCCAACGGCAGAGTAGCAACGGGCCGCAGCAACGAAGACGGCAGCGAATCGGTGAAACCCGCGGTAAACAACACGGACGCGGCGTCGCCGATGCCCCTGCCAAAAGCAATAATAACCGCGGTCACAATGCCGGGCAGAGATTGCCGCACCATTACTTTCATTGCGGTTTCCAATCGGGTCGCTCCCAGCGCGTATGAAGCGTCCAGAATCTCCGGCGGCGTCATTCTCATCACCTCGTCCATCGCCCTGCTCATGATCGGTAAAATTAAGAGGGCGACGACAATTATACCTCCCAGAAGCGAAGCCCTCAGCCCCAAAGAGAGCATAATCGCGAAACCAAACGCTCCGTATACTATGGAGGAATTCCCCATAAAACATCGAATGAAAAACGCGTGAGCGTCACGATCCGCGAGCCTTTTTTTGCATAGACATTAAGATACAACACAACGGGTAAACTTATTGCCAGAGCCAGAAATGTCGCCCCTGCGCCGATATAAAGAGAACCCATTATTGCGTTTAATATCCCGCCTTCTTTGCCCAAATAATAGCCGCCTTTTGGCACTTGAGTAATCATTGATAAGCTCAAAGCGGGAAGCCCCTTAATGATGATTGTCGCAAGGATAATTACAAGGCTCAAAAATATTACCGCCGTCGACACAATCATTAAACCTATGAAAAAATTCTCTTCTATTTTTCTTCCGTCAATTTTATTGCGCATTTTTTTCGATTCTTACAAGAATTATCCTGGAGATTATATTAAAAATTAAAACGATCAAAAACAGGATAAAAGAAGCAAACATCAGCGCCGAATCATATAAAGGTATTGAGAGCATCTCTCCGTAGTTATTGGCGATCAGCGCCGGCAAAGGATAGGCAGGATCAAAAACAGAAAACGGAATCCGGCTCACATTGCCGACGACCATGAGCACCGCCATTGTCTCTCCGAAGGCGCGGGAAACACCCAAAACAATCGCGGCGACAATGCCCGGCAGCGCCCTGCGCACCACGACATATTTCACTGTCTGCCATTGCGTGGCGCCCAGAGCCAAAGACGCTTCTCTGACTTCATGAGGGACAGAGCGAAACACCTCCAGGACAACATGGATGATAACGGGTAAGATCATAATCGCCAAAACAATACCTCCGGCAAGCACGCTATAACCGGATGAAAAAATACCAAAGAAAGGAGCAATATGATCCTTTATAAGAGGCACCACGGCGAGAACGCCCCAGACACCATAGACCACCGACGGAATCCCTGCCAACACATCAATGAGCGGCTTTGCCCATTCCCGCACTCTTTGGCGGGCATATTCGGAAAGATAAATTGCGGTAAGCAGAGAAAACGGCACAGCGATAAACATCGCAACCGCTGTTACCCATAACGTTCCTATAATAAACGGATAAAACCCAAACTTCCCCTTCATCGGCTGCCAGGAACTTGAAAAGATTAAATCAAAGACCGGCTTGCTCTCAAGGATCTGCCGCGACTTCTGATACAGGCCCGCGGCCATCGCGATAACGATAACGCTGGAAAAAATCACCAGGCCCGCCATCAGCCAGCCGGCACATGTATCTTTGAGCAATCTTTTATTATGGTGCCGCACGATAAACCTTTCCGGATGTTTACTCGCCGCCAAGTTTTTCTAATTGCTCTTTTATTTTTTCATCGGTTAAATTAATATAACCGCATTCACTCACATATTTCTGTCCGTCAGTGAGGACCCACCGGATAAAGGCCTGCGCTGCCTTCACCGCGGGCCTTCCTTTGGTGACAAAATACAAATCCCGCGCCGGCGGAGACGGATACCTGCCCTCCGCGATCGCCGCAATTATCTGGTCGCGGCCGCCGTAAAAATCCTCATCGCTATTGATAAGGCCATCCTCGTTACTATCAATCGGCACAACGCGCAAGCCTTCAAGCTGTGCCTTTGTCGTCGCGTCGTACACATAGTTAATATTATTATAACCAATACCAAAAATATCTTTGCTGACCGCCTCAGCCAAGCCGGGGTCGCCATACACGCCCACGCCAATGAGGTCCTCCTGCTGTTTACCCAGAAACTTCGCCCATGTCTCTGCCGCACCGCAGGCGTCAGAACGGGTATAAACATGTAATTCTGTTTTTGCCCCTCCGGCAGCCGAGGTATCAGTCAGATACTTCCAATCACTTACCTCTCCTGTAATCCAGATGGTGATAAATGCATCCCTCGTCAGCCCTTTTGCAAGAAGGCCGCTTAAAAAAGGATTGTCGGCGTTAATCGTAGGCACGACCGCATCTTTGGTCACCGCAAACCCGAGAGCGCCTCTTTTGTTTTCAGTCGCGTTAATATCGCGGGAAACCATCCCGATATCGACGAGCCCTGCCAGCGCATCCGCCATTCCTTTGCCTGCGCCGCCGGCAGCGATATCAATTTTTATTTCCGGATAAAGTTTTTGGAATTCTTCTGCCCATTTAACTGCCATTGGATAGAGCGCCCACGCTCCCGAAATGGTCACAGTCCCCCGGAGTTCTTCCTGCCCCGGCTTTTCCTGCGCATCCGCAGTCTGAAAAGCCGAAATCAAACCCATAAACAACAATGCCGCAATAATTTTTCTCATATTCCCTCGCTTACTGTCGGTACCTATCTTCTTTTAAAAGAACTCCGTCGACTTCTAAAGGCCAAAGAACCGCCTTATATCAAATCTGAAAGCTTAAGCTTCTCCAATTTATTAACGATATAGTCCCGGATATCTTTTAAAACACCGAGCATCTTTTTTTCTTTTTCTAACGGCGTATGCGAATAAAAATATTTGCTTACCGACTCGGTGGGAGCCAGGGCCCCGTCCATTAAACGCACAATTTCAGCGACATTGATACGTGCTGCCGGCCGGGCAAGCTGATAGCCGCCGCTTGAGCCTCGTTTTGTTTTGAGGTAACGATTGTGCCTGAGGAACAAAAGCAGCTGTTCCAGATACTTTTTGGAGATATCATATTCGGTGCATATATCTTCTATCTTGATAAATTCATCATCTTCGTGGCGGGCAATATAAATGAGGGCAAGTAAAGAATATTCGCTTTTGGTGGTCAGCTTCATGTTTGTCTACCTTGTCTATAGACATTATAAATAAACCAGCATTCTTGTCAATTATTTTTTAGTAATAGATCTGGTTTAAAAAACATCTGCGGAAAGATTACTCAAAAAGGAAGGATCTCCCCATAAAAAAGCCCTTTTCGCTATCCGCAAAAAGGGCTTTGCGTCCAAATTGCTCCTTCCGCGTGACGCATTTCGCGATTGGCCGCCCCGAAGATAAACCACTGCGCGTGCTTCTTTAGTGGTATAATAAACAAAAAGGAGCAGCTATGAAAGAAGTTGCCTCGATCAAAAGAAAGAGAATCTGCAAATCACTTCACTGCAAACGCATCTTGAG
>Ga0265297_10007491_pt1 | contig 15094 bp, 13 predicted proteins | sample Munlanlwell13791_FD_192502 | JGI IMG/M metagenome (GOLD analysis project Ga0265297, IMG submission 192502) | Leachate microbial communities from a municipal landfill in Southern Ontario, Canada - Leachate well 137-91 | ecosystem: Engineered > Solid waste > Landfill > Unclassified | place... | reverse complement strand
TAGGTTCTGCAGGAATAGGCTATTTCTGGTGGAAGGATAAAATGCAAACGGAAATTTTTTACGGAAAAGTTCCATCCTGGGCGGGCGGAAATGCTATCCAAACCGTTGCTCTGAAAAATATGGTAAATCTTTTTGTTTTTCATCCAGCTCCAAATATAGTAATTAAGGAGCAGATAGGTTTTTCCACCAATCTTGCTTTTACTAAAAAAACCTATGTAGAACTTCCGGATTATTATCCCAATAACTATTATTCGCCCAATGCAATTCATTTAATGCCCTTTATTTCACAGGAATGTACAATCTATTTTAAAAAATACTGCTTTATTAAAAAAATTGGTTTTTACTCCGAGTGCAATGCAATGGATACTTATTTATATCAAATCCTGAAATCTAAAGAGATAAATTTTATGGATGCCTTTAGTCTCGCTTTAGGTTTAGTGATTGCTTTTTAAGATTAAAGATTATTTCTCAACTTAAATATCAATTAGCAGTATGGAGCAGCACAAATACAAAGGCAGGAATATTCCGGTTGAAAGGAATATTCTTGCTTCCCAAAATAAAAGTTTAAAGTTGCTTCAACAGATTTGCCATTTCAATGGCAGCAACGGCGGCATCAAAGCCTTTATTCCCGGCTTTTGTTCCGGCACGTTCAATGGCTTGCTCAATGGTATCGGTGGATAATACGCCAAAAATAACGGGAACGTTGGTTTCGAGGCTTACCAGCGCAATGCCTTTTGCCACTTCTCCGGCTACCAGATCGAAATGAGGCGTGGCACCACGAATCACAGCGCCCAGACAAATGACTGTATCATATTTACCACTCGTTGCCATTCGTTTAGCTATCAAAGGGATTTCAAATGAACCCGGAGCCCAGGCAATACTTATATTTTCTTCATTTCCACCATGACGCTTAATGGCATCAAGTGCGCCGCCCAGTAATTTGACACCAATAAACTCGTTAAAACGAGCCACTACAATCCCAAAATTTAAACCTTCGGCAATTAATTTTCCTTCAAATGTTTTCATCTTAAAGCGTTTTTATAAATAAATATTAAAATTTGATAAAGAGTTCGTTTAATTACAACAAAAACTGATTATTACTGTACATGCAACAAATGCCCCAGTTTGTGCAACTTGGTTTGCATATAGAAATGATTTTCTTCATTACAGGCCATTTCGATAGGTTGGCGTTCCACCACCTCAAGCCCATACCCTGAAAGCCCTGCCACTTTGGTAGGATTATTTGTCATGAGTATGATTTTTTTTACGCCAAGGTCAACTAATATCTCTGCACCTACACTATAATCACGAAGATCGGCTCTAAAACCAAGGGCAATATTCGCTTCTACGGTATCCATGCCTTTTTCCTGTAGTTCATAGGCTTTCAATTTATTGATCAGGCCTATCCCCCGCCCTTCCTGACGCAGATAAAGCAATACTCCTCTTCCGGCTTCCTCGATGCGACGCATAGCTTCGTGTAATTGTTCTCCGCAATCGCAGCGTTTTGATCCGAAAACATCGCCCGTCAAACATTCGGAATGGATGCGTACCAGCACCGGTTCGTTGTCGTGAATATTGCCTTTAACCAATGCAACATGATGTTCGCCATTGATTTTATCCACATAACCATAAGCCTTAAAATCGCCATAAGCAGTGGGTAATTCTGCCTTAGCTTTTCGTTCAATTATGGATTCATGCTTCCGGCGGTAGCTGATCAAATCAGCAACGGTAATAAATTTCAGTTTATGTTTCTCTACAAATGCTGTTAAATCAGGCACACGTGCCATCGAGCCGTCTTCATTCATTATTTCGCAGATGACTCCGGCCGGATAAAGTCCGGCCATGCGGGCAAGGTCAACGGCAGCTTCCGTATGTCCGGCACGCTCCAAAACGCCACGTTCCTTGGCAATTAACGGAAATATATGTCCCGGACGGGTAAAGTCTTTTGGCTTTGACTTTGGATTAATCATGTGCAGAATAGTTTGAGCCCTTTCGTAGGCAGAGATTCCTGTGGTGGATTCATGCCAGTCAACAGAAACGGTAAATGCAGTTTGTTTGCTATCGGTATTCCGTTGAACCATATAGTAAATCTGTAACTCATCCATACGTTTACGCGTAACAGGCATGCAAATCAATCCTCCGGCATGTTTTACCATGAAGTTAACCGCTTCCGGAGTAACTTTTTCGGCAGCAATAATAATATCGCCTTCGTTTTCACGAGACTCGTCATCTACCACAACAATCATTTTTCCCTGGCGAATATCCCCGATAGCTTCTTCTATCGAATTAAATGGTTTCATTTGTTATATATTTGATTTTAAAAGTATCCGTTTTCTTTAAGGAAATCAATACTGATATCCTTTGATTCTTTGATTTGCGGATCAGCACTAAAGCCTGAAAAGCGCTCAATGTATTTTCCTATCATATCCGTTTCAAGATTTACTCTTTCGCCCGGTCGTTTACCGCAAAGGGTAGTTTCATTTTTTGTGTGTGGAATAACCGACACTTCAAAGCTTTTATCATCCACATGGGTTACGGTTAAACTAATCCCGTCAACGGCAACCGATCCTTTTTCAATAATATAGCGCAGCAACGATTGATTTGCAGTAATACGTATCCGGATGGCATTATCGTCTTCGCGAAAACTAAAAATAATGCCTTCGCCGTCAATATGCCCGCTGACAAGATGTCCGCCAAGACGATCGCCCAATCGCAACGCCCGTTCCAGATTTATTTTGCTGCCTGTCTGGAGCGATCCCAGATTGCTACGGCCAAGCGTTTCAGGCATTGCATCAACAATAAATGAACCTTTGCCGATGGAAGTTACGGTAAGACAAATTCCGTTCACGGCAATGCTGTCCCCTACCCGGCTTCCTTCCAGTACCTTTAAAGCGCTTATTTCAAGTGTGGCTGAGCGTTGTCCGTGGCTGATGGCTTTTAATGTGCCTATTTCTTCAATAATTCCTGTGAACATATCTTATAAAGGATTATTATCTGATAAAATTGACGTATGATTAATTTTTCCTGTTACCAGGATATCACAACCTATTTGCTTTATTTTCAAATCATGAAGGCGTATTGATTCATCAATAGATTCAAATCCATGCCCTTCTATCGGGGTAATTGCTTTTTGTCCACCAATGAGTATTGGTGCGATAAAAAACTGAACTTCATCCACGATGCCTGCACGCAACGCCGATTCGTTCAAGGTTCCCCCACCTTCAAGCAATATTCCGTCAATTTCCATCTTGCCTAAAGTTTCCATAAGGACATTCAAATCAACAAGCCCATCTTTATCTGGGAAAATCAATACTTTGTGCCCGGCATTCCTCAACTGCTGACATTTTACGTCCGGAAATTGCCACGTGGTAGCAATTATCGCCGGATTATTTTCTCCGTCCTGCAATATGCGGGCAGTAAGAGGAATACGCCCCTTGCTATCCACTACAATTCGTATAGGATTGCGTCCCTTCGCATTTTCAAGACGGGTAGTAAGTTGCGGATTATCAACAATTACAGTATTTACACCTACCATTATTCCCTTTAGCTCGTTACGTAATGCATGTACATATTGCCTCGATTCAAGGCAGCTTATCCATTTTGAATGGCCGCTGGCCGTTGCAATTTTTCCATCAAGCGACATGGCCGATTTGAGAACAACATATGGTCTGCCCGTTTTGATATATTTTATAAAAACCCGGTTTAACTCCATAGCTTCCGCTTCAAGCAGTCCTACCTCAACTACAATACCATTTTTGCGTAGCTTCTCTATGCCTTTACCTGCGACAAGAGGATTTGAATCTGACATTGCTATTACAACCCGGCTTAATCCGGCATTTATCAGTGCATCGGCACAGGGAGGAGTTTTACCATAATGAGAGCATGGTTCAAGCGTAACGTACATGGTTGCACCTTTAACATCTTCAATGGCATGGTGCATGGCATTTATTTCAGCATGGGGGCCGCCACACTGTTCGTGATAACCGCTTCCGATAACCGCATTGTTTTGCACAATTACGGCACCCACCAATGGATTGGGATTTACTTTCCCTACACCGCAGGCAGCTTGCCCGAGTGCCATACGCATATACCGGATATCGTCGTTGTTAATCATTTGTTTTAAAATAAAAACCCCGAATGGTATCTCATTCGGGGTTAAATATCTTTTGAAGCAACTGATACCTGTTTAGCAGGTGCAGTAGCATATACAAATGATCTTTTCTTCTACCATCCAGACTTTAACTGTCGGTACCGGAGTTTCACCGGTTCAGTCTTCCGGTTTCCCGGAAGAGTTGCGGACTTTACCGCCGGTAGGGAGTTCCACCCTGCCCCGAAGAAAATATTTTTCAGATTCGATGCAAAGGTATAATAAAGTATTCAGGCAAACGAAAAAATGTATATTATTTTTCCGGTAATCCTTTTATCCATAACATGACCCTCTGTTTGTACACGGTTTGAATATAGCGTTACTGATTTTTTTAAAAAAAACATCAAAGTAAATCAATGATATTATGGTATTTATAATTTAATTTGCATTTTAATGTAATTTTTTTTGAACTCTTTGTTGTAGCAAATGTTATTTGTGTACTTTTGCAAACCGGACGGTCGGTATTTTTTAAATCCAATACAATGAAAGACACCAAGGAATTTATTTTAAAATCTGCTTACGATTTATTTTTGCGTAATAATTATGAAGCTGTTACGATAAACAAAATCAGCGAAGCTACCCAACTTACTAAAGGAGCTATTTATCATCATTATGCCAGCAAAGAAGAAATATTTAAGGCTGTAGTTGATAAATACATGATAGAGAATAAAGTAGAGGTTCCGTACGAACATACAAGTTTGTACGATTTTATCCAGCACACCATTAATGATGCAAATAATAAAATTTCGAAAGAACTGGCTCTTAGTGCCAACATGCAGCAGGTAAAGCCATTGCACTTTATTTCTCTAACCATTGATGCGTTACAATACTATCCCGACTTTGCCGAGATCGGTCAAAAGTTCTACCAGTATGCAATCAGTAAATGGAAAAGCGTTCTTGATGAAGCAAAAAAAAACGGAGAAATACGAAACGATATTGATTCAGAGATTATGTCGATGAATTTTTTGAATATAAGTACAGGTATTGTTGGCAATATGCTGATGAGCGGTTCTATTGAATTTGCTTTTGAAATGTTTAAAAAACAAATGGAAGAGCTGTATAAAGTCATAAAATTATAACCTTACGGTTATTTATTTTTTTATCAAAAAACATACCGACTGTTCGGTACAATTAATTTAAACTTTAAATGATAATTAAACCCGTGTATAATTAATAATAAATTTATGAAAGGTAGAGTGTTAATTTTATTTATGTTCAGTTTTGGTCTGTTTATGAAAAACGTAAGCGGACAAACGGAATTAAACAATTTAATCGGCTATGCACTAAAACATAGCCATGAAATTCAAAAAGCAGATTTTCAGGTGCAGGAAGCAAACTACATGCACAAAGAAGCTTTGGGAAAAGGCTTGCCGCAAATTGAAGGCTCGACAAGTTATAGTATAATGATGTTCAATAAAATTGATATTCCGGCATCGGTTTACGAAATAGTTCCGGCAGAATATGCCCCAATGCTTGATCAGTTAAGCAATATTGATAAACTTTATTCTGCCAGTGCTAATTTACAGGTAACCCAATTAATTTACAGTCAATCGTATTGGCTTGGCTTGCAAACTACAAAAAAAACACAGGAACTCTATTCAATTTTAAAAAATAAAAATGAAGAAGAGATAATTGCCGAAGTAGCAAATGGCTATTATCAGACAGGTTCCTTGATGTTGCAATTGAATACAATAGAAAAATCCGTAAAGAACCTTGAGGGAATTTATAAGATTGCGGAATTGAGTTATAAAAATGATTTGATAAAAGAAACCGATGTAAACCGCCTGAAGGTAACCATTACAAACCTGGAAGTTACTAAGCAAACCATTCAAAATGGAATAAATATACAGCTAAACTACCTGAAGGCACTGGCAGGAATGCCTGGAGATTCAACAATTACCATAGATACAGCCTCATTTATACATGTTTCGGAAAAGAAACCGGTAAAAAGCGAATTTCAAATAGGAAATGTTCCATCGTACCAGGTATTGATGAAACAGTCTGAAATTTATAATCAGCAGACAAAACTTTCGAAAGCGCAATATTATCCAACGCTTGCGGCATTTGGCAAACTCGGTTATTCATCCTATAATACAAGTTCCGATATAGATAAGTGGAATAGAATGACAACCATAGGATTAAGCATGTCCATTCCTATTTATAATTCCGGAGTAACCCATGCCAAAGTAAAACAGTCGTTGCTGAAACAAAAGCAATTGGATGAAGATATTTTGCAAACCAAAGATTTTTTGAAGGTTGATTACCAAAATGCTTTTTCCGAATATCAAACAGCCCGGAACTTGTTGGGTGTACAAAGAGACAACCGTGAACTTGCCCAGAAAGTATACCGGCAAACTATGTTACAATACCAGGAAGGGATGGCTTCGCTTGCCGATTTACTGAACGTCAATTCCGATTTTTTACAGGCAGATAATTCCTATAATCAACAGGTAATAAAATGCAAAACTTCAGAAATAAAGATGCTTAAAGCCACCGGTAATCTTAAAAACATTGTAAATATAAATAATTAATAAATAATAAAATTCCCATTCTTATGAAAATCAATAAAACCCACATTACGGCGATTGTTATTGTACTTGCTGCCTCAATATTTGTTGGATATAAACTCAAAGATAATAAAAAAGAATTTCAGAACGACATCGCCTTCAGTCAGCGTAAGGTGGACAAAATCCCGGTATCGGCAGAAACAGTACAAACAGGAACACTCTCCGAAAATGTTGTGGCCACCGGAAATTTAGAAGCCTCGGATGTGCTATCCCTTGTTTCTGAAACTCAGGGTAGAATCATTAAAGTGTATAAACAAAAAGGCGACAGGGTTTCTGCCGGAGATATTATTGTAAAAGTGGACGATGAAGTCATTGCTGCAAATGTTTTAACCGCTGAAGCAAATTATGCACAAAATCAAAAAGATGTTGAACGTTTCACGCGTCTTGCTGCCGAAAATGCCATAGCCAAACGCGACCTGGAGCAAGCTTCCATTGGTTTGAAAAAGGCCAAAGCCGATTTAATAAATGCCCGTAAAGCATTAAGTAATACGAGCATAAAATCACCTATCTCAGGCTATATTAATAGTGATAATATAACTTTAGGGCAATTTCTGGCAGGCGGTTCGCCGGTATGCGAAATCGTTAACAATAATACCCTGAAACTTAATATTAAAATTTCGGAACACGAGGTTTATAAAATCAGTAAAGGACAGAATGTTGCAGTACGTCTGGGGGCTTTTCCGGATAAAAAGTTTTCAGGAAAAATAACATCCATTGCCGAAAAAGCAGATGCTGCCATGAAGTTTAATGTGGAAATTACGCTTGCTAACGACACAAAAAACCATTTAAGAAGCGGATTGTATGCGGAAGCTGAACTACCGGTTAAAAATGAACCCAAGCTCATCATTAAAAAAGAGTGCATTATAGGAAGTATGGAAAACCCGGAGGTATATGTTGCACAAAATGGAAAAGCGGTAAAGCGCACATTAATTATTGGGCAAAGCAACGATAAGCTGGTGGAAGTACTCAATGGTTTATCTGCCAACGAAAAAATTATTACCAGCGGGCAACTTAATTTAAAAGACGGTGATAATGTTAATATTATCAAGTAAATATTCTTTAAAAAATAAGAAATAATGAAGATAACTGAAATATCAATAAAACGTTCAACCATCCCGGTAGTTGTATTTACCTTACTTGCATTGGCGGGGATATTTTGCTACTCTCTCTTAAACAAAGAGCTTACTCCCAAAATGGACCTTCCAATCAATGCAGTAATGACGGTTTACCCCGGAGCTGCTCCTTCGGAAGTGGAAAGCTCGGTTACCAAACACGTGGAAGATGCGGCTTCTTCTTTGGAAGGAATTGACAAAATTACTTCTTATTCTTTCGAGGGTATGTCGATAGTTTTGATTCAATATAAGGATGGCATCAATGCCGACATGTCGTTGCAGGAATGTGAGCGAAAAGTAAATGCCATCAAAGATGATTTTCCCGAAAACAGCAAGGATCCTCAATTTATGAAATTTGATCTTAACATGTTCCCCATCATGAGCATTGCTGTTAAATCAAATATCCCCGAAAAGGAATTTTACGACATCATTGATAAGCAAATTAAAACCAGACTTTCCCAAATAAAAGGAATTGCACAGGTAGATATTATCGGTGGTAACCAACGGGAAATAGAGGTAAAAGCTAACGCCCAGAAATTAGAGCAATACGGCATTTCGCTACTCCAGGTTAAGCAAATGATTGAAGCTTCCAACGTGGACTTCCCTGCCGGAAAAATTAAAGATGACAATACCAAATTTATCGTAAGGCTTGCCGGCAAATTTAATAATCTCGATCAGATAAGAGATTTGATTATCGGTCAAACGAAAGAAGGCACAGTTATAAAATTGAGCGATGTGGCTTCGGTGGTAGATGGCTCTAAGAAAACGACTAAACTTGCCCGTATCAATGGGGAACCGGCTATCGGGCTGAGTATTCAGAAGCAGACGGATGGCAATGCCGTAGAAATAAGCAAAGAGGTAAAAAAAGAGTTTGCCAGTTTCGAAAAGCAATATGCAAAGCAAAAGCTTCAGTTTACCATTGCCACCGATATGTCTGATTTTACCAATGAAGCCGTTAAAGGTGTTATGTTCGACCTGGTTTTTGCTATTGTGCTGGTATCAATCACAATGCTATTGTTCCTGCATACATTCCGTAACCTGACGTTTATTTTCGTATCCATCCCTACCTCCATCATCTCCACTTTTGCATTTTTCTGGCTTTTTGGTTTTTCACTTAATATACTTACCCTATTAGCATTATCAATTGTTGTAGGAGTTATTGTGGACGACGCCATTGTGGTGCTGGAAAATACATATCGCCACCTTGAAATGGGCAAAACCCGACGGCAGGCATCGCTTGATGCAATCAGGGAAATTGGGATTACCGTTATGTCTATCACCATTGTGCTGATAGCCGTTTTCCTCCCTATCGGGCTTATATCGGGTACCACCGGTCAGGTTCTACGCTCTTTTTCATTGGTGGTTGTAATTTCTATCCTAATAAGCCTTCTGGTTTCATTTACCTTAGTTCCATTACTTACATCGCGTTTTGGTAAACTTAAAGTATTTAATAAAAAAAGACCTTTCGATCGTTTTTTGCTTGCTTTTGAAAGTCTTGTTACCAGGTTTAAATCGGCGATTCTTTCGGCGCTTCATTGGACGTTGGGGCATAAAAGAATTACCATTCTTGCGGCAGTTGTACTTTTTATCGGTTCCTTTCTTTTGGTATCCAAAGGGTTTATACAAACCGAATTTATGGATCAGGGCGACCGTGGCGAATTTATCGTAGCCATGGAACTGGACAGGACAGCCACATTAGAACAAACCAATGGAATGTGTCTCGCTATAGAGAAAAAAATGCTTCAATATTCCGAGATACAAACCGTATTTACTAAAGTTGGTTCCAGGGGTGGTAGTATGTCAATACTTGAAACCCCTTACGCTGCCGAATTCTCTATAAAATTAGTTCCTAAAGATCAACGAAAACTGAGCGCCAAATTATTTGCCAAAAAGCTTCAGTACGATTTAAAATCTGTTTTCCCCGGCCCAAAATTCAAAATAGAAGAAATAAGTATGATGGGTACCACAAGCACCCCGGTAGAAATTTATGTACGCGGAACCAATTTTGAAGAAGTAAAAGCATATAGCCAGATTGTCCTGAACGAATTGCGAAATATCAAGGGAACAAGCGATATAGAATCAACCGTAGAAAGTGGTGATAAAGAAATAGTGGTGAAGTTCGATCGCGAAAAATTAGCAAAACTTGGGCTTACTATTGGTGAAATTGGTAACCAGATGTACATGTCGTACGAAGGAAACCGCGACATGAAATACCGCGATGGAAGCAATGAATATGATCTGTTCATATCATTAGATGAATTCGACAGGAAAAGCAAGGCCGATATTGAAAACATTTCATTTGTAAACCATTCGGGGCAGCTTATCCGACTTTCGCAGGTGGCGGACATCAGCGAGGGAGAAAGCCCTTCTACGCTTATCCGTTATAACAAACTACCCTCTGTTCGTATATCGGGCAACTTAGTTGGCATAACCATAGGCACGGTTGGCGAAGAAATAAAAGCCCGGCTTGCCAAAACGGAAAAACCGACAGGGGTTGATGTGGTTTATGCAGGCGATATGGAACGTCAGAGTGATTCCTTTTCAAGTCTGCTCATAGCTCTTGTTGCATCCATTGTTCTCATGTACTTAATAATGGTTGCACTGTATGATAGCTATATATACCCATTGGTAGTGATGCTTTCGTTGCCACTGTCTATCATCGGGGCATTATTAGCGCTGGCATTAGCAGGAAAAAGCCTTAGTTTGTTTTCTATGATGGGTATTATTATGCTTATGGGATTAGTAGCCAAAAACGCCATTTTGGTTGTTGACTTTGCCAACAAACGGCAACAGGAAGGTGAAAAGGTTGTGGATGCTATTATCGAAGCTACTTCTGTGCGTTTCAGGCCTATTCTTATGACCAGCATGGCGCTTATCGTGGGGCTATTGCCGATAGCACTGGCTTCAGGTGCCGGTGCCGAATGGAAAAACGGGCTGGGATGGGTACTTGTTGGTGGGTTAGCCAGTTCTATGTTTTTGTCACTTCTTGTGGTGCCGGTGTTTTATGTTGTTCTTGACAAATTGGTTAAAAAACATAAAAAAAGAAATGATCCGGAAGAACTTACAGCACAAAAAGCAGAAGAAATCGAATCATCAACAAAAGAGTAATAAAAAAATTGAAGGGAATGTCGGTTTAATATGGCATTCCCTTTCAAATTAACTGATCCTGATTAGATATGATAGAATCGAAATAAAAAAAATGATAAAACGATCAAAAATGACACAGATTCTTGAAAAACATTTTGAGACCATAAGAAAAACATTTCTGGAATATGGAATTAAAAGTATTGCCATGGATGATATTGCCGGAAATTTGGGAATTTCAAAAAAGACGCTTTACAAGGAATATGCCAATAAAAATGAATTAGTGAGAGATGTTATGCTTGAAGATTTTTCACAGTTTAGGGCTAAAACCAACGCTATATCAAAAGACAGTAGCAATGCCGTTGAAGAATTATACAGACTATCCGATTTATTCATAACCAGTCAAAATTCATTAAGTATATCTACGCTGTATGATTTAAAGAAATATTATCATGAACTGTTTGTTGAAATGATAAAATTGATAGACATATTAATAAATGACTTAATCACCAACGGAATAAAACGAGGAATAGCTGAAAATAATTTCAATCCGGATGTTGAATATGGCAAAATAGCTTGCTTTTTCGCTTTTATTTTTGAATCGTATTTCCTGCATCCGCTACATAATCTTTCCAATGTATCCATGCCATTTTCCGGAAAAGATATCATGAAGTATTTCTATAAAGGAATTTGTACCCAACAGGGCATCGAAATATTGAATAACATACAAAACAGTTGAAAATGATAATTTAATGTGAAAATTGACAATTAAAACCTTTTAGCCATGAATACCTGTGAAATCGGAAGGAAAGCCGGACGTATCTGGGAATATTTGTATACAAATGGAGAATGTTCCGCTACTGAGCTTAAAAAGAAACTTAAAATTAATACTAAGGAACTTTACTTAGCTTTAGGCTGGATTTCACGTAATGATAAAATTGCAATTTATGAAAAAGACGGAGAGCAATATATATTCCTGCTTTTTATATAAATAATTAATAGGATGCTATCTATTATATTCCTTAAAACTATAGAATATGAAAGAGGATTTATACTTGCTGTTTTTATCTTTTTTCTTACTACTGCTTGTAAATGATGCCTTTTCTCAAAAAAGCAATTGGCATAATACGAATGCGATATCCACATTCAATATGTTTCGTGAGCCAAGTTATATTTCAGCTTTAGGAGGTATTGGAAATATCGAACCTTTAATATTCGAAGGGGATATAGCACCTTATTATATACTGAGTTTAAACCCGGAAAACAGATGGGGAATAGAATTGTCGCCACGCATTATTATCCGGATGTATAATAAACATTCTTATCCTGTACGAACTCCTTCTTATATGCCCAGAGCTACTTTTTTCTATCAGATTATTGATAATACAGGACAGAAGAAGGATTGGTTTACTTATTTTTCGTGGTGTCATCATTCAAATGGGCAGGATGGTTCATTTTATTATGAGGCGGATAGCACAAAAATTAATACATATTCCGGTAATTTTTCTACAAATTTATTTGAAGGAGGCATATTTATGTCGCGTCCGGAAAAAAAGAAGCCTTATGTTATTAACTACTTAAAACTTTCCGCATCTTATCATTATAAACAAAATCCCGAGATACGGAAATTATACGGACGATTGCGTTTTTTTGCAGACTATCAATCGTCTGTTGACTTATCTAAAATATTAAAAAAATTCAGCAATCCTTCCGTAAAATATCACAAAGGAAATATTAACCAAATGATTCGTTTAGGGTGGATTGCCGGAAGCATGCCCGATGCAAATGACTTCGATTTTAAACGACGTCTGGTTTTTCGTTATACACTTTCCTATAAACCTTCCTTTTTTAACGATGTAACCATTTTTGCCCAGTATTATTATGGACAAGATTATTATAATATTTATTTTAACCGGACGCTTTCACTATTTCGTGTTGGTATTGCTGCCAAAACATCTATTTTCAATTAAAATTAATTTAAATTAATCTATATGAAACGTATAGGGTATATATTATTTAGATTTTCTTCATTTTTAATCTCCATTACCCCTTTCTTTTTGCTTTATTTATTATCCGATTTTTATTCGATAGTTATGCAATACATAGTGCGTTACCGGCTAAAAACGATTACAGATAATTTAAAAAACTCATTTCCTGAGAAAAATGATTTGGAAATAAAACAGATTATTCGCCGGTATTACAGAAATCTTTGTGATATTTCACTCGAAACAATCAAAGGATATTCATTCAACACAAAAAAGATACTTTCCCGTTATCAATGTTTAAATCCTGAAATTACTCATAAATATTACAAGGAAAATAAGGATATAATTATTGCCATGAGTCATTATGCCAATTGGGAATGGGGAACCCAGGTGGCAAGTAAATTTTTCTTACACCGTCCTGTTACTTTCTATAAGCCACTTTCCAATAAATATTTTGATAATTATCTCCGCCAGCGCAGAATGAAACAGAACATGGAATTATACTCTGTTTATAAGCCTAAACTCCTGCAACGCTTAGATGAGGAACCTCCCAAAGCTTATTTTTTGGTAAGCGATCAAAGTCCAGGCCGGGCTAAAGAGAAAAAGGCATATTGGGTAAAATTTCTGAACCAGGATACGGCATGCCTTCATGGTATCGAAAGTTATGCGAAACTTTTCGATCTGCCTGTATTTTATGCCGACGTACAAAGGATAAAACGTGGACATTATACCATAGAACTGGAAGAAATTTGCATGTATCCCGAAAATACCTGTCGCGGTGAGATAACAGCTAAATACATGAAAAAGCTTGAAGACATCATCCTGAAAAAGCCGGACGACTGGCTATGGTCGCATAAACGATGGAAATTAAAGAAGCCGGATGAAATGTTTAAAATTACTTTTTCATAAAAATTTAAAATGATTATCCGTTTTTCTGCCTAAAAAGTATAAAACAATAATTTATGAAGAAAAATATTAATGATTCTTTTATGATATATTATTTTTTCAACAAAGCAGGCTCTGCGGTTTTCTCTGCATAATTCTTCCCGTCCTCTGCGGTAAAAAAGATTTAAACCGCGGAGAATTGCTGAGTTTTTCGCAAAGGAGCGCAAAGAAATTTTTATTAATAAATTTTTCTTTAGATAAGATATCAGATAATCATTAAATTTAATTAAACTCTGTGATGAAGCAGTTGAATACATTAAACTTTCTGTTAACATTTTTTCTTCTTTTCAACCTTACTGCTTGCGAAGACGCTTTCCAATACAGCCCTTATTCATCAAAAACAGAAGATAAAAATTCGAATGAGGAAAACTCAGCTAAACTTATGCAAAATACCATAAATACGGATACCTTTTCATTTTCAGTGATTGCTGACAGTCATTATTATTATGATAATCTGAATGAAGTGGTAGATTACATTAACAGGGATACCGGAAGCATGTTTACCGTTCATGCCGGCGATCTTACCGAAAGTGGTTTGTTATGGGAATATCGTAATACCTACAAAATAATTAATAAACTTCACAAACCTTTTTTTGTATGTATAGGCAATCATGATTATTTATCCAACGGTTCAGATATTTTTTGTCATTATTTTGGAGATAAAAACTTTACAATGAATATCGGGAGAAATAAATTCATTTTTTTTGATGATGTAGTTTGGGAAAGCATCAATCATCAACCCGATTTTGACTGGCTGGATAACGTCATTTCTATAGCCGGAACCGATACTAATGTTTTTGTTTTCACCCATATTCCGCCATGGACTGATCAGTTAGCCGGTGAAAAAGAAGAAATATTCAGAAAAATGATGGCAGACAATAAAGTTAAAGCCGTCATATGCGGACATGAACATAATTTTGAAATGGAGGATTATTATCATGACGGGGTAACTTATGTTGCTACCGGAAGTGTGTATAAGGAACATTATATTGTTGTTAAAATAGAAGGTGAAAAATTTTCAATAAATCCAATTGATTTTTGATGGAATACTTATGAATAGAATTATATGGATATTGTTTGTTGTTGTTTTAATATCGTATTGTTTTGATGGTTATTCGGGCAACGATGGAAGCAAAGAAAAGACTTCTATGAAAAAGTCTGTTTCATTGAAGCCCGATTACTTTAAACTGCAATATGCCGGAAACATCGGATTAGGTTCTGCAGGAATAGGCTATTTCTGGTGGAAGGATAAAA
>Ga0265297_10007490_pt1 | contig 15094 bp, 18 predicted proteins | sample Munlanlwell13791_FD_192502 | JGI IMG/M metagenome (GOLD analysis project Ga0265297, IMG submission 192502) | Leachate microbial communities from a municipal landfill in Southern Ontario, Canada - Leachate well 137-91 | ecosystem: Engineered > Solid waste > Landfill > Unclassified | place... | reverse complement strand
AACATGTATCTTTATATTTGGAATATTCATTTCTTGCTTCTGTATAAGACTCGCAAATCTCGTCATAACCACTTTTGTTCATTTGTAATTCCTCTCAATAATTTTTAACAAACACACCCCCAATTAGGGGGGACCATCGGCATAAACTTTGTCGTGTATTCCGAAATGCCAAAAGCGAATTGTTTCTTCGACCTGGATGTTACAATCAGAGCAACCAACTACAGCATTGTCACCTTTTATTCGGCAGGTTTTGCAATAAGTATAAATTATTATGAAATGTTTTTTGACTGGGCAGGAGTAATAACCACGCCAATTTCCCTTTAGGGGTTCACCATAATTTATCGGGTGCTCACATATCGAGTTTACTTTCGATTGAACAATTTTTTTAAGATTGCTGTGTTTTTTAAGCCCCTCATAAAATTTTTCCTCAAACAAAACTACTCTTCCGTTTATCGTGAATTTGCTTGTATCTAACATAACTCTCTCCTCTGCTCTCTAAATTTTTAAGTGTGTAATATCTCATATAAAACTCCTTAGTAATATTGGGATCTTTGAAGAACACTCATAATTCTTCAATGACAAGAATCAGTTTCAATTGTCAGTGGGAAAATGATCTCTGTTATTGGATATCAAGATCCAACTTTTCTGTTGAACTGGCTCGATGTTTCCAAACAACAAATCAACTCTCCTTCACCGCAAAAACTGTCTCGGCGTAAAGAATCATAAGAAACTCCAAGATCCACTAACGACAACAAATAGATTATATCGACAGTTTCGGAATTATTATTTCAGACTTTGACAGCCTCCTTTCTTTTCATTTTTCTTTGTCTTCGCCAAACACTTCTTGATAGTTGTACCATTTTGCTTTCCCACTTTGAGCTGTGGTGCGTATTTCTTCCATTGCCTTATTAAAAGCAGGGTCGTAAATCACACATGGAGTACCTTCTCCAGTTACAGCTCGCATGAGGCTCAGAGTGTATTGTGTAAATAGATCGGTTATCGTGGTTCTTTGGTTTTTTGCATAGTTGCGCATAAAAAGAATCAGGTCATTGTCCATTGCCAAATTTAGCCTAGTCTTATTCATTGTCTCCTTCCGGTTATATCTCTGCATATAATATAAACATAAAATACGTATAATGTCAACTTTTCATAACAACCCCTCTGCTGCGTGATCCTGAAAAAGCTCCGTACTCCTTACGTAGCCCTTGAGAGTTTCAACGCTCCGATGTCTGGTTACTTCCATAATCTTAAAAATATTCGCTCCGCGCTCGGCTGCCGAGGTCGCTAAACCCGCTCTCAAACTGTGCGGAGAATAACAAGAGGCATCGAGGCCGCTCATGGAAGCATATTTTTTGACAATAAAGGTCGCCCCTTTTGTTGAAATATCCCCTCCGATAATGCCGTTTTTTCGTATTGAGCGGAAAATCTTCCCTTCTTTGATGTTTGAGGCCTCAATCCAAGTCTTTAAGGCCTCGACAGGACAGGCGTGACGACCCGGAACGATTGCGATCTCCTGACCTTTGCTTTCTGGATCTGTTTTTGACCTCCGAATCCTGATCGAAAGACCCCGTTCTTTAAATTCAATATCGCGGATCTCGAGATCTACGAGCTCGGAAACCCTGAAAGCTCCCGCAAATCCGATAAGAAGCAAAGCCCGATCTCTTTTCCCCTTAATCGTGTCCGGGCAATGCGACACCATCGAGATCACGATTTCCGCGAGTGCCGGAGATTTTTTATCCGGAGCAACTCCTTTTTCTCGCCTGATCCCCCGAAGAACTGATCGGACTTTTTCATCATCTGTTGGGGATTGATGACCTTCGAGCAAATGAGCGTAGCGGATCGCGGCCATTCTTCTGTTAAGGGTCGATGGTTTAAACCCTGAATCCGCCTGACTTGCCAAAAACGCCGCGACGGTTTCGATTGATGCAGGGAGTGAACACAGATTGCGTTCCTTGGCCCAGGCTGTAAAGATTTGCCAGTCCGAACGGTAGGCCCGCCTTGAGGATTCGGCTTTGCTGTGGAGGGCGTAGTCTGTCGCGGATGCGATTTCGGATAAAAGGATACCGCCGGTTTGCTCAACCGGCGGTATCCTATACAAGGGGTCTGTTTGAACGATTTCCACGGTCATTTTAAAACCTCTACACCAAACCCAACTGAATCTTTATTGCACGCTCTACGGCTTTAAGCTCACTTGCTGAGATTGTTCCTTCTTTCCTGATACAACGTAATTTACTGACCGTTGCAATCTGGTCGGCCATGGCCTTGCTTTGTTTGCCGTTGATTGTGACGATGGCTTCCGGAGGATAAAGCTTTGTGATGTTGCTTGTGACGGGAACAACTTGGACACGATTTAAGACCGCGTTTGAAGCGTCATTGCTGACAATAATTGCCGGACGGATTTTTTTTATCTCTCCCCCAATGGAAGGCTCAAAATTGACCCACCAGATTTCACCTCGTTCCATCTTCCACCCCCGTCATGAGGTTTTCCGACCATTCGTCGGCTTCTTTCTCACGGTCTTTGTCCGACGCCATTTCTTTGTAGGCCAACTTCAAGGCCTCGTTCTGGATGTAAGGGCGGGCTAGTTCGCTTAAAAATGCGCTGATGTGGCCAACCCCGACAAGACGACGAACGCCTTCGTAGATTTGCGTATCCATGGTGATTGTGACCTTTTTATACATATCATACCTCCTATATGTAGGATACGTAAAACCCTGAAAATGTCAAGAAAATCGGTGGTGTTATAGGTTCCGAGAATAAGGGTTATCAGAAGTAATAACATATGACAAATGACAAAACAAAGTAAAAAAATCAGACCCCTAGTCTGAATTTTTGCATGGGAATATTTAAAAGATTCTTGAGGCGACACCTATTCACAACAAGCTGGTTTTGTTGATTGGTGAGTTTTGGCAAAGAACAGGTCAAAGACAATCATTGGGAATAAGTCAACTTTCGTCTGGCCTTCGGGTTCTGTTAATATTTATTGTTTTCTGAATTTCTGTATTCTTTTGTTGTTCGTATCGGCAACATACACGTTGCCAGAATTGTCCACCGCTATCCCCGCTGGCCAACTAAATTGTCCCGCATCAGCCCCCTCTTCTCCCCATTTTGCGAGAAAAACTCCGTCTGAATTAAATTTCTGTACAGTGCTTGTAAATCCATCTGTTACGTAAATATTGCCGGAATTGTCTGCAGCTATCCCTTCTGGTGCGCCAAAAATATATTTTGGGGCCTTTATTTCATTATAAAATTTACCCGCTGAGTTGAACTTCTGCACCTTGCCGTTATAATAATAACCATCTGTTGTATACACGTTTCCAAAGCTATCTACCGCAGTTCCCCTAAGATCGTCAAACTGCCCCGCATCAGTCCCTTCTTCTCCCCATTTTGTGAGAAAAATCCCGTCTGAATTGAATTTCTGCACCCTGCTGTTGCCATTTTCGGCGACATACACATTACCGGAATTGTCTACCGCTATCCCTTCCGGTCTAATAAATTGTCCTTCGCCCGTTCCGTATTCTCCATATTTATAAATAAAAGTACCGGAAGGATTAAACTTTTGTATTCTGTTGTTATCATATTCCGTCACATATACATTCCCTGAATTGTCCACTGCTATCCCTGTTGGCCAAACAAATTGTCCCGCATCAGCCCCCTCTTCTCCCCATTTTTTGAGAAAAACCCCGTCTGAATTGAATTTCTGTACTCTGTTATTGTTTCTGTCGGCGACATACACATTGCCAGAATTGTCCACTGCTATCCTGATTGGCACATTAAACTGTCCTGCGTCAGTCCCCTCTTCTCCCCACAATAAATCAAAAACATACGATTCCACTCCCCCATCCACTCCTGCATCTGATATTTCCCCGGCATCTTTCCCAGCATCAAGCCCTCCATCAATTCCGGCGTCGCTACCGGCGTCAAACCCCGAATCTTGACCTCCATCAAGAATGCTTGAATTTCCTCCACAACCAAAGCACCAAAAAAGACTTATGAAAACAATGCTAATTAATAATTTAAACACCCTCGCGGCTGAAGCCGGAGATTTATGGAAGAAATTGTATGACATTGTGTCCTCTCCCCTCGGCAGTGGTTTCCTTCCCGTTTGGCCAAACAGAAATAGGCACAACACAAATGTAGCAGAATAGGTCGTGTGGATTGAGTTGCTGTCATTATTCATAGATTAATAGCCAAAGTCAAAACCCGGAATCGAGAGCCCGGTTTTATGGTTGATCAAGATTGGCGGCCATGGCCTTCTCAAGCCGGTCAATTCTCTTCATGGGTTCGGGGTGGGTTGTAAAAAATCTTTCAAAAAAATTAGGATTGCCTGACGTCATCATTTGAATCTTTTCAAGATAACCGATCAAACCCTCTCCGTAACCTAATTCAGCAGAAAAAATATCCGATCTTGTTTCTACAAAACGGCTTGTTAAAAGAAGATATGTCCGCACCAAATTTTGAATTATAAAATCAATAATCAAAGGCACTAAATAAAAGCAAAACAGCAAAGCTATTAATACCTTTCTCATAAAACCGGGGTCTTCCCCTTTTGCCTTTGCGTCCCTTACACTTTTAATAAATGTATTCCATGGTAGGAAAAATATACCTGTAAATATGCTGGAAAAGGCTAAAACAGTTAAAAAAACACTGTCCCTATAAAACAAATGACCAAACTCATGGGCTAAAACACCCTTTATCTCCTCGTCGCTCAATGTTTGAAGAATCCCGGTGAAAACAATAAGTGTAGAATGACCAAACGCAGAAGCTTGCAGGGTTTTATCGTCCACCATAATAAGTTTTATGTTTTTCCTTTCATACCGTGTTCCGTGTTTCTTGTTTATTGATTCAATTACCTCATTGATTAATGGATCTATTTGCCGAAATTCCCGGCTTACTGCATTCCTCCCATGAAAAAATAAACTGGCGATCCGTTGACCAACTTTTGTTGCTCCCAATATTGTGATTATTACTGTCAGGCCGCATCCTATAGCTATTCCTATAGCACCATCCGTTTCGGTCATTTTTAAATTTTTGAAATGTAATATTGCAGCTTGTACAAGCTGGATTATCACGATGGTATAAAACGAGTTATAAAAACCATAGAAAAACAAAACCAATAAATTCAAAAACACCATGTAATTAGCCCCCTTTCTAATTGAGCCATTACAATTAAATCACACGTCTGAATTGCACTTTTGTTGGTTTCAGGTTTGCGGCTTTACGTAAGATATAACCCTCCCCTGTCTTAAGCTCCCTGATCTTTTGAGGATGCGCTAAAAATTCATCGACAAACTTAACCGTCCCAAGCCCGGTTGCTCCACCCTCTTCTGAATTTATCTGGGTCGTTACATCAAAGGTCTTCCGAGTACCAAAAATCCTTGCCATCTCTTCAATGTCCTCGGTTTCGTTCACGACCTGTAAAATATAGGTATTGCAACAAGCGACAAGTTCCTTTGCAAGTCTTTTTGTCTCGGGACTTTTAAGACTCACCGTTGATATAGACTGGGTTCCAACAATCGCGTGCATCCCCCCCGATCGTCTTAATGACAGTATTTCACTCAAGTTCGGACTGGCATAAGAGGCAAATTCATCGAATATACAAAAAACCTTTGTGTGTCCCTGCTCTCCTGTAAGCTCGGAAAAGCTTGAGTCAATATCGTTAATGACCATCTTCGCTACCCTGCGGGTATCAAACGGGAACGATGATGCGTTGAACATAAAAAGCACACAATCTCCATTCTTTATTGATTCTTTGATCTTGATTGTTGGCTTATCGGAGGTATCGAACAAATGGCCATAGGTGGAGCGGGAAAAAAGATCAAGCTGTTTTAAAACATCACCGGCCATGGTTTTGTTTTGTTCAAGCTCCATTGACAGCTTGTCGGCAAGATTTTTGTCCCGCTGTCGCGCAACCTGCACAAGGACTTCAGGCTGTTCAAGCATTCCAAGCAAAACGAAGAGGTCTACTTCTTTTCCGGTCTGATGAAGTGTCTGACACAGAAGATTTAAAAATGTCTCTTCAGATAAAGCATAATGCTCCTGCCCGCGTCCGGAAACAGCCTCAAAAAGACTCATTACCCTGTTTTTCCATTGTGAAAACTGACCGCTCGAAAAAGGATTGTAGGCGTTGACACAAGGTAGCCCCTCGGGTTCGAGAGCGAAAACCCGAAACCTCCGTTGATGCTTCTGACACAGTTGGTATAATTTCCGAGGTAGGTCTTTGTCGCCTTTGCCATCCAAAAAAATCACCGGGAGCCTTCGAGACAAAGCAGAGTCTACCGTTGTGAATAGTGTTGTGGTCTTTCCTGAACCGGTCGTGCCCACAATTAGGCAGTGTTGATTCAATTCCTTGTCGGAAATTATCAGTGGACGCTTGTTTGAGTCATGGCCAAGCCAAACTCCATTATTTACGCTCGCTTCAATGGATTTTTCGCTCTTGATTGTTTTTATCTCAAGGTAATTGAAAACGTTTTGAACCAGCATCGCAAAGGCGGGGACAACAGCGTTTTTTAAAAATATGTCTTGATCTCCATAATATTTAACAGCCTCGGCTACGCCACTTAATTTAAGGATTTTAACGCTACCTTGTAGAATCAGCGGCGTTGCCAACAGGGTATGAAGATCAAATTTAAATATTCCGATGCCCGCTAAAAGCAAAAACAAGAGCAAGTCCGCTATTCTCTGTTGTTTAATCGTAAAAAGCCCCGTGATTAAAAAAATATGCAATATCAGTATGACGCTAAAAACCGGGCTGTAAATTACGGAGATAATTATTGCCAAAGCCAAAAAAGCAGACGACCACCAATATTCGTTATGTGCGGATAAATCCTCGGCTGTAATCTGAAGACCCGCCAGATCTGTCTTTCTTACTGCCCTGTTGTCAAACTCTACATTAAACACATAAAGTATAACGCCAAAAAACAGGCTGAAGATCAGGCCGGATTTTATACGGAAAATGTCTTCGGCATTTTGAAAAAACCAGTTTTTCAATCCCTCCGCATAACCCTCCTTAAATATCAGGGTTTTAAAATTGAAATCAGCCATAAAATCAGGCGGGAGGCTTTTGATTCCATATTTTACAAAAAGAGCAACAACAAAGGGTGTGAGAGAAATCAAACCAAAAAGGTAAATCCTCGAAAGCCCCAACCTGAAAATGTGCTTCCGTTGAAAAAACAGAATCTTGTAAACCAGCCAGCCAGAAGCAACAAATACAAATGTATATGGAAACCAGAAAAGTAAAGCCGCAATACTTCCAAGAATGGCAAGCGACCTTGTAGGACGATTAATTAGAAAATCAACCGGGGTTATTTTGGATTTTTGAGCCATTCGGCAACCCTTTCCGTGGCTGTTTTTTGCTGGCTTTGAGCCGGTAGAGATGTTTCTTTCTCTGTCTCATAAATTCGAATATTTCTTAAATCATCCCCGGTAAAAAGCATAACCTCCACCTTGCTTGATATCTCTCTTATACGTCTCGCTATGGATATCCTGTCCGTTATATAAACTGTCTTTTCAATGTCTTTATTCGCTTGGTGCTTTCCTATTATTTCCCTGAGCCTTAAAGATGATTTTTCCGATATCTCTATTTCATAAGCTGTACTACCAATAATTAAATCCGGTAATACTCTCTTTTTCTGACCAAAATCCTGATCTCTTATGCTTTCTACCTCCGTCATAATGTCTTCCATCCGTACACCGTTCTTTATCTTCTGGATTGCAAAATCTACAACAAATGTGTCATGCCTTAGTGTGAGTAGTCTTGGTGGATTTACTTTACCCCCAAAAAATTTAACACCTTTTGTTGTAAACCATATATAAAAATTACCCCTGTATAAAAATGGCTCTCTTTTAATGTAACCAGACTTTTCCAATCGCCCCAAAATCCTACGACAATTATTTACATGTTGAACTTTCCCAAAATTAAACATCTTAATAATCTGCCCTTCAGTTACTGATCCAAATTTCTTCACCATACTCATAATCTCAACATCTCTTTTCCCAATTATCACCCTCCCCTTGTCATTCCTTGTCTTTCTTTTTTCACCCTCTTTGTTCTGCTCTATCTTCAAATCTTTTCCATTATTTTCTGTCATCTGTTTTCCCTCTTGTCCCTTATGTCTTCTCTTTTTCTTTCATTAAACTTGTTTTCTGTTCTTTTCTTCTCTTCTGTTTTATTCCTCTCCTATTAAATACAATTCAATTTTACGCGCGCACGTCAAAACAATTATTTATCACCCACCCTGTTTTTGTCTTCCTGACCCCTACCAATCAAATACGAAGTATGAAGATGGGGAGGGGTCAGGAAGCAACGAACGAAGGCAAAGCAGAGTGAGGAGAAAAAACAGGGTGGTTTAAAATACCTCCTGAAATGACGTGCGCGCGAACAGATATCTATGAGTTTATAAATCGCATCATAAATAAATGTCAATAACTTATAATAAACTCACTTCTTTATGATTTTGATTTTATCCATATATTATTTATTGTCTCTTGAGCCCTCGGGCTGTGGGCAGGCGAGCCCCCTTCAGGGGAGAGCTCGGCTGTCCATAACCCGAGGGGGCTTTGTCGAGTTTTCCACAGGTTTTTTCCTTTTCTACTAAGATTCTACTTATTTCTACTAACTTCTACTGTTAGCACCTAGCGCCTATGTACAATAGGACATAGAAGAGCGAAACCTGATAAGCACGTAATTAGGTACCTGATAAGCACGTAATTAGGTACCTGATAAGCACGTAGTTGGGTACTTGATAAGCACGTAGTTGTTGATCAATCTGTGGAAAACTAATTTGTTAGATTAAACGAAAAACAAGGGTACTTGATAAGCACGTAGTTAGGTACCTATAAAGCAGGCAATGTCGGTTTTTCAATCTTTTCCAAATTGGCAGCAATAGTGTCTGAAATTATATCATAATCCCATTTAAAAACACGTCCCCACTTCGTACACGATCTCTCAACTTCGGCCAGAGCGATTTTTAAACTTTGACGGAATTTTTTTAATTCCGCCACACTCCTGCAAAGTTCTTTTAACCGTTCTACAGGCAGATTTGTTGTGGGGGTTTTATGTGATTCAAAAAAATTATAAAGCCACCTTGCGAGCTGGCTCTCTCCAAGCTCACGCCGTATGTCTACACTAATTCGTGTGTAGTCCCCAACAAACAACCCGCTGATGTATTTATCGAAAATAATGGCTGATTTTCCGCTTTCTTTATCCACAAAGGCGTTGTGTATTAAATGACCTAAAAAATGCTGTCGCTTCTGAGTATTAATTATTTCCACGTTTGCGTTTTGAAGTCTTTTTATCCGTGCCCAAAGTTGCGTTCTTACGGATTTGTTGTCGCTATATCCCATGAATTTTGAAAGCTCATACATGGTCAATAAGAGGTTTTCCTCTATTTTTTTCTCCTTGGCCAAGAAAACAAGACTATCCCAAACAGACAGGTCGTTTTGATCTAAAAGTTCACCCGTGTAATTAATCTCGTAACCGTGGAAATTAACGATTTTATAATCCTTTACCATTTCGCGGCGGCCTTTTCTAACCACCCCAAACATGGCCGATCTTATAAAGCTGTTTGGTATTAGACGGGTTCGTTCGGACATAAAGGGAAGTAGTGCCTGAAATGCTAATTTTTTTATTTCTTCCTTTTTTTCGGGGAACAGCTGGGGATCCTGTTTGGGTTTCCTGTGCCGTGCCCTTTTCCGCGTTATCAGGTCATCTTCTGCCATTTGTTACCCGCCCCCGTAAGGGTCGTTCATTTTCATTCGTATATATAACTTTCTCAATTGCGGCTATAAGTTTCTCGACCCAATTGACGTTAGATGTAACAGAATTACTTTTGACTTTGTTGTATTTTAGCCGCCGCGGGCGCAATGAACGAGTGATGTCACCCTCGTGGACAATCTGGTTACGCCTATTAATTAGTTTGTTCAACCGCGCTTTAATTTCTTCCGTTTTTATGCCAAGTTTTTTAGCAGTGCGAGACCACCCATGATCAACCCCAGCCATAGAGAATGCGTCGCCAATCTGCTCGTAAGATTGGAACGTTTCTCGCAAAAGGCGCTTTTGTACCACATCCTTTACCTGAACCCAGGGGCGAATATTTTTATCTTGTTGGCGAGCGCGTATTGCGGTGTCCGCCAAGGAACCCAAAGCTTTAAATGGGATATCAAGTTTTTGTAAAGCTTTCGGGATATCCCCCTTCCCTCGAACTATGGAAATTCGCTGATAGACGAGCCAATGCATGTACGAATCAACCGCCGCTACAGCCATGACTAGAGCTGACCGTCGCAGGTCACTCCTGATTTTTTTATCAGTTAAGCTCTCATTAGCAAGCTTTATAAGGCGGCGACTCCGCCTAAAACATGCATTAGAGGCATTTTTTGGACGGAACGGCATGATTGTTTCCTTCTCCAACTAACCACGTCCCGAAATTTAATTTTGAGGTATCCAAGCAGATATTGTCCCGCACTTATTCATCTCCCGACAGGCCGTCCCCGTTTGAGGCTTTTGTTTCTTTCCGGGAAGGGTTCGCCCCTTTCTTTTTCTATTAATGTCACCTTTTCGATCAATGCCTCTTCAACAAGGTCGGCTAGCGTAATACCCGGAGTCCAGTAAACGGCGTTTCTTGCCCTGTTTAAGGTCTCCAGGCCAATTTGAAATGTTGCCCGCACCCTACCCCCCTTCCCCTGTTCCTCTTCTTTGTTCTCCCGGGGCGGAGTGACTTCTTTCTGCTCGAATGTACGCCCAATAGGGATTAATACATCCAGTGGATTTGTTCCCATTGCGCTTTTGTTTTTCATAATAAACCCCTTTCCAAAAATTCTTTACCCACACTCCTGTATGCTTCCGCTCCCGCCGACGAAGGAGCATAGGTCAATATTGGTTTTGTGTGTCCCCAAGATTCCCTAAACCTGACAGATTCAGGAATAATTGTTTTAAATACTTTTTCTCCAAATTTATTTCTGAGGCTTTCTTCAACCTCTTTTGCGAGGTTTGTTCTGGAGTCTGCTCGGCAGAGAAGGATTCCCGAAATATCAAGTTGTGGATTGAGGCGTTCTTTAACCTGTTGGATGGTTCTAAGAAGTTGAACAAGGCCGGCAAGGGCAATCGGGGATGGCTCAACAGGGACACAAACCTCCTTTGAGGCCACAAGAGCAGAGATTGAAAGGAGATCAAGACTTGGGGGCAGGTCGAAAATAATAAAATCCCATCTCATTTTCAGTTTGTTTAATTTGTTTCTTAAAATTGCTTCCGATCCCGGCTCACGGGCAAGTAAACGATCGGCACCAAGCAACCATGAAGATGCCGGTACAAGGTCTACCCCTGTAACATCAGTTGGCACTATGGCTTCTTCCAGACCACCGTCGCCCGTTAAAGCGTCAAAAAGTCCTCGATGCTGGTCATTTTTTGAACCAAGCCAGACGGAAGCGGAGCATTGAGGGTCAAGATCGACAAGCAAAACCTTTTTCCCGGACTCCCCCAATGCAGCGGATAAATTCACCGCCGTTGTGGTTTTTGCGCTCCCGCCCTTTTGATTAATTATTGTTACTGTTCTCATTAACTTCCCTTGCTGGTTATACTTCCTTTAAGTGTATTACTTCCTTAACTTGCTATATATTTCTCTATTTAATTCTTCCTAAACGGCACTCTGCTTAATTGTTGCGGCGTAGCATAATGCACCATTTACAACCATTGCAACCCTAATCATACAAAGGTTGTATAACTTGTCAAGGAAATAAAAGGAAGTATAGCACGTTAAGAAGGTATTAAATAAGCTAGTAAATATAATAATGTTAATTGTTAAAAAGATATAAAATGAATTAAATGAATATTTATAGTAGAAGGAAAAAAGTTTATGGATAAAAGAATATCAGCGTCAATTGATGAAAATATTGTAAATGAATTAAGAAATACTGTTGTATTTCTTCAGGGCCCTCCATTGTTTTTAAGTGTTAAAAAATTTATGGAGGTTGCAATTATAAAAGAACTTGATCATTTAAAAAGAGCATACAATTTCGGAAAAGATTTTGAAAAAGTACCCGCTGCGCCCAGAAGAGGGCGACCTGTCGGGGGGTAATAATTGTAGAAATTAATAGAAACAGCTTTAGCCACGGACAGCCGAGCTCTCCCCTAGGGGGCTTGCCTGCCCACAGCCCGGGAAAGGGCAGGGGGCTATTTCTTCGCTTGGGGGCGTTTTTTATTAGGGATAAATTCGATTGATAGGGTGCTGTCAAGAGCCGTTGCAATCTTTTCAAGGGTTCTTATGGTGATGCTGTGTGTATCATCATTCTCTAATCTTGATACAACCGACTGGGTTGTGCGAAGCATGCTGGCAAATTGTTTTCGAGTAAGTTTATTACTGGTCCTCATTTCAATCAATGCTCGTTTGATCTGATCGTCAATTTTGATCCTGGTGGCGGTTTCTTGGTAGGGAGGGGAGTGATACTATAATTCCTTCGGTTATTTAGAATACAGCCAGAAAATTCGGTACATATAGCAACGCTTTGGAGCATCAATTATATATTCTATTGTTTTACTATTGTCCGGCTGATCTTCAATTTTCACTGACGCATCTGTGTGCCACGGCAGCTTCGATGTGTCGATCATTTTTACTTTACGCAGGAATGACGTTGGATACATCACTGACTGAGCAAATGCTTCAAGCGGTCTACAACTTTCATGCCACCTAAAACGAATTATAATTCTAGATGCTCCTTGTTCTGGACATGTCACCACAAAATCAAAAGGCGGTTTCGTAAACGCAGATCTCAACTTTGAATTCAACTCAATTCTAGTTCCAAAAGGTTTGCCAAATGCGAAGATACGACCTCTATGACTATTTAAATGTGCAGTACCACGCCAGTTCTTTTCTTCTTTCAGTTTCCACTCGACATAACAATTTGCCTCAACATTTTCAATTAAACCCGATGACGTACTTACAAACACCTCAGATGTCTTTTTTTGCCAAAGTAGAGGCACAAAAGCCGTTTCTCGAAAGTAGTCAACATCACCTTGCTGATTAGTCATATATACTGTGTGGATTATTTCGGTTCCTTTTGTATAATTGAGCATTTCCCGCCAATGGAAAACAAGTACAGATAATCCGACAACACCGAGAATCGCGATTATTTGCCAAACACCCGTGCTTTGAGCTGCGGTAAGCGCAGTCAGAACGTCCCCTAATAATACGATCCACGTCAATGTAGACTTTAGACTGTTACTAATTCTCATGTGCTTTCCTTTTTAAATCATGTTTGCCTTTAAATATTTAATCGTGTGTGGCCTTAAAAATGAACGGCGGGTTGAGATAAATCGGGTCAACCGATTCGTCTTTTATATGCTCACGGAGAATGTCTTAGTTGTCGCCGTAATAAAACGTATTCAATAACCCCCTCCGGCTTTTGGATATTTAATATAATACCCTAAACAATAAATGCCTTCAATAATTAGGAATATTTCTAACAAGGGGATTGAAAAACGATGTCACGTCTTGACATACGTCCGGACATATATTATAAATACAATTGAGGGGACAAGTGGCATTATAAAGGAGACTATTTATGCGTGGTGAAAGGAAAATCAGCGAAGATGAAAAACGGGCAAGAGATTTTGTTGTGGGCGCTTCTGTTCTAAAAGATTTGAAATATATAGACCGTCATACAAAACTACCTAAAACAAAATTGGGTATGGTTATTCATGTTAATCCCAAAGCAATCTCAAGATGGGAAAGCTATGAAGTAAAAAACATAAAACCCGAACATGCTTACACGGTTAAAAGGCTCAAGGAAATAGTTCAGCTCGGGTTGAAGGTGTTTAATGCACTGGGATTTTGGGAGTTTTTTGAAAATCCACAACCGGTTTTTGGAAACAAAAGCGCCTTGGATATGCTCATGATTGGAGAGTTCGACCGGGTAGAAAGCGTTCTGGCTTCTATGTATGAAGGAGCCAGCCTGTAAATGCCGCTTGATGATAAAATAAAAAGATTTACCGGCGTCATATATAGGCATATCCCATCCTCTCCAGACGAAAACCCCAAAGAATATAAATATTGCGGGATAACCGAAGGCCGATGGAACATCGGGGGCGAGCCTACTCTTTATACTGGTAAGAGTGATGTTGTTTGTGTTTGTGAGTATGGAAGGAATATGGATAAGTTGGGGGTAAGCAGAGACAATGCTCTGGACCGCAGTATTTATAAGTTATCTGTCGAGTTGGAATTTGTTTTAGACCTTACCGATATAGTTGTTTTGAACAACCTAGGGATAGACAATATTGATGCTTTTAAAATCCAAGAAAAGTGCAGGGCAACAGCGAAACATTTAAGGACTTCGACCAAGACTCAAGCGATTATCGTTCCTTCGCTTGCCCTTATGGATGATCTGTCAAAATGGTGTTTGGTGGTCTTTCTGGAAAAAGTGGATACCGGGGAAAATGGTTTTGTGAAGGATTGCCGGTTCCATAGGAGGTTCAAGATTTCGGAAGTAGGGTGATTTTTACACCCCCAAAAAGCTATAAAATCCCCCTTCAACGTCCTGCTGAAATTAAAAGCCGATTCTTCTAATCTCCTTCTCGTTATCTAAGACCCGCTGTAAATGATTATCAAAGGTATTGATAATAGTATTCTTAATTGAATCAAAGAAGTGTTTACATTTTTCCACGGTGTTTTCGGTCACTTTAAATGTGAAATATTTTCCCCCAGAATTAAACTGCAAGTCATAATTATTATCAGCATACTTAACTTTAATCGCTATTAACATATATGATTCGGTATGTTCTCTGGCTAAATCGTTAATTTTTAGCAATACTCCTATATTCCAATAAGCATCATCACCTAATATTGCTGCCTGACGAACAGAATACATTTCATCAGGATTGCTTTTATTAACATTGTCATAAAATGGGGTAAATCTAAAATGAGAATGTGGAGCGCCTATGTAGTTTATAAAATTTAGAATTAACCCATCTAAGAACCCCAAACATGTATCTTTATATTTGGAATATTCATTTCTTGCTTCTGTATAAGACTCGCAAATCTCGTCATAACCACTTTTGTTCATTTGTAATTCCTCTCAATAATTTTTAACAAACACACCCCCAATTAG
>Ga0265297_10007489_pt1 | contig 15099 bp, 12 predicted proteins | sample Munlanlwell13791_FD_192502 | JGI IMG/M metagenome (GOLD analysis project Ga0265297, IMG submission 192502) | Leachate microbial communities from a municipal landfill in Southern Ontario, Canada - Leachate well 137-91 | ecosystem: Engineered > Solid waste > Landfill > Unclassified | place... | reverse complement strand
ACTCTATTTCTTGTTCTAGTAACCCAATATCAAAATTAACTATGTGGTATACATCGGAATCCATTTCAATATTTGAATCTAGTATATGATAAAGTTTTGCATTAAATAACCTTGAAAAATTTAAAAAAGTGTGGTTACTCCATTGCCCAGAAGTTTCTTTACCTCCACCACGACACACAGGTTGAATTATTGTCCACTTTTCTTTAACCATATTACCTTTCCTTACTTACCCCTATACATAGTACATACCTCAGAAATAGCTTCTTCTATTGGTGTAAATTTAAATTCGCCATAGTCATTTAAAAATTTATGATTGTTTCCACTATATTCATTACCCATATCTTTAATAATTATTGGAACTTTTATTTTAAGTATATCTAAAATTAAAAGGGCTAATGAACTAAGTAAAATTGGTTGTCCTGAACAAATGTTATAAGTTTCTCTCCACACTTCTTTTTCTATAAAAATATTAATAATTTTCATTAGATCTTTTATATATAAGTAATCTAATCTTCTATTCTTATTAATCGTTATAGATTTATTATTTAGTGCGCTTAGAATACAGCTTGAAATAAATCGTTTTTCATTTTCATATTTTCCAAAAACACCAAATAATCTTAGACTTACACTATCTAAATCAGTTATAAGAAACAGATGCTTATTAATGATTGATTTAGAAAATCCATAAGGCTCTGTTGGAATATTTACATCAAAAAAATTTTCTGGCATGTTTGCTTTCCAACTTTCCCTATTATATTCTGCTGAAGTTCCTAGATTTATAAATTTTTTAAAATGACTTTTTTCCCGTAATAAATTAAAAAACATATATAAATTATTTGGTAGTATTCCATCTGGTTTTCCATCTTTTCCTTGTCCTAAAAAAGGGTCGTGCATAGCACAATGAATTACTACATCAAAAAATTTATCTTTAAACCAGGAACGGACTTCTTCGGAATTAATAAGGTTTAATTCTTTACTTGTTGGATAATATAATTGGTGAATTTCAGAAAAATATTCAATTATATTTTTTCCTATAAACCCACTACCACCTGTAACTAAAATTTTCATTAGATATCCAATTTAAACATATCGGCATAGTTTTTCCAAAAAGAACTTTTTGAAATAATGTCCTTTGCTATACTATGATATTCTTTTGCTTTTTCTTTTTCACCTATCTTATCATAACATCTTGAAGCACAATAAAAAGCAATTGCGTGATCATTTTTTGCTTTAATAGCATTAAGAAAACCATTTAAAGCATCTTGATAATTACCTAAAATATAATCACTATTTTCTATAAAATTTAATTCTAAGTTCATAACATATTGCATATCTTCAATCCATTCTGCTGTAAAATCTTCTGTTTCTACAATTGCTTTTTTATAATGACAATCAGCAAAAGATTTCTTAATGTACCCTTTTTCAAGACAGGTTTTATACATATCACTTCCTACTAGAGGAGTAGCCACGGTTATTCTAAACCAATTTGTTGGAATCTTTTTTAGAAATTCTCGTGCATCTTCTAAATCTTTTTTTGTTTCTCCAGGCATTCCAATAATTAAATTTACATCTGTATAAATTCCTAATTCCCTACAATCATTTGCAACACGCTCTATTATTTCAAGGGTTAAGGGTTTATGCATTAAGTCCTTTAGTACTCGTTGACTCCCAGATTCAACAGCAAGAACAATATGATTAACCCCAGCACTTTTTAAAGCTATTAAAATATCTTTTGTTAAAGAATATAATGCTAATCCGTTTTGAAATACAACTTTAACATTTAATTCTTTTACAATATCAATTATTTTTAAAGCTCGTTCTTTATCTTTTAAAAAATGATCGTCTTGAAAAATTAAAGTATGAGCGCCATAAATATTTTTTAGTTTTGTAAAATCTTCTTTAACACGTTCAAGACTAAAATATCTCATTTCTCTCCCGTGTACTGTGTGGGAAGAGCAGAAGGTACATTTGAAGTTACAACCCCTAGAAGTCATTACGTGATAATTTTGTGTTTTTTCTTCAACGGCAGAATACGCTATAATAGCAGGGCTAATTCCATAGTCATCAACATTACATAGTCCATAATCATAAAAAGGAATTTCATCTAAATCTTTAATAAAACTATATTGATATGTTTTGTTATTATAAACTTTTGTAAATGTTATCCAAGTGGGATCTTGTTCTAGATATTCTATTTTATCTTTTGCTTGGATAAATTTAAGTAAAGGAATTTCCCCCTCACCATAACAAAGAGCATCAAAGCAAATAGTTTGTTTAAAAATATCATCATACATATTTGTAGGTAAAGCCCCACCAGCAAAAATATAAGAATTAGGAAATAATTCTCTACAAATATCCCCTATATCAAGCATGTTTTGATATGCTGGGCTAAACAATGCAGATATGCAAATAGTTGTTGGATTAAAATCTTTATTTTGTTTAAGTGTATCCTTAAAAAAATCTTTAAAAGATTTATAATTAAAATTTTCTAATTTATTTAATATGATATTAAAATCAACAAGTTTTGTCTCTATAGCAGGAATGTACTTTTTAATATAAGAACTTAAAGACATAACCCCAATAGGCATATCTGCTAGAACATTCCCGAATTGCTTTCCATTTTTATCTCTAAACCTAGCATTACTTGTTGGATGTACAAAATCTTCATATCTAATACAAGGAGGAACAATAAATAAAACTTTTTCCATTATAATATAATCTCCAAATTATTATTTTTTATTACAGCAATTTTTATATTAGTACAAAACTGATTCTTTATTATATTTATAACTTCATTAGAATAGCTACCTACTACAATTAGTATTGCTTTAGTTGGATTTTTTTTTGCATACTCTGGAGAAACTATTTTGATATTCGATATTGGATATTTATCCTGTTTAAACTTAGCAGAGTCAATTATATATTTTATTTTTTTATCAAATCCGAAAACAGATATTAAAAACAAAGATTGATGTCCAGCCCCCCAAACTGCAATATCCCCATCAAAAGTATTAATAAACGAACTTAATTCTTTTTCAAGTAATTTTTTCTTATTTTTAAAAATTGTTGTATCTAGTGTTTTTCGTTTTTTAACGGTAACCGATAGAATATAATCATACCAGACTTCTTTACAATCCAGAACATCAAAACCATTTAATTGCATTACTAAACATAAAGTATCTTTAGTAAAATAAGTTAAATGATCTATCATAAACTCTGAAAATAAACCATTTTTTAAAATAAAATTAAAATTAGGAACCTCTATTATTCCTACACCATCATCATTAAGATTTAATTTTATATTAGTTAAAAATTCTTGTATGTTAGGAAGATGCTCCATATAGCTAAAAGAATAAAAAGCATCAAATGTATTAACAATTGGAATTTTTGTAAATACCCCAGATACTACAGGTATGCCTATTCTATTACAATATTCTGCTGAATCTTTATTAAATTCAATCCCAAAACTTTTTTTAGCATACTGTGTTACTATCTGTAGGTATTCCCCTTTTCCACAACCCACTTCACAAATAATTTTATCTTTTAAATTATAATTTTCTACAAATTCTTTAAATTGTTTGTGTCTAAAATTTATCATTTCTTCTGAAAATCCAGAAGCCCTTATAACTTCTTTATAATAATAAGGTGGATTAGAACTAGTTTGAATTAGCCCACAATTAGGACATTGATAAATTTTTAATTTAACCCCCTTCTTTTTTAAAGGCTTATCTGAAAAATACTGAACCTGTGAAGGGGTATTTATATATTTTAAAAGAGATTTTTTTAATGATGTATTACAAAGTCTACAATTAAACATCTAAAAATATTCCTTATAAATTTCTTGACATTCTATTAGTTTATAATCATCCCCTAAATTAAACCATTTTAAACTACCCGGTTTTAAAATAGTATCTTCTAAAACAGAAAAAGGGTGTGTATTAATTCTATATAAAAAAGATATAGCGTGACCCCGTTCATTGAATGGTAATATAGTCTCAAATGTTCTAATAAATTGTTTGTTTATTAAATTATCAAAAATAACATTTCCTATTTCAGTTTCTAAACATTTAATAATTCGTTCTTCCGAATATTCTTTAAATCGTATAATACTTCCAGGAACGTGCCAACCTTTTCCAAAATATTTATCATCCCTCCAAGATAACAATATTCTATTTTCTGTATCCTTAATTATTAAATCAACATTAACTAATGGAACTAAACTACTAACTAATAAAAAAACATCTTCAGGCAATCCCTCATTAGGATTTTCTACTTTCTTCAAATCTAGCAATTGAAATCATCCTCCGTAAATACATTAGTATAATTAACTGGTAAGTCTTTTCCATATATCTTTTTAACAAGATACTTATCAATAAATTCTTTATCTTCTGCTAGTAAACAAGTATCTTTATTAAATGCTTTTATTTTTAAACATCTGTTATGTATTGTTTCTAAAGATTCCTCAAATAGGTTTCCCATTGAACAATAAAAATAGGGACAAGGCAAAACATCACCATATTGTGTTATAGAAAAAATATTTCTCCCAGCAACACAATTTCTTTCTTCATTAACCCCATAAGCAGGAGTAAGATGTGAAAATACATTATAATTTTTTTCTAGTTCTTCTAGATATTCTAAATCTTTTCTATCTATTAAATCATTAAAACACCCTTCCCAGGCTCCTACTGGTTTAGCAAATGTTACAAAAACTCCAACTCCTCGTCTGTTAAAATAATTAAGATAATTAATAAATTCTATTGAATATAACCTATTTTTTGTTACAACGGTTTGCATAAAAAGTCCTAATCCAGAATTTTGAATAGTATCAACCGCTTTTAATACCCTATCTGCGGAACCTTTCGCTTGTCTAAAAGAATCATGTTCTTCTTTATTTAAGGAATCCAGACTTAATTGAATACGATCAATTCCAATATCTTTTAAATGTTTTGCAGATTCTTCATTTATTAACCAACCATTAGAATCACAGTTAATATAAAATTTTTGAGGATTTATTGCTTCAACTACTTGATCCAAATCTTTAAAAGCTAAGGGTTCCCCCCCAGTAATAGTAACTCTAGCCATGTCCAGTTTATCTGCTTGCTCGAAAATGTTTTTAATATCATCAGGTACTAGAGATCTTCTATCTTTTTTTTGTTTTACTTTATCAATACTACAATGTTGACATTTAAAATTACAGATATAATTATATTGTAATTGAATAATTGGTGCTATTTTATTTTTAATTATTTTTTCATAAACCAAGGGCTTTTCTTCTTTTAATTTATTTCTATTATTTAATTCTTTTTGATTCACTTCTTCATTCCTCCTTTAAAATACCTATCATATATTTCTGGATGACTATTAAGATATTCAGGGTAATTTCTAGGATCATAGTCTTCATATATCCAATTCCATGCTAAAGGGGTTTGCCCCTTTGTACTGTCATTCCACCCCCAATTATTATCTATACGTTCTTGTATTTTAGCAACGTCTGTAAATTCTGGAATATTAAATTCTTGATGAGGATGCCCTTTAATACATTCTGAAGCAGCTTCAGCACCACCACATTTAGTAAAATGCCAACCAGCATTAGGAATAGTTTGTCCTTCTGGACGATTTGCTTCAATCCATTTTCCAACTCTTCCTATACCACCAGCTTGTAAAATATATCTGAATGGTGTACATAGCGTATAGGGAAAAGCAGTATTCGTAGTTACATAATTAAACCACCACATACACCATCTAAGATGTAATGTTGATACTTTATTTTGATCAAATACTTCAGGTATGAGTGCTTCTTTTTTAATAGCAATATCGCCATCAGCGGATATAATATATGCCTTTTCTGGATCACAATTCTTTTTTAATGCTTCTAAAACAAGGGTGGAATCAACCCTAGTAAAAAATAATCCTAACCCCCCTCGTCCATTATAATCATTTCCATCAATAATATGTACTATTTTATCTTCAAATTTTTTAAAGCGTTCCTTGTTTTCATTATAATGCATTTTTTGAGGCCGTCTTGAACAACTAAAGGGATGTTCTACAATAAAAAATTTGTCCACAACATCATAAAGCTCGTGTAAGTTTAAATCTAAAATATCTAATTCATTACAAAGATGAACAACATATTCAATCATTTTTACCTCATACTTTCTTCAAATTCTTTTCTATCTAAAAATGGAAATAGGTCTTCCATTGACTTAGAAATAATAGTACCATCTTCTAAAATTTCATTTTGTACTCGTGGCATTGTTAATTGTTTGGGATTAATCATAACTTCACAAATAACAGGGCCATTATATTCAAGAACGTTTTTTATTTGTAAATTTATATTATTGTGGTTAGAAATCTTAAATATGGGAATATCATAAGCAATTGCTATTTTTGAGATACTAGGCAATGTAACCCCACTAGAATTATCACAAGCAACTAACTGTACTTTAAAAAATTTATTTTGTGTGTTTCTAATAGAGCCATATTCCCCATTATTCCATATAAATAATTTTATAGGCAAATTATATCTTTTTATTAACTGTAGTTCTTGTATATTATGTTGTAAAGAACCATCCCCTTCAATACAAATAATTCTTTTTTCTTTATTAGAAGCAAAAGAAACTCCAATTGCATAAGGAATAGCATAACCCATACTTCCTAATCCTGGTGAAAAAAGGTATCTTTGCCCTTCTTTTATTTTAATTGCTTGTGATGTTATTTCAGCGGCACTTCCCGAACTAGAAGGAATAATAATATCATCTGAATTTAATAATTTAGATAATTCTTCAATAAAGACATAACTATTAACAAAATCTTTTTCTTGATAATATTCAGAAAGACATATAGGATATTTTTCTTTAAGTTTAGTACACGTATTTAACCATAACAAATGAACAGGTAAATTAGATAAATCTTTTTCTAATAGACTATCTATAAAGTTTTTAGCATCACAATTAAATTTAATTAAAGAAGAACTAAAAGGTTGCTTATTAATTTCAAAAGGGTCAATATCAATAATAATTTTTTCTGCCCTAGGAGCGAAATTATTTGGTTGAAAAGCAGTAGTACCAAAATCTAATCTATTTCCAATAGATATTAATAAGTCAGATTGTTGTAATATAAAATTCGCATAACGAGAAGAAATACTGCCAGGTCTTCCAAAATACAAAGGATCATTTTCATCCATAAAATCATTTGCTTTCCAAGAAAGAAGAACAGGTATATTTAATTTTTTAATTAATTTTTTAAAATTAGATAAAGCTCCGGAAAGTCTAACACCATTACCAGCTAAAATAACAGGTTTTTTAGATTGAAATAATTTCTTAATTACATAATTTATTTTACCATCGTTTTGTAATTGTAATTCATTACGAACAGTATATGGGCTTCCAATTTGTAATCCAGATAGTAATTTTGATTCATTTATCAATGAATTTTGCACATCTAAAGGAATTTCTAAAAAAACAGGTCCTTTTCTTCCTGTAGTAGCATAATGAATAGCTTCATCTAAATAATACCTTATAATTCTAGCGTCCAATACTGTTTTAGAATATTTTGTTATTGATTCTACTATTGAAATAGAATTAATTTCTTGTATTCCCTTTTGTCTAAGATTAGAATCCTCAATCATATCCTTAGTTTTAACTTGTCCAGCAATAACTAATAAAGGGATACTATCAATATATGCAGATGCAATTCCTGTAATACAGTTTGTTACCCCAGGGCCAGTGGTACAAATAACAACTCCGATATTTTCAGTATAACTAGAATATGCTTCGGCACAAATAACTGAAGCTTGCTCGTGTAAATTAGGTATAATATTTAAATTACTTTTTCCAGCAGAATCAACAAGAAACATTGCTCCACCACCAGAAAGTAAAAAAATATCTTTTACACCTAGTTGTTCTATATATTTCATTACATAATCAGAAACAGTAATCAAAGATTTTCTCCTTATATTAGTTTAGTAATATCCTTTAATACACTTTTAATATTATTATTTATATGAAAACATTTTATATTAGGATTTAATTCTTTTGCATCCCTAATATTTTTTTCATTATCATCTATAAAAATATCTGCTTTTCCAAACCACTGTAAATATTCACCTTTTGTTTTAAAAGGATTTATTATTGGATCATCTTCTCTATAAGATGGAATAATTACTATTGAATTAAACCATTTAAAATTTTTAAATAACCACCAAGAAGATAAATAAGCCAATTTTGAAGGAACCGCTGTTATTGCTATATTTATAACTTTAGTTCCATTTTCAATAAACCAATTATAAATTTCAGTATTAGGTTTTAAATTTAAATAGTATCCTAATCTAAATCTGTCAAGATATTTTAAATAATTTTTGTCATCTATAATTAAACCAGTTAATGAAATCCAATTTTTAAATTCCTTATCTAAATCATTAAGAACATCATCAATATCCCAAGCAATTGTAATCATCTTTCTTCTCCTAAATAATTACTTCTGTTTTTCTATTTGAATAATTTTCCATAATAAATTTATCATCATATACCGAATCGTTTGGAAATTGTGTAGTTGAAATTTCTTCAAATACGCAACCATTGTTTGTTGAAAAACTATGTTTTTTATTTCTTTCAACAGTTAGTATGTCACCAACACCTAAAACTTTTTTTTGATCTTCAAGGGTAACTAGCATTTCTCCATATAAAACAATAAAAGTTTCTTCTTTTTTTATATGATAATGGGAGGGGTGCCTTTGTTTTGGTAACATTACTAATATTTTTTTAGCATACTCTCTATTTAAGCACGTTATAATTGTGGCTCCTAATTCATAAAATTTTTCAAGTCCATAATGATGGGAAAGTTCAAATTTTATTTTTCCTGAAGGAATTACTACACCACTTTTGGATAAATAGGTTCTTACATTATCTACAACAGATAATACTTGTTGTCGTATATTACCAAAAGTCATATTATTTGAAGTTATGGGTTTATTTTTTATAATATCTTTTGTTGCTACAAATATACTGTATTTAGAAAAATTACTTGCTGATATTTGTTTATCAAGAAGAGGAATGGCAAAAAAGATATCATTTATATTTATTTTTTCACCAACTACAATATCCCTTTTTGCATATATTCCTCGCTGAAGCCCCTGAAGATCATTTTTTTCTTTTTCACTGATTATATATCTTCCTTTATCTATACCACAAGTAACTACAGCTTCTGTAACGGATTGTAGCCAATTATGAATTTGATCTGGAGTGCAAGAATAAGCATTTTTAGTTTCACAATCTAAATCAATATGTTTTTCAAGTATTTGAATTTTTTTACCTAAAGCTGTTTTTACTGATTTATAATTATCTGGAAATTCATGTGAAGAAAATCCGATAGGAATATCTATAAAATTTTCTTTTAATAAGTCTATTTGATTTAATTCTAAGTTTTCTTCTTTAGTAGGATATTCCGCTCTGCAGTGAAGAAATGCTATTTGTTTTTTTCTATTTTTAAAAAAAGAATAAACATTATGAAGTTCCTCTAAGGAAGTTCCCGCTGTTGAAATAATTATAGGTAAGTCCGTAGTAGCTGCTTTTTGAAGAAGTTCCCAATCAGTGCAAGAACAACTTGCAATCTTTAAAAAATTACATTTATGATCTATAACTGTATCTACTGAAACTTCATCAAATGGGGTTGCTCCTACTAAAAAACCAAAATCTTTTGCTGAATTTATTAAAATTTTATATTGATCTGGTGTTAAATAAGTTTCTGTAAATCTTTTAATATACTTAAAAGACATATCTTTTTTATAATCTGGATGAATAAAAGAATCTAAGGTGTCCCTATATTGAAATTTAATTGCTATATCAAAAATAGCAAAGTATGGTTTACATACAGTATAAAATTCTTTTATAATTTCTAAACCTTTATCTAAATTACCTTGATGGGAATTTGCCATATCTAAAATTATCAATAATTTATTACTTAACATCATACTTTCTCCATTTTAAAATTTTTTATTAGTATAATCAGAAATTCTTATTTAATATTTATAATATTAAAGGTACAACAACATAATTACTAATAAATAATATATATATTTACTATAAAATCAAGTAAATTTTTAATAAAGATATAAAATAAATAGAAAAAAATAGAAATATTTACAATATAACGAGGTAGTAAAATGTTTTTTGAAACAATTAATATTAGTTCTGGATCACTTAATCTTGGAACTTTAGTTGTAACACAAACAACTGATTTAGATCCACCAGCATATCAAGGCCGAGGAGATTATCACCCTAGAAAAATTTATGTAGAAAACAAATCAGGTAAAACAGCTAATTATGGATTAATGACTACTCGTGAATATAATTTTTATACAGGAACTCTTTCTTATTCATCTTTAAAACCAATCGATACAGCAACTACAGATACGTATGAAAATATAATAGGTGAAGTTACCTATGTCCTTGCAGAAGGAACATCAGGACATACTGGAAGTTTAAATTTTTATTTAGTAAGGGAATAAAATATGAGGATATTGTGGGAACAGGACAAGAGCAGGCAATTACTGGTGAACTTTTTAAGTGGGGCAGCATTACTCTTAATATTATTCTTGGTTTGCTTGTCTATATTTTCAGAAATACAATAAAAACTTTAAATACCAAAATAGATAAAAACGAAGAAACAACTCATGAATCCTTTGTAAAGATAGCAGAGGGACAAAAAGAAGAAAGAAAATTTTGGCAACAAGTTTTTGGGGATATTGATAAAAAATTAGAAGAACATGGAAAAAAAATTAATTTAAATTGTAAAACAACTGGGGAATTACAACAAAAAATTAATTCTGAATTAAATAGACTTGATGAAAAATTTGAATCTTCAAAAGAACTTTGTGATACAAGACATAGTGAGGATAGGAATAAATCTCACAAAAGGAAAAAAATAATTAAATGAGTTTAAGTGGAGTTATAACAACTACACAACAAAAAGTAACTGGGACTATTCGAGGAACTTTAGACCCCAGTTCTTCAGGAAAAGTAGCCCCGTATGGGTTTATTTATGAAAATACCATTAACGGTGATGCTTATATAAAGCAGGGTTCCGGTTCTTTAAATTGGAATAAAATAATTGCTGGTTATGGAATTGAAACTACATTAACTGGTGGATCAGGAAATCTTGCTACTGCTAATGCTATTAAGACGTACGCCGATTCTTTAATACCAGAATTAAATGCACTTGTATATAAAGGGGTAATAGACTGTTCTTCTAATCCAAACTATCCAGCAGCAGATTGTGGCTGGACTTATAAAATAAGTGTAGCTGGAAAAATTGGTGGAGTATCAGGTAAAGTAGTAGAAATAAATGATCTTGCAATATGTACCCAAGATAATACGCCATCTGGGGATGAATCCTCTGTAGGTACATATTGGGATGCTATTCAAACAAATATTGATGGTGCTGTTACTGGCCCAGCGTCTTCTACAATAAATGGAATTCCTTCTTTTAGTACCATACTTGGGAAAACAATTCAGGATAGTGGGTATATTGCTCAAGATGCCACTACTTCCCAAAAAGGATTTATACAATTAAGCAATCTTTATTCTGGTACTTCACAACTTTTAGCTACTACAGAAAAAGCATTATCTGATGGATTAAATACAAAAGAAAATTCTTTTTTAAAAGGAAATATATTAGCTGGTTCTTCTAGGCTTTCTGTTTTAAGTGGTACAAGTGTCCTTCATACTAACAACACTACTGTTGATGTTATTGAACAAAATATAGTACATCAAAATTTATCAGGAAGTGGAACTCATACTCATAGTCAAATAGATACCCATATTGATGGAACTTCAGATTTTCATTCTGCTTTAGTTATAACCAACACTCCTTCTGGAAGTTTAAATTCAACAAGTGTTCAAAATGCTTTATATGAACTAGCATTGGAAACAGATAGAATTCCAAATTCAAGTGCTGGTATCTGGACTTCCCCGTCGGTCACTGGAGGATCTGGAACTATTACAATTGGATCTGGGGAGTATCTTTTATATTCATCCTCTGCTTATGATGAAACAACTTTAACTAAATATACTATTGCTGGAGGAACCTTTACAGTTCCAGAAGATAGTACCATCCATTATATAGTTGCAGATTATAATAATGGAATTCCTATAACTAAAATTATTTCAGACGTTACTATAATAAATCAAGCAAATATTATTCCTATTTTAACTGTTTATAATTTATTAAGTACCGTTTTATATTTATTTTGGGATAATATGGCTAAAGGTTTAGCTAATAAACTTAGCCATCGTCTAGTAAAAACAGAACGATTTAAAATACAACCGGGAGGACTAGTATTAAGCGAGCAAGCAACCAGACTTGTAAATATTACAGGTGGTTATGTTTGGTTTGGTGGTTGCTATACTACTTTACAAACAGTTAATTCTGGGGTATCTGGTGAATACATTGCTTTTTATTATCACGTTGGAGGTGTTTGGACTAGAACAACTGGGACACAGTATAATAATACACAGTACGATGACGGAACAAACCTACAAACATTAAATCCAAATAAATATGCTGTAAACTGGGTATATCGAGGATTTTCTGAAGATCCTGTTAATGTTGTAAATCGACCAGTTATAGTTTTAGGGGCAGATAATTATACTTTAGCAGAAGCAATAGCAAGTAATCCTCCACCAAACCTTCCCCCCGTAATGTCTAGTTTTACATTACTCGTTGGACGAATTATTGTTAAAAATGGTGAGTCTACTGCTACTCAGATAGATGTTCTTGAAACGGGTGATCTTGGATTTTCTTCTATTACTATTCATAATGGGTTATCAGAACTTCAAGGAGGAACAATAGATGAATACTATCATTTAACAAATTCTGAACATATCGTGGCTACACAAGTTGCTTCTGATACTTTATCTGGTATTTTATCTCCAATCGACTGGTCTACTTTCAATAATAAACAAGATATTATTAATAGTGGTAATCTAACAGGTACAGAAAATCAAATAACTGTAAGTAATGGAACTGGAGTTGTTATTGGTGCAGGAACATTATTATCATTACCTCAAGACATAGCAACCACATCAGAACCAACATTTAATCGTGTAACCCTATCAGCTACCCCTTTTAGTGATACAGATGCTTCTACAAAAAAATATGTAGATGATATGTTTCCTGTTCAAGAAAGTAATTTATTTTTTAATGATGTTTCAACATTAAATTCGTCATCGACTAAGCACGGTTTCTTACCACGATTATCTGATAATAATAATCAATTTTTAAATGGACAAGGAAACTGGACAACTCCATCAGGAACAGCATCAAATTCATATTCTTTAACTTCTTTTACTGGACAAACTTCAGTTAATGTTCTTCATAATTTTGGAACGTATCCAATAGTTCAAGTATTTTTAGATACAGGTACCGTTGAAATCCCTTATTCAATAACACACAACACTGTTTATGATTTTACTGTACTTTTTACAACCTCTACTAATGGAAGTATTATAGCATCTGTTGGAAGTCCTCAACCACAGTCTTTATCAACAATAACAAATGATTATTCTATTTTAACTAGTGATAGAATATTATATGTAACATCTGCTGATAAATTATTAACACTTCCTACAGCTATTGGAAATTCTGGAAGAGAGTATATTATAGATAATGCATCACCTGGGGATATATTTTTATCAGGAAGTCTAGGACAAAAAATTGAAAATGAAAATCTTCAAACTATTCCGCCTAGTTCAGCAATTAATGTATATAGTAATGGAAGTAATTATAGAATATACTAATAAAAAATATGATTATCTATTAACGAGGAATAAGTGAGTTATTTTTCAAAATTTTCGCAAGACATTGTAGTATCAACAGTAAATAGTTCTACAACCAATTTAACATCAGGTTCTTTATTTACAGGAACTATTGAAAGCACTTTAAATTATGCTGGGATACAAGTAAGCCTCTTTATGGATCAAAATGCTACTGTATATGTTGAACAATCACCTGATACAACCCCTACTGGACCACATTGGGATATTTCGGATTCATATAATTATTATGCAGATCAAACTTTTGGTATAACTGTTCAAGCCATTTCTAGTTATGTTCGTATTCGTGTTCAAAATACTGGAAGTGCTACAACAAATTATTTAAGATTACAGACTGTATTTTGTCCTATTGTAGAAGCAGTTCCTCGATCACTAGATTCAAAAGGGAACTTAAAAGTAGCTTTGCAGTCTGTAAAAGATGCCTATGGATTTGTTGTAGAAAATACCCCTGCTGGGGAACAAAGGGTAGTCACTCCAGTACGATTAGTGGGTTCAACTTTTGAAGGAACTACTATCGACACTAATTTTTGGACAGTAACAAATACAAACGGGGGAACAACTACACAAGCCAATGCAATTGTAACTCTTGCCACGAATACTACTGCTAATGGAGCAACAGTGTTACATTCTGTAAGACGGGCCAGATCGATATCTAGTTCTACTATGAGTTTTAGAGCTTATATTCAATTATCTGCTGGAATTACAAATAACAAAAGAAGATGGGGAATAGCTTACGGGGCTACAATGCCTACTATTACCGATGGTGCTTATTTTCAATTAGATGGGGATACCCTTAGTATAGTTGTTTTAAATAATTCATCTGCAAATACAGTTTCGTCTGGAAATTTTAATGGAACACTAGGAAAAACATTTTCACCCGGAACAGATATACATACGTATGAAATATATTTTACAGGATTTCAAGTTTGGTTTATAATAGGGGATGAAATTCTACATTCTTATATTTCAACTACCCCCGCTTGGGCAGCTACATTAAATCACTATATCTATATGGATAATGTAAACTCTGGTGGAATAATTACAAACAGTACCTTACAATGTGCCGCTGCAAATATAAAAAGATTTGGAACTTTATCAACTCAACCAATATCAAGATATCAATCTGGAATTACAACAGCACTTCCTGGTAGTGGAATTATTTGTAAATATGGCCCAGGAAATCTTCAAGCAATGATAATATCTTCTTTTAGTTCTGGTTCTGTTATAACTCTTTATGATGGTACAACTACTGGAGGAATTATTATACATT
>Ga0265297_10007488_pt1 | contig 15100 bp, 17 predicted proteins | sample Munlanlwell13791_FD_192502 | JGI IMG/M metagenome (GOLD analysis project Ga0265297, IMG submission 192502) | Leachate microbial communities from a municipal landfill in Southern Ontario, Canada - Leachate well 137-91 | ecosystem: Engineered > Solid waste > Landfill > Unclassified | place... | reverse complement strand
CGCCCGGGGCATGCGGATCTGGCGGGGTTTTTGAAATACGGGTTCACGGATATAAGAGAGGTCCTGGAGAGGGCCTCGGCGCGCAGCACAGTAGCTACCGTAGCCGCGGGCGCCTTGTGTAAAACACTGCTTTCCGTTTTCGGCATAAAGATCAAGAGCCGTGTTCTGTCCGTAGGAGGTGAGAATTCCTGCTCGGGGATCTCCTCCAAGATAAAAGAAGCGGCCGAAAACAGGGATACTGTAGGCGGAACCTTTGAGGTCATATCCAGCGGGGTTCCGGTTGGGCTGGGAAGCTATGTGCAGCCTGACCGCAGGCTGGACAGCCGCTTCGCCGGGGCGGTAATGTCTATACCGGGGGTCAAGTCTTTTGAGGTCGGCCTGGGCCTGGGGTATTCCGTAAGTTTCGGTTCCGAGGTGCATGACCCCATATACTATAAAAAAGGCGCCGGATATTTCCGTAAAACCAACAATGCCGGAGGCATCGAAGGCGGCATATCGAACGGAGAGGATATCATCCTGCGCGCCTGTATGAAACCTATCGCCACCCTGATGCGTCCGCTCGAATCCGTGGATATACGCACGAAGAAAGCATCCAGGGCCGCCACAGAACGTTCGGATATATGCGTCGTAGAGTCCGCCGGGGTGGTAGCGGAATCGGCGTGCGCTTTTGTCCTCGCCGATGCCTTCCTGGAAAAATTCGGCTCGGATGCGCTGCCGGACATAAAGAAAAGTTTTGCCGTGTACATGGACAGGATAAGGCATGCCTAATTTCAGTTACTATAATGTAGAAGTAGGCAAAACCGAGGATACTAAAGAGGTTGTGATCAGCGGGGAGGTGATCAATAACTCCGATAAGTCGTATGCTACCGTGGCGGTACGCATCGTGCTGTTCAAGAAAAACATTACGGTAGCCAATATGGTGTTCACCGTGCACGGGCTGCCGGCAGGAGGCACGCGGAACTTCAGGAAGACGATATCGGAGCTTGATTACGAGCAGGTGGGCAAGGATATTACCCGTTTCGATATATATACCGAAACGGCTTTTTAAGTCTTGCGGTTAGACGGGGTCGTTTATTGCGTCTATTGGGACAAAGGGGATTGCGCGGATGAATATTTATTTGGTGGGCTTTATGGGCACAGGAAAGTCCTCGACGGGCCGCGTGCTGGCGGAAAAAATGGGTTATGATTTTGTTGATCTGGACAGTCTGATAGAATCGCAAGAACGGCGCAGGATCGCGGATATATTTTCCAAAGAAGGGGAAAAGTATTTCCGTAAAATCGAAAAGAGGGCCTTAAAACAAGTCTCTTTGCGGAAAGGCATTGTGGTTGCCTGCGGCGGAGGCGCGGTGCTGGACGATGTGAATGTCAGGGTTATGAAGAAGACAGGGAAGATGGTCTGCCTGAGCGCCAGCGTAGACGAGATAATAAAAAGAGTCTCCGGCAGCAAAAACCGCCCCTTGTTAAGAGTCAGCGAGCTGAGAAGCAGGGTGGAGTCGCTGCTAAAGGCGCGTTCTTCCCGTTACGGAATGTCCGATACGGTAATAGACACATCCGGTTTATCGGTCAGGCAGGCCGCCGGGAAGATAACAAGATACTTATCCGCGGGGAAATGAACAGTTTCGAATCCTTGGTCAGCCTTAACCTTATGCAGAATGCCGGAAGCGGGCACTTGAGCCGGCTGCTGGAAAGATTCGGTTGCCCGGAAGAGATTTTCAGGGCGGGGTTCGGAGAACTTGAGGATATCGCGGGCACCCGGCTTGCCGGAGAGATAACTTCTTTTGACCGCAACAGGCTGGATGAGGAACTGGCCCGGGCGAAGAAATGCGGGGCCAGCGTAATCACTTTTCTTGACCGCGGGTACCCTTTGAACCTTAAAGAGATCCCGGGATTCCCGATAGTGCTTTATGTGCTTGGGGAAATGATTGAAAAGGATATTTTCAGCCTGGGCATAGTGGGTTCGCGCCGAGGTTCTGCTTACGGGTTAACGAATGCGGAAAAATTTGCCGGGGAATTGGCTGCGGACGGGATGACCATAATTTCCGGCCTGGCCCGCGGGGTGGATACCTGCGCCCACCGCGGCGCTTTGAAAGCGCGCGGCCGTACGATCGCGGTAATCGGCAGCGGTTTTAACCACATTTACCCCGCAGAGAACGCTTCTTTGGCGGAGCAGATTTCCGGAAACGGAGCGGTAATATCGGAATTCCCCATGGACACGATGCCGCTGGCGCGCAATTTTCCCAGGCGCAACAGATTAATCAGCGGGTTAAGCCTGGGAGTCCTGGTTGTGGAAGCGGCCAAGAACAGCGGGGCTTTGATAACCGCGGACTTTGCTTTGGAACAGGGAAGGGATGTTTTCGCTTTGCCCGGAAGGATCGATTCTCTTTATTCCTCCGGGGCGAATGAGCTTATTAAGCAGGGGGCCAAGTTAGTCACCCGCAGTGAAGAGATTCTTGAGGAACTTGGGCAGGCGCTTCCTTCGGGTAAAAAAGCGCCGGCGGAGGCAGGAGCCCTGCCCGAAGATGCACAAGAGGCGGCCTTATACGGTTATATAGGGAATGAAGCCGTAAGCATAGATAATCTGATAGGGAAGATGTCTTTACCGAGCGGCCGGATGGCAAGCCTGATTCTTAACTTGCGTTTCAAGAAAATGATCAGGGAACTTCCCGGTAAACAATTCGTAAGGAGTTAAATGAGCAAAAATCTAGTTATTGTCGAGTCTCCCACCAAAGCAAAAACGATAGGAAAAATCCTCGGGCCTGATTTCAGCGTGGTCTCTTCCATGGGGCATATTATCGATCTGCCGAAGAAAGAGCTTGGCGTGGATATCGAGCAGGAGTTCAAGCCCGAGTACGTGGTTATCCCCTCAAGGAAGAAGCTGCTTACCCAGTTGAGGAAGGAGGCCAAATCCAAAGAGAAGATTTACGTGGCTACCGACCCCGACCGTGAAGGAGAAGCGATCGGATGGCAGATAAAAGAAAGAGTTTTTAAAGGCAAGGATGTCTTGCGGGTGAGTTTTCACGAGATTACCCCCCATGCGATAAGCGAGGCTTTCAAGTCTGCCAGGGAATTCGACGCCAATATGATCGAAGCCCAGGCCGGGCGCAGGGTGCTTGACCGTATCGTAGGCTATTTTCTCAGCCCGCTGCTTTGGAAAAAACTTGCCCGCGGATTAAGCGCCGGGCGCGTACAGTCGGTTGCCCTAAAGCTTATCGTAGAACGGGAACGGCAGATACTCGCCTTCAAGGCGAAAGAGTACTGGGAGATATCCGCTAAACTCGCAAAGCGCGGCGTTGCCGGGGAAAGCGCATTTTGCGCCAAGCTCGAGAAGATCGGAGACAAGAAAGCCGAGATTGGCAATAAAGAGGAGGCGGAGAGGATTATAAGCCTTTTACAAGGCAAGGATTTCAAGGTCTCTTCCGTAAAACAGACGGAGAAAAAACGCTATGCACCCGCTCCGTTCATCACCAGCACCATGCAGCAGGAGGCCTTCAACAAGCTGAAATTCAACGCTTCCAAGACTATGCTTGTAGCGCAACAACTTTATGAGGGGATCAATATCGGGGAGGATAATCCTATAAGCTTGATAACCTATATGCGTACGGATTCCCCTTCCGTGGCCCCGGAGGCGATAAGCGAGGTACGTGAACATATCGGCAGGTTTTTTGGGGATAATTTCCTTCCCGAGAAGCCTAACGTATTCAAGGCCAAGAAGACCGCCCAGCAGGCGCATGAGGCTATCCGCCCGAGCTATATATCCCGCTCCCCGGAAAGCCTGAAGAGTTTTCTCGACCATGATCAGTCCCGCCTGTATGAACTGATCTACAACCGTTTTCTGGCCAGCCAGATGAAACCGGCCGAATTCATGGTGACTTCGGTGGATATTTCAGCGGACGAGTATCTTTTTTCCTCAAGCGGCAGCCGCCTGCTCTTTGAAGGGTTCCTGTCGGCGTATAATAACAAAACGGATGATAAGGAGGGCGAGGATGAGGATAAGGGGAAGGCCGCTAATTTCCTCCCCCAGCTTGCCAAAGACGAGGCGCTCGAGTTGAACGAGCTTTCCCCTTCTCAGCATTTTACAAAGCCGCCTCCGAGGTTTTCGGACAGCTCGCTGGTAAAAGCCCTGGAAGAGGAGGGCATAGGAAGGCCTTCGACTTACGCCCCGATCATTTATACTCTCATCCTGCGTGATTATGTGCGCAGGATCAAGGGGTACCTGCATCCGACCGAGCTCGGTTTCAAGGTCAACGACATGCTGGTGGAATATTTCCCCAGGGTTATGGATACTAAGTTTACCGCTTTTATGGAAGAGGAGTTGGACGGCGTAGAAGAGGGCAGGATGAAGAAACTTGATGTGTTGAAAGAGTTCTATGCCCCTTTCAAGGAGAACCTTGATTTTGCGCAGGCAAACATAAAAAAGGAGGTCGTAGTCTCGGACCAGGTCTGCGACAAGTGCGGGAAACCGATGATCTTCAAGTGGGGGAAAAGAGGGAAATTCCTGAGTTGTTCGGATTTCCCCAAGTGCAAGAATTCCAAATCCATCACCTCCGGGGTAAAATGCCCGGTGGAGAACTGCGGGGGCGAGCTGATCGAGAGGCGTTCCAAACGCGGATTTTTCTACGGGTGTTCGAATTTTCCGAAATGCACGTTTACTTCGCGCACCCTCCCGCAGGAAAAAGAAGAGAAACAGCCGGATACCGAATAAATGAAGAAGCATATAGATAAATTCATGCGTTATCTGGAAATAGAGAAGAATTATTCCGGGCATACCCTGTTGAATTATAAGCTGGACCTTGAGGACTTCGAAAAGTTCTTAGGCGGCACGGACGTAGCGCAAATAGATTATCTTTCGCTCAGGAAATACCTTGCGGTATTGAAGGAAAAAAACCTGTGTAGCCGTACTGTGGGGCGGAGGCTTTCCGCTTTGCGCAGTTTCTTCAGGTTCCTCTCGCGGGAAGGATACATAAAAGCCAATCCTATCCTTATGCTTTCCAGCCCCAAGCTGGAGAAGCACTTGCCTTCATTTATGACCGAGGAGGAGGTCAAGAAGCTGATCGAGTCGGCTTCGGACGCCAACGGCGCAGGCATAGCCGGATTACGCGACCGGGCAATACTCGAAATGTTTTATTCCAGCGGCCTGCGTATTTCGGAGCTCGTCGGCTTGAACGTGGACGATATCGATTTTATCAGCGGGATCGTGAAAGTAAGAGGAAAGGGCAAGAAGGAAAGGGTGGTTCCCGTAGGGGAAGCGGCGCTGGGCGCGCTCAGGGGCTATCTCGGGAAGAGAAAAAAAGAATCTTCCGCCGTTTTCCTGAACAGGAACTCACGCCGCATAAGCACGCGGGGAGTAAGTTATACGCTGGCGAAATACCTGCATTCGGCGGGGATCAAGCCGGGGATCTCCGCGCACACATTCCGCCATTCTTTTGCCACGCACCTGTTGAACCGGGGAGCGGATTTGCGCACGGTGCAGGAGCTTTTAGGGCACGCCAATCTTTCTACGACACAGATCTATACGCATTTGACCACGGAAAGACTGAAAAGTGTTTATGACAAGGCCCACCCTCACGCTTAGGGCGTAGGAGGCAAGATAAAAATGTCCATATTTTACGATTTTATATCCCTGGTTTTTGTCCTGGCGCTCCTGCCGGTTTACCTGATTAAAGGAAAATTCCATAAAGGTTTTTCCCGCAGGATAGGGTTTTTGCCCCGCGGTTTGGATTTAGACAGGCCTATATGGATACATGCAGTCAGCGTAGGGGAAGCGTCTTCCGTGAAGGGCCTGGTTGCGCAGTTAAGAAAAGAATACCCCCGCAAAAAACTGGTTATTTCCACGGTGACCGCTACGGGGAATAAAATAGCGCGCGCATTGGCCGGGGAGGGGGACTTCTTGACTTACCTCCCCCTGGATTTCGGTTTTATAGTAAGCAGGGTGATAAAGAGAATCAAACCTTCTTTGTTTATCATAGCCGAAACCGAAATATGGCCCAATTTGATTAGACATCTGCATGAAAACAATGTGCCTGTAGTTACGGTCAACGGCAGGATCTCCGATAAATCTTATTCCGGTTACCGGATGATAAAACCGTTGATCCGCCCGGTGCTGCGCCTGGTTGATTTTTTCTGCGTGCAGTCGGCAACCGATGCCGACAGGTTATGCTCCCTGGGGGTGGAGAAGGAAAAGGTGCGCGTTACGGGGAATGTAAAATTCGATATCGAACTTGGGCATGAAACGGATTCTTCCAGGATCCGCCGCGAGCTTTATCTTGTTCCGGAAGACAAGCTGTGGGTATGCGGCAGTACGCACCAGGGGGAGGAGGAGATAATCATCGAGGCTTATGCGCAGGCGCTGAAATCGGTCCCCGGGCTGAAACTGCTCATTGCCCCGAGGCATACGGAACGCCGGCAAAAGGTCGCCGCGGCGGTTTCCGCGCATTCTTTTACCCCGGTTTTTATATCTTCCCTGGGAGGGTTTTGCCCGGCTTGCGCGGGCAGGGCAATCTTCATATTGGATATTATGGGAGAGCTGCAGAGTTATTATTCGGCCGCGGACGCCGTTTTTGTAGGCGGCAGCTTGGTGAAAACCGGGGGGCATAATATAATTGAGCCGGCAGCGAGAAAGAAACCTGTGTTATTCGGCCCCCATATGTTTAATTTCAGGGACATCAGCCGGATATTTTTAGAGAATAAGGCCGGGATAATGGTGCACGATGCCAAAAGCCTGGCATTTGAGATAAAAAGGATATTGGGCGAGGATTTACCGGCTAGACAGATGGCCGAGCGCGCTTATCAGTTGATTGTTGCGAATAAGGGCGCTACCATGAGGAATATCGAGGTTATCAAGGGTCTGGTAAAAATTTAAAAGGAGAGGGATATGTCCGGAGAGATTTATTTGACTCAGGAAGGTTACGAAAAACTGGTAAGCGAGCTCGATTATTTAAAGACAACCAAACGCCGGGAGATCTCCAAGGCTATAGGCGAGGCGCGCGCGCAGGGGGATATCAGCGAGAATGCGGAGTATGACGCGGCCAAGGATGCGCAGGGGTATAACGAAAAACATATAGCCGAGCTGGAGGAAAAACTTGCCCGCGCGCGTATACTGGACAGGGACATTCCGCAGGACCAGGTTCTGATCGGCGCCCAGGTAAAGCTGGTGGATATGGATACCCAGGAAGAGATGGTCTATACCCTGGTTTCGGAGCTGGAGGCGGATTATAACCAGAACAAGATTTCGATTACTTCTCCGGTAGGCAGCGCGCTTATGGGCCATAAGGAGAACGATGTGGTAGAGATAAAAGTTCCCGCCGGAATGTTGAAATATAAAATAACCGGCATTTCACGTTAGGGCCGATGGAAGACAAATTCATGCTTGAGGCAATCCGGGAGGCCAAGAAAGGCCTGCGTTCCGGGGGCATCCCCATAGGGGCAGTTTTGGTAAAATGCGGAAGGGTCATATCCAGGGGCCATAACAGGCGCCTGCAGAAGAATTCGGCGATCCTGCACGCGGAGATGGACTGCCTGGAGAACGCCGGCCGGCTTAAAAACCGGGATTACGGCAAGTGCGTTCTTTATTCCACGCTTTCCCCCTGCGATATGTGCATGGGGGCTGTATTGCTTTATAAAATACCCAGGGTTGTGGTCGGAGAAAATACCACCTTCAAAGGCCCGGAGGCTTACGCCAGGAGGAGAGGGGTAAAGATCGTAAACCTTAATTCGCGCGTATGCAGGGAAATGATGCGGGATTTTATCAAACGCAGGCCCGGCCTGTGGAAAGAGGATATAGGAAAATAATCCGTTTTACGCGCATGCGGGAGAGACAATGGTAGAGAAGGTCGGGCATCTAAAAGTCCAGATTTTTAAAATCCGGAACCGGCGGGGGTACGCGGCAATTTGTTTCGACCATCTTACGGAAGGAAAGTCTGCGCAGGAGGCCTATGACCGCATGCTCAAGGCGCTTCGCCGCAGCAATAATAAGGAAACATGCCGGAGATAGCGCGTTTAAGGAGAAGCGATGTCTGGATTTAGAAAACAATGTTTGAATTGCAAGTTCGGCCCCGGGTGCAGGAGCAGCGCTGTTTCCTGGTTTTTCCTTTGCGTAGGCCTAATCGCTACGGTTTCCATCAGGCTGGTGAATATAGTCTTGCCTTTGGGCATGTTTTGGCCCAAGCTCTTTTGGTATATAGGTATCTGCGGTTTTTTCCTGTATTTTTTGTATAAATTCAGACAGGACGCCCTGCTGCGCAGGGATCTTGAAAAATACCGTATCCATGAGAAGATATCCGGTGGCGGCTGCCTGGAAGATGAGGAGAGAGAGTTCCTGCGCATGATGATCTGCCGCTTGCGTTCGAGCAAGGATTTCGTGAACTATTTCGTTATTTTCAGCAGCTCGGCCGTAGTGATAATCCTGGCCGTATACCAGGATTTTATAAAAAGATAGACATGAAAGGCTGGATAAAGCTTTCTCGCCTGCCGTTTTTAAGCGTGGCAATTTTACCGTATGCCTTAGGCGCTTTTTTCGCCGGGAGAATGACGGGTTCATTCAGCCCGGCGATATTTTTCCTGGGGCTCTCGGGTGCGATCCTGGTGCAGCTGGTCTCCCACTACAGCGGGGAGCTGTACGATTTTAAGGAAGACCGCCTGTCGGCAGCGGGCCCCTTTAACGGAGGCAGCCAGGTATTGGTGAGAAAAATCATTTCCGCAGGGCAGGCGGGGGCGGCCGTTTGCGTCTCTCTCCTTCTGGCCGCCGGCATAGGGTTATTCCTGCAATTCCATCTCAATACCGGGAAATGGACTTTGGCCCTCGGTATTTCCGGGATACTCTGCGCTTTGTATTATTCCAAGCCGCCCCTGCGCCTGGTAAGCAGGGGGCTGGGGGAGGCGGCCATCGCCTATAGCTTCGGGGTGCTTGCTGTAAATACGGGTTTTTATATACAGGCTTCGAGATTCGAAGTACCTGTATTCCTGGCTTCCCTTCCCGTGGCCTGTTCCGTAGCGAACATAATATTGATAAACGAATACCCGGATTACCGGGCCGACAAACAGTCCTTAAAGAACAACCTGCTGGTGCGCCTGGGGAAAAATAAAACGGCCTTGCTGTATGCAGCCCTTGTTCTTTGTTCCGGGGCAGGATTTATCCTGGCCGTATCAGCCGGCCTCCCGCGGATCAGTATTTTTGTTTATCTTCCGGTATTCGTGGCTGCTGCAGCCCTTGCTTTTTTTATGCTTAAGGGGGCCTATCGGGATATGAGGAGGCTTGAGATGATGTGCGCGATGACCATAGCGGTAAGCCTGGGGACGTCCCTTTCCTGTATGGCAGGCTTGTTGAAATGGTAAGGAGGATAATATGAAAGGACATGAAGAAAAATTTATGCGGCGTGCTATAGATAAGGCCAGGCAGGGGGTCATCAGGGGGCAGACGCCTTTCGGGGCCTGCATCGTCAGGGAGGGAAAGGTGCTGTCCTGTTCCCATAACCTTGTCTGGAGGAATACCGATATTACGGCCCATGCGGAAATAACCGCGATACGCCAGGCATGCAAAAAAATCAATAAGATCGACTTGTCGGGGAGCGTGATATATTCCACCTGCGAACCTTGCCCGATGTGTTTTGCCGCTTGCCACTGGGCCAGGATCCCGCGTATTGTTTTCGGCTGCGGGATCGCGGATGCAAAGAGATATGGCTTTAACGAGATGGAAGTCTCGAACAGGAAGTTAAGGCGCCTTGCAGGAAGCAAGACGGTGATCGTCCCTTCTTTTCTCAGGGAGGAAAACCTCGCGCTTTTTGATTTCTGGGCAAGCCGGGCAGGGAAGGCGGCTTATTAAAGTTTATTGTAATATGTTTTTAGGCGTGTTAACATACGCTGTCGGGATGCCCGGCACGTAAAGGCAGGTTAAGCGCAAGGAGGCTGGTTCCGGAGGCGGTATGCTGAAGATAAACCTTAGGCAGAAAAATAATATAATAATCATGGATTTGTCCGGGCGCATAGACGTGAATTCAGCCAATTTCGTAGAAAGGGTAGGCGAGTGTTTGCGCGAGGGGTATAGCGACATATTGTGCAATATGGAGGACGTCGAAGGCATCGACTATATGGGGGTTTCAGTGATAGTTATCGCCTACAAGGAAGTGCTCAACGGCCAGGGGAGGATGAAATTCGTCAACGTCCCCGCGCATGTCCGCGGGGTCATTTCCGTTTCCGGTATGGACAGGGTTATCGAGGCTTATGCCACGGAGGACCTGGCATTAAACAGTTTCAGCGAAGATAAGGCGATCGAGAATATAAAGAAGATGCAGCTGCGCCGCAGGTTCAGGCGGCTTCCGGTGGACTTGAAGATAGAACTGAGTTCGGATGTCCCGGGTTCTCCCCGCTGCCTGAAGCTGGACATACTTAACTTAAGCGCGGTAGGGGCTTTCATCTTTGGATGCGACAATTTCAGGCTGGGGGATGAGGTTGTTTTGAAGATGAGGCTTTCTCCGGGGAAGAACGAGCTTGTCCTGCGGGCAAGCGTGGTCTGGATACCGGATAAGGATGTCCAGCCGCACGAGTATCCCGGCATAGGGGTGGAGTTCCGCGACATATCCGCAGAGGACCAGCAGAAACTCATCGATTTTATCGAGCGCAACCTTTCATTTTCCCAGTTCGACTAAGATAATATGAAGAAGTTTAAGATAAAGCCTGAAGCCGTTATATTCGATATGGACGGAGTAATCGTTGATTCCATGCCTTATCATTTCATCGCCTGGTATGAAGCGTTAAGGCCGTGGGGGGTAAGGGTAAGCTGTTTTGAGGTGTATGCCCAGGAGGGAGAACGCTGGGAGACGACATTGAAGGGGCTGTTGGCAAGGGAAAAGATCAAGCCTTCGCACAGGCTCCTGAAGGAGATATTCAGCCTGCGCCAGAAGATATTCAAGCGTTATTTCAAGCGGCATATCTTCTGCGGCGCATACGAATTACTCGAGGAATTGAAAAAACGCGGGTTTCTCCTGGGCCTGGTCACGGGCAGCCCTTTGAATGAAATAAAGAGAATCCTTCCTGCCCGGATGCGCAGGCTTTTTGCCTCCGTGGTAGCAGGTAATCAGGTCAAGAACGGTAAGCCGCACCCCGAACCTTATCTCACCGCCGCAAGGCTGCTTGGCGTGCGCCCGAAGAACTGCCTGGTCGTGGAGAATGCCCCGTTCGGCATCTCCTCGGCTAAGAAAGCGGGAATGGCATGCGTAGCGGTTTCTACCAGCTTGCCTAGAGAATACCTGTCCGAAGCCGACGCTGTAGTCGACCGCCTCAGCCGGATTACCGATCATATACCGCTTTAATTCCATATCTTGTTGGTATCGTTAAGTTTTTACCTTTTAAATTATTTGCCTGCATAATCCTTATGTGCTATCATATTTATTCAATATCCCTTAAATAGGAGGAGAGAATATGGATTGGAAGGTGGTTATCGCTACTTTCGGGGCAGTCTTCTTCGCAGAGCTGGCAGATAAGACCCAGCTTGTCGGCATAAGCATGGCCGCCAAGACCGGCAGGCCGGTTTCTGTATGGGCCGGTTCGGTACTGGCTTATATAGTAGTTACGGTTATTTCTGTTTTCCTGGGCGCACTCCTTTCTAAATTCATCAGGCCGGATTTGATGCGTTATGCGGGGGCTTCATTCTTTATATTCATAGGGTTGCTGATGCTTTTTAAGGCGGTTTAAACCTTTACCATGCGCCCTGCGGAGGAGTACCTCTATAATCTGGTAACATCGAAGACCAGGGGCCCGGTTGCCGCGTCCCTGAGATTCCTGCTTTTTATCCTTTCTTTCCTGTACGCATTTTTGGTTTCGGCAGCCGCTTTTTTCTACCGCTTGCATCCGGCGCGCTCCGGATGCAGGGTCATCAGCGTAGGCAACATTACGCTCGGGGGAACGGGGAAAACATGCATCGTGGAATATATACTTTCAAAGTTAATCTCCCGGGGGCTTAAGGTGGGCGTGCTTAGCAGGGGCTATAGGAAAGTTGCCGGGAAAACCGGGGCTGAGGGGATGGGAGACGAACCGGCGATGCTCAAGGATAAATTCCCCCAGGCGGCGGTAATCGTGGATGAAGACAGGGTAAGGGCGGCTTCCCGGGCGGTAAGCGATTTCGGCGTAAAAGCCGTTATCCTCGATGACGGCATGCAGCAGTGGCGCATATTTAAGGACCTGGAAGTTACGGCTGTCGATGCGACTAACCCATTCGGCAATTCCAGGATTATCCCTGCCGGGTTCCTGCGTGAACCGCTGCGGGCCTTGAGGCGTTCGGATGTGTTCATACTGACTAGGGTAATCCCCGGGATGGATATTTCGGGGTTAGCCGGCAAATTGATGAGCATAAACCCCAATGCCCTGATTGTAGAGTCCGAGCATAAGCCTGTCGGTTTCAGGGATCTTAATAACCCGGGGGTCAAGCTGGGCCCGGATGGGCTGCGAGGAAGGAAAGCCCTGGTGTTCTCCGGGATAGGCAATCCTTCCGATTTTGAAAATACCGTGCGCCGGTTAGGCGTAGATGTAGTAAAGGCATTAAGGTTCCCCGATCACCATCGCTATAGCCGCGAAGACCTTGAAGGCATATCCGGGATTTCGCAGGCGGAGGGAGCGGATGTGCTGATTACTACCGGCAAGGATGCCGTGAAATTAAACGGGTTCATACCCGGCAAGAGAGGCTTGTTTTCCCTTGATGTAGAGTTGAATATAACCAGGAATGAAGAAGAATTCATTGGCAGATTATATAAGCTGTGCGTTGTTTAGGGCGTTAAGCCTGCTGACCCGTTTTCTTCCTCCCGGTTTCAGTTTGTTCATGGGCAGGAGATTAGGGGATGCGGTTTATTTTTTTGACCGCAGGCACCGCGCCATAGCATGCTCAAATATCAGGAGGGCGGTTGCGGAAAACGGCGGTTATATTTCGGCTTCGCGCATAACGCGCAAGGCCTATCAGTCATTCGGGCAGAATCTTGTGGAGATCTCTTTCATTCCCCGCATAGACAGGGATTATCTGGAAAAATACATCCATCTCGAGAACAGGAATTATATAGATGAAGCCTTCGGCCGGGGCAAAGGAGTCATTTTCCTGGCGGTGCATGAAGGCAACTGGGAGCTTTCGAACATTATCTGCGCGAATCTCGGGTTCCCGTTTGTCCTTTTTGTGAGAGACCAGGGGTTTCCGCGCCTCAATGCCCTGCTTAATTCCTACCGCCTCAAGCGGGGCGCGCAAATCCTCCATAAGAAAACCGGCCTGCGCCAGCTGATTGAAGTCTTGAAGGAGAATAAGTCGATAGGCATGACTTTTGATCAGGGCGGCAAAAGAGGCGAAATAGTGGATTTCTTCGGGCGCCGGGCATCCATGTCCACCGGGGCGGTAAAGCTGGCATTAAAGTATGATTGTTCCATAATACCCGTTTTTTACACCCGGGAAAGGGGCCCGCGTATGAAGGTTATCCTGGATAGCGTATACACTGCCGTAAGAAGCGGCAATCCCGGTGAAGACTTGCGCGAAAACGTGAGCAGGCTCAGCCGGATATACGAAAAATACCTATGCCGTTACCCTTATGAATACCTCTGGACTTATAAGATATGGAAATACGGCCGGGAGAGGGACGTGCTTGTGCTTTCCGACGGGAAAGCGGGGCATTTACGCCAATCAGAAAGCGTCGCCGGCATGGCCGGACGCCGGTTGTCTTCTTGCGGCATAAAGGTCAATTTATCTTTTTGCGAAGTGTCTTTCCGCAGCAGGGCGCATAGGATTCTGTTCGGCCTGCTGGCGGCCCTGAGCGGCAGGAACAGTTACGGTTTTTGCTGGCGTTACGCGGGCAGGATGATACGTGAAGATAGCCTGCGGGCGCTGGAGCGGCACAGGCCGGATATAATAATTTCCGCCGGAGACAGGTTGAGCGCGGTGAATTACATATTTTCCAGGGTCAACCAGGCAAAATCCATAATATTGATGCGTCCTTCCGGGATAGGCACGGGCAGGTTCGATCTCGCCGTTATCCCCCGGCATGACCGGGGGCATTTATTTTTTACCCCGGCAGGGAATACGGTTATAACCGAGGGGGCGCTTAATCCTGTGGATGCGGGTTATCTGAAGGAAAAGACGGAAGGGTTGAAGCATTCAGGCATGCTTAAAGGCGTCCCGGGCGGAGTTTGCATAGGCGTATTGATCGGGGGAAACAGCAGGGGTTTTCGCATTGGCGCAGATACTGTCCGCGCGCTTGCCGGGCAGATAAAGAGGGTGGCGGAGGACCTCGACGCCGGGATATTGATTACTACTTCGCGCCGTACTCAGCAGGCGGCCGAACAGGAGATAAAGAAGGAGTTTGCCGGCTATCCGCGGTGCAGGCTTATGGTTATCGCCAACGAGAAGAATCATCCGGATACAGTGGGCGGGATACTCGGGTTGAGCAGCATCTTGGTTACTTCTCCCGAGAGCATTTCCATGATTTCCGAGTCTGCGGCTTCCGGCAAGCGCGTGATAGTATTCGACGGACCGGGCCTTTCGGCAAAGCACAGGCGTTTTCTCGATAATTTCAGCAGGAAGAAATATATATCTCTTTGCTCGATAAATGATTTGGCTTATTCTATCGGGGCAATGCCGCGCGGCAGGGAAGACACAGAACAACTACGAGATAATTTCAAGGTTTTTGAAGCGTTGGAAAGAGTACTCTGACGGGCAAAAGTTTGAAAGAGGGCAATCGATGAAAGTGCTGCAGATACTTCCGGAACTCAATGTGGGCGGGGTTGAAACCGGGACCCTGGATCTTTCCAAGTACCTGGTGCGGCTTGGCCATAAGGTAACCGTAGTCTCCGCCGGCGGCTCCCTGGTCCCCGAGCTTGAAGCAAGCGGGGCTAAGCATTACACCCTTCCGGTGAATAAAAAATCCATTCTTTCCATGCACAGGCTGATTCCTGTTTTGGCGGACATAATCAGGAGAGAAGGCGCAGATATAGTGCACGCGCGTTCCCGGGTCCCCGCCTGGATAGCTTATTTTGCCTGCCGCAGGACAGGCACAGTATTCATAACTACCTGCCACGGCTATTACGGCACCCATCCTTTCAGTTCGGTAATGGGCTGGGCGAAGAGGGATTGTCCTGAGCA
>Ga0265297_10007487_pt1 | contig 15100 bp, 14 predicted proteins | sample Munlanlwell13791_FD_192502 | JGI IMG/M metagenome (GOLD analysis project Ga0265297, IMG submission 192502) | Leachate microbial communities from a municipal landfill in Southern Ontario, Canada - Leachate well 137-91 | ecosystem: Engineered > Solid waste > Landfill > Unclassified | place... | reverse complement strand
CATCTTATCGTCCGCATTATTCGCAAGATCGTGACTCATACTTTTTGCGTGCTGTTAAATCTGAGACTTAATCGTGATCCTTTGCAACTGAAAGGGCTCGTGTGCTAAAACTCGCACACGGCGTTAAAATTTATTAAAGCGAATCAGTAAACTATATTCACCATGATTTAGTATGTATTTGTTTCTCGCAAAGGCGGGCGACTTAGCAGAAGAAGGGCAGTCCAGCATGATCTCAATAAGTGGCTAAAACTAGCCGGCCTGGACGGGAAGTACTCGCCCCCACGCGCAACGGCATACGGTCGGCTTTGAACTAATCCGCAAGACCCGCAATATCTGTCAGGTCCAGGAATTCCTCGGCCACAGATCCACCCCCACCCCCAAGATCTACATCACAGACGAGTTGTCAAAAACTCGCTGGGCAATACTTGGCGTATTAAGCGACAAGTGCACCCACGTCACTAAAGAAAAACTTCGCCACTACGCGGAACTATTAACCCTTTAGACTTGTGAATCTCGCATTTTCGTCAGAAAGCGAGTGCGCCGGGATAAACCGAGGAGGTGTCGCGAATGAAAGAGTCGTACGGTGAAGGGCTAGCACCCCACACCGACCCCGAGTCATGCGCCGTTGCTCGCAAGGGTAAAGGTGAAGCGTTGACAGGGGCACGTACAGGTCAGGTATTGAGCCGCGAAAACGACTACTCCGGGAAGCCGACGCTGTTCGTAAAAGCGGAAGGCAATACTCTCAAGCCGATATTGCGAGGCAACGAGGGAACCTGCGCGGTCGGAGACCCTGCACATGTACGGAAACATCTCAATCGAGAACCGGGAGATCCCGTGTTCTCCCGCAATGCGTTGCAAGGCGGGACGCATAGGGAAGTCGAAAGACAAACGCCTATGATGAACGGACATGGGAAGTCGGACAGGCTGGTAGTACCTAAGAAATCCTCGAACAAAACTGAGCATGCAATGGCGGTGGCGGAGGGGGTGGAGGGAAGCAGCTTGGCTAATGGGAAACCGGAACAGTCAAACGCGTGCCGGACACAGTGCCGGGAAAGCGCGCACAGCAGACTGGATCGGGTACGGCAAGTAGCAAGAAGGAACAAGGCAATGAGGTTTACTGCGCTTATGCACCACGTGTACCAGCCTGAAAGGTTACGGGGAGCGTATTTCAGTCTCAAGCGAGATGCGGTTCCCGGGATCGATGGGCAGACGTGGAGGGAATACGGTGAAGACTTGGATATAAGTCTCCAAGGACTTGCTGAAAGGCTCAAGCATGGAGCGTATCGAGCAAAACCCGTACGTAGAGCGTACATACCAAAAGCCGACGGTCGGCGAAGGCCGCTAGGAATTCCTGCGCTGGAGGATAAAATTGTTCAGCGATCGACGGTTGATGTGATGAACGCAATTTACGAGACGGACTTTCTTGGTTTCTCGTATGGATTCCGACCCAAGCGTAGCCAGCATAATGCGTTGGATGCGCTTTCGGTAGGAATAACCACGAAGAAGGTGAGCTGGGTGCTCGACGCAGACATTCGCGGTTATTTTGATACTATCGACCACGAGTGGATGTTGAAGTTTATTGAGCATCGGATAGCGGATCGGCGCATGATTCGGCTGATTCGGAAGTGGCTGAAAGCTGGTGTCTTGGAACATGGGGAATGGACACGCGTGGAAGAAGGAACCCCGCAGGGGGGAAGTGCTTCACCCCTGCTGGCGAACATCTATCTTCACTACGTGTTTGATCTATGGGCCCAACAATGGAGACGAACACAAGCGCAGGGTGACATGATCATCGTGCGTTTTGCGGATGACTTCCTTGCGGGATTCCAATACAAAGCGGATGCCGAGGAATTTCTAAGGCAACTTCGGGAGCGATTCGCGAAGTTTGCATTAGAGCTTCATCCTGAAAAGACCCGGTTGCTGGAATTCGGGCGATTTGCGATTGAGTTCCGGCAAAGAAGGGGAAAAGGGAAGCCCGAGACGTTTGACTTTCTTGGATTAACGCATATTTGCGGGAGAACAAGGAAAGGAACGTACACGGTGCTCCGGCACACGTCGCGTAAAAGATTACAGACGAAACTGAAGGAAGTGAAAGTAGAGCTCAGAAAACGACTGCATGAACCTGTGCCCGAGATAGGTAAGTGGCTGAGATCTGTAGTTAGCGGACATGTGCGTTATTATGGCGTACCCACCAATGGCAAAGCCATCATTGCATTCCGATGGCAAGTTGCGCGCTTGTGGCATCGAACTTTGAGCAAGCGCAGTCAGAAGGGGAGTGTTCCATTAGAACGCATGAAGCGCTACATTGATCAGTGGCTACCAGCAGCGCGTATCTGTCATCCTTGGCCTTTGGTGCGACTCGGCGTCATTACCAAAAGCAAGAGCCTAGTGCGGTAGCCCCGCACGCTGGGATCTGCGGAGGGGGTTGCGGGCAACTGCAATCCCTACTCCGACCATTTGCTATCATGGACCAGTCGTTATCCCCCCCCTTTTTATCGTTATTTGAAACGTATGTCGGCTATTTTCTGGTAGTATCTATCGGTTTTCTAAACTCTTTAACGTCTGAAGATGGGGAGGCGCCGTGAAAAAATCATTGAATAAAAAAGTTATCATAATCCTGCTGACCATTACGGCCGGAATTTGTACTTATGCCATTTGGCCGATGCTCGCACCGGAAAAATGCTCGGTCCAAACCGATGAGAAAGTTGAGAAAATCCGACCTGCTTTCGAAGAATACGCCAAAAAAGAAATGGCGAATTGGAAGATTCCGGGCATGGCGATCGCCATCGTGAAAGATGATAAGATCGTTTACGCGAAGGGATTCGGTGTTAAAACGATCGGGACAAAAGATCCGGTCAATGAGAAAACGATCTTTCAGATCGGCTCTACCAGCAAAGCCTTTACCGCGGCCTTGGTCGCGATGATGGTTGACCAAGGAAAAATGAAATGGAAAGACAAAGTGATCGATCATGTCCCGGATTTTCAGATGTACGATCCGTGGGTGACCCGCGAGTTCATGGTCGAAGAGCTTCTGGAACAACACAGCGGCCTTCCACCATATTCCGGAGATTTTCAGGCCATCGCCGGATTTGACCGCGAACACATCAAACATTCCCTGCGTTTCATCAAGCCCGTCACAAGTTTCCGCTCCGAATTCGCATATGTGAATAATCTTTTTCTGGTCGCCGCGGAAGCTGTAGAGAAACATACCGGAAAGAGCTGGGAAGAGAACGTTACGGAGCGGATCTTTAAACCACTCGGCATGAAGGACAGTTCGACAGGCGCGGAGCCTTTGATGCGAAGTCAGAATGCCGCGACGGGCCACAGCCTTGAGAGGGACGAGGTCAAGCTGGTACCGAAGGACCTGAAATGGATGTATATTTATGGGCCGGCTGGCGGGATCAATTCCAACGTTCTCGATATGGCGAAATGGGTCTCCCTGCAGATCAATGATGGGACTTTTCAGGGGAAACGATTGGTCAGCGCGGACAATTTTGATTATATCCATTCCCCCAAAACGATCGCCAACAGTGATTCCCGAAAAGGTCCCTTGACTTTTTATTGCGCATCGTGGGTCTATGAAGACACGAAACCCTATCCCATGGTCTGGCACAACGGGGGAACCACGGGGTATCACACGATGGTGGCTTTTTGGCCCGACGCAAAGATCGGGATGGTGGTCTTAACCAATCATAGTTCAAATAGTCTGGCTGAGGCGTTGCCGCGGTATTTCAGCGACCTGTATTTCGGCAACCCGGCAAAAGACTGGAGTGAAGAGGCTTTTTCCAAAATGAAAAAGGCGGCCGAAGAGGGAAAAGCCAAAGAACCTAAGCCGCCCGCGCAGCCGGTGCCGCCGATGGCCCTGGAGAAATACGCGGGAACTTACCAGAATGACATTTACGGTGATGTCACGGTCGATAAAAAAGGGGACGGTCTGGAAATGACGGCCGGCCCTGATAAGTTCAAAATCTTGCTGAAGCATTGGGACAAAGACGTATTCACCAGCGTGGCCCTGGGCGAAGAAGCGAAAGCGGACGTTGTTTTCACGACTGGCGCCGACGGAAGCGTGAGCACCATGACCATGAATTCGATCAATCAGGACGGCTGCGGAATTTTTCAGAAAAAATAAGCTCTGATAACATTTTGCTCATTGGCAAGCACACATTCGACCGTCGGCTGGATGATAAGAGCCGTATGAGGCGAGAGTCTCACGTACGGATCTGTGAGAGCGTGTAGATGAAAGTCCGGCGCGCTACTCGACTAAAATGCGCCATTCGGTTCGATGCGTTCGAAGGAATACATTAATCAAAAACTGCAATTGTAATTATAATGACAAATTTTTTTCTTGTGATTCGAAATAATATTCTGGGTTTTACATTTGCCAAAAAGTGGAAGAGAGATCGCAGTTCAGATAAGAGAGCGAATTAAAAATAATTTTGATTTTTCGGTGAACTTTTTTCGATTAATAACAGACAAAATAATAGCAGACAAAGCCTCTTGCTTTCCTAGTACCGCAGTAGTATAACTCCCCCCGTCTGGAATTGTCCGATACAGGTGCCGTACAATCTGAGCGATTACTTTCTTTCGCTGGGACAACCCCGTGGGTTACGGACAACAATATCGGAATTTGAGAAGAAAACATAGTGAGGCTTTGTAAAAAATTCAACTAACTTCATATCCTAAAGCATTACGCTCAGCTAAAATGCCTTATCATTCGGAATGGTAAAACCTGCCGGAAAATCGATCGTCATTATTGTTACCACTGTCAAATACTGCATCACGACCCTCTTTGAGAAGAGGCTCCGCCATGAAACATGAAACGCTCGCTTGAAGAAGACAAAAAAAGTCCGGAAAGTTTGATAAAAGAAAGCAACGGCTCTTTTCCGGAGAATCCGCCGCTGAACTCGTCCCAAAAAAAAAGCAGTTTTTTCCGGCTTTTTCCGGCGGTCTTGTTTGCCGCGCTGCTCGCGGCCGGAATTTATGCGTGGTGCCAACTTGCGGAAACTAGGCTTGCGGCGATACTGGCCCTGGAGGAAAAAAGCTATTTTACCCAACTTTACCGCGATACCTGGAATTATCTTTCCCAACAAATCGACGGCCAGACAAAACTTCCCTACGATTCAAGCGCACAACAGCCGGTGACTTCCATTTCCAATGTCGGCTTCTATATCGCCTCGGCGGCAGTGGCCCACAAGACGGGTTTGATTGGCCGCGAGGAGGCATTGTCCAGAATCAGACCGTGTCTTGAAGCGCTCGGAAAAATTGAAAAATGGCGCGGTTTTCCGCGTCCGTGGTTTCTCGTCCGGTCGCTGAAACCTTCCTTCGGTGACGAATTTTCCTATGATTCGCATCTATCTGTTCTGATCGGCGGTTTAGTGGTGACCCAAAATATTTTTCCGGAAGTATCGGGAGAAATCAGCCGGTTGTTCGGGACGATGAAATTTAGAGATCTCTACGATAAACAAAGCGGGTGGCTGAAGGGCGACTACAACACTCGAAACCAGAATTTTGCGGTGATGCAGCCGTGGGGACATTGGTACTACAAGTACTTTGCGTCGGAAGGGCGGCTTTTAAGTTTTTACGGCGTTGCCCGCCGCGGCATTCCTTGGCGTCACTGGTTTTCGCTTGTACGCCGCATGGAAAAAAGAGATGGAGAGAAGGTTTTTATTTCGGGTTTTGACAGTGCAGGACTTGAGGTCCAGTTCTTGGCCGGTCTTTTCCTGGATGAAAGGCGGACTTCCATGGGGAAGTCTCAAAAGAATCTTGTCCGCTATCAGATGAAACATGCCCGGAAAATCAAAGCTCCGGTTTGGGGTTGGGCGGCGGCCCAATCGCCGAACCAAAGATATCTCGTACATGGGGATCTGCAGGATGAGGTGGTGGCTCCGTATGCTTCGATTTTGGCGGCGATTTATTTTCCGCACGAAGCGTATCAAAACCTCCAAAAACTGGAATCTCTCGGGCTTCGGCCGTCAGGGAATCTGGAAACAAAAGAACAGTTTGGTTTTTTGGATTCGGTCAACTGGAAAACAGGCGACATTTCTCCGGATTTCATGACCACCAGTCATGGAATGAGTTTTTTGGCTTTGGCCAACCTTCTTTATGATGGCATCGTGTGGAAAACTTTTGAAAAAGACCCTGTTGTGCAAAGAGGGTTGAAAATTCGATAGTTATTACATCGATCCTGGATATAATGGCTTGAATTTTTGGCCGAACGGTATAAAGGTTCTAGGCGAGCCAAAGATGCTTGTTTTCAACGGCAGGTACATGTTGGTTTTTGCCTTGGGATTTTATGAAAAACCAAGACGACATTGGTTTAATTAGTTCAAGGAGGTAATCCTTATGAAATTTCGAGTTGTTCCCATACTCCTCTTGATCCTGGCGCTCATTCCTCTCGTTGGCTGTGCGAAGAAAGCGGATTCGAAGAGGGCCATCGAAAAGATCCGGAAAGAAGTTAAAACAATGCCCCTTGTAGAGCTTGAAGTTTACGCCTCTGCCTATGCGGCTGCGATCCGCGCTCAAAAAACTAAAATCACGAAAATCCAGCAACAGATACAAAAAATGTCCGTGGACAAGGTTTTTAACAGTAAGTCCATGACACATCGCATTGCGGAGATCGGACGCGAGGCGGAGGCGCTTTTTGTGCGGTACCGGATCTATGTGCAGGCCTTTCAGGAAAAGGGGGGAGATCTCGCCAAAGTCCGGCTCGAACCGGCTCAATCATAATGCGGGAAAATCAAACACACAGACCCACCGCCCCGACAGGCCAGTCAAACCTGTAGCGTTGACCACACCGACGATCAAAAAATACTCCGCCCGTTGCTTCACAATCACAATCATGACATTCCCTTATCAGGGTTGCACTTCCCAATTTTTGGCATGATTCTGTTGCTTTTTAGAAAAAGACACTACCTAAGGGCCCTTTTTTTTGAGTTTTTGAGCTATAATGTCCCGCCATATTAGACAATGCTGAGAGGGGAATTTTGAAAATCCTGCATCTTACAAACCATCTGAATACCGGCGGTATCACCACTTACATCCGGACCTTGGCCGTGGAACAGGTGAAGGCAGGGCATGATGTTTTCGTCTGGGGCGCTCGCGGGATCTATTCCAATGATCTGAAAGCCGCAGGGATTACGGCCTTGGAAGATGTCCCGCGTTGTAAAAGCGAGCTTTCTCCAAGGCTTTGGCTTGCGTTGCCAAAACTTGTTAATATCCTGAAGACACAGTCCATTGATATCATTCACGCGCATACCCGCGTGACCCAGGTACTTGCTGCGGGGGCAACTTTTTTTGTCAAAATTCCCTATGTCTCGACAGCGCATATGTTCTACAAACGCCGTTTGGGACGCCGTCTTTTTCCGTGTTGGGGGAAAACGATCATTGCTATCTCCAAAGCCATGGAAGAGGGGTTGCGAACGATCTTCAAGGAAAAGGGATTGCCGCCGATTGTGGTGGTACCGAACGGAATTGAGGTCGAAAAATTACTCGCAAAATTCAATAAGGTCGACCGAAGCAAAGCCCGGGAGGCCTATGGATACCGGAAAGAAGACCTTGTGGTTCTTTCTCTTTGCCGCCTGATCCCGGTCAAGGGCATTCACATTCTGATCGAGGCTTTTGCGATGGCATGCAGAGAGGCTCCAGAAATAAAATTACTCATAGCAGGTGCTGGAGATCCCGACTATGTTCAAAAACTGAAGGCGCGTGTTTCCGAACTGGGTCTCGGTAAAAAGGTTCTTTTTATTGGAAATGAATCCGAGATTGAAAAACCGTTGCGTGCCGGGGATATTTTTGCAGCGCCGTATCTCTGGCCGGAAGCTTTTGGACTCTCCGTGCTGGAAGCCATGGCCGTGGGGTTACCCGTGGTGGGATCGATCTCAGGGGGTATTGTGGAGCTTTTGGGGGACGGGAAACATGGTTTGCTCTTCGACCGGGAAAATATCGCGGATCTTGCCTCATGCCTCGTTCAATATGCAAAAGATTTGTCATTGCGTTCCGGGATGGGGGAGGCGGCCCGTCAGGCTTCGCTCAAATATACTTCACAGCGGATGTGTGAACTTATTAATGCAGTTTATAAAGAGGTTTTGGCGGGCACGATATGAAGAAATTCATTCCAATCCTTGTTTATCATTGTCTCGATCCCAAGCGGTTCCCGAATAAGCTTGCGATTAGTCCCGAACTTTTCCGGAAACAGATGCTCTGGATCAGAAAAAATCGATTTCAGGTGATCGGGCTCGAAGCATGCGCAAAGGGGGAATGGAGAGAAAATCTCTGGGAGCGCAAGACCGCGATTACATTCGATGACGGCTACCTGGATAATTTCCAGAGAGCTTTTCCTATTCTTAAAGAATTCGGGCTTGCAGCTGCTTTTTTTGTGACAACGGAGGATGTGGGCAAGAAAGGTTTCATGACCTGGGATATGCTCCGTGAAATGGCTGCGGTGCCCGGGATCGAGATCGGAAGCCACGCTCTTGAACACAAGCCTCTTTCAGATATTCCGGAAAAAGAAGCATGGATTTCGCTTGTTGCCTCTAAAAGGGTTCTGGAGGAGAAACTCGGGCGTGAAATTAAAGCAATTTCCTACCCCTGCGGGTCCTTCAATGAGAAGATCATCGAAATGGTCCGTGGCGCGGGGTACGCGTACGGCTGTGCCGCGAGTCAGGTGCATGACCGTAAATTCGTGGGGAATCCCTACCTTTTACGGCGCACCAAGATATCCGCTTCTTCGGAGTCCGATCTTGCTTTCAGCTTCCGGCTTTCCGGTTTCTATCATTCCTTCGGAAGACCCTGAACTTTTTATCATGAAGAGAAAAACGCACAAATCCATTGTGGTTGGGATGTCCGGCGGTGTGGATTCCTCCATGGCGCTCGTGCTCTTAAAAGAAAAAGGCTGGAACCCGGTCGGTGTTTCGCTCAAATATCCTGTTTGGAAAGACAGGGCAAATTGTCTCAGGGAAAATATTTGCTGCAGTACGGAGTCCTTCCAGATCGCGGAGAATGTCTGTAAAAAACTCGATGTTCCTTATTACATTTTTGACATATCGCGCGATTTCAAAAAAGAAGTCATCGATTATTTTCTTGATCGTCTACGCGATCACAAGACCCCGAACCCCTGCGTGATGTGCAACCGGTATCTCAAGTTCAAGAAGCTTCTGGGATGGGCTGCACAGCATGATATCGCGCACGTGGCGACCGGGCATTATGCGCGGGTTCGTAAGAATCCGAAGACCCGGAAGTTCGAACTTCTCAAAGGCCGGGATGTGGAAAAAGATCAAACTTATTCGCTGAGTTTTCTTTCTCAAAATCAGCTTCGTCATGTCGTGTTCCCCCTGGGGGATTACACCAAACGGGAGATTTACCAAATGTCCGAAGGCCGCGGCTTTGAAATTTTCCTCAAACGCAAACAGAGCCAGGACTTTTGTTTTGTTTCTGGAAACGCGATAGAGCCGTTCCTTGTTAAGAAAATCGGGAGGAACGAGGGCGAAGTCCGGGATGATGCGGGGGATGTGATCGGCAGGCATCAAGGGCTTCATTTCTATACCGTGGGCCAGCGCAAAGGGCTAGGGTTTTCCGGCGGACCTTTTTTTGTAACCGGATTTGACGTGAAAAACAATGTTCTCGGAGTGACTCGCGACGAGAAAAAACTTTTGAGCCGGGAAGCGTTTCTTTCTCCTTGTAATTTTTTTGGCGGAACGCCCAAGCGGTCTGTACGCGTCAGGGCGAAGATCCGATACCGTCAAGCGGCAGCACCCGGCATGCTCCAGCCTCTTTCCGGAAACGGCGCAAGGATCGTTTTTGACAAACCCCAGCGGGCTGTGACCCCGGGCCAGTTTGCTGTGTTTTATAAACGGAATGTTTGCCTCGGGGCAGGAGAAATTCTTCCTGGGAACGGAGGACTTTGAACGAGAAAATTATGCATTTTGCATTACGCGTTACCCGATTCTGACGGTCACTTCCATTGACAATGCCCCGTAAAACGATAATAATGAATCGGCTTTTTCACCTCACAGTATCTCCAAAGGAGAACGGCCATGGCCAATAATAAAAAAAAGGAAGAGACCCAGGAGAAGATCCTCGACGTTGATGCGAGCATGCAGGGAACAATTTCGTTCAAGGACCCCGTGAACCTGCGCATCAACGGAAGTTTTGAAGGCAAGCTCGACACACGCGGCAATCTTACGATCGGCGAAAATGCCAAGGTCAGTGCGGAGATTCACGGTGATAATATCGTGATTGCCGGAAAAGTTTCTGGGGACGTTATCGCGACTCAGAGCCTTTCCATTCTCGGGACGGCGACCCTCAAAGGGAACCTTACGACTCCGCGTTTGAGCATTGGGGGTGGCGCGATCCTTCAGGGACTTGTGAACATGCAAGGCGTGAGCGTTCCGGACGGATCGGATGTTTTTCTGACCCTGAAAGACGTGGCGCAGTATCTGGAGGTTGAGGCCCGTATCATTGAAGACTGGGCGAATTCCAAGAAGATCCCGGCACGTTTTGACAACGGTCACTGGATCTTTACCAAGGCCGAGGTTGATCAGTGGATCCAACAGGAGCGGGCCCGGACTTAAAATTTTATATTTTGATCCCGGCGTCCTTCCAGTCGCAAAGTGTTCTTATTTTCTTTTGCCCTAAGACGGTTGAAATACTATGAATAACATGCTGACCCTCGACGAAGTGAAAAACTTCCTCGGTGTCGAACAACAAGTGGTCGAAAAATTCATCCAGGATGGGGTTCTGCACGCCTACAAGATCGGTGGCGTGTACATCCGCTTTCGAAAAGAAGAGGTTCTCGGGCTTAAATATGATGTCCTGCTTAAGAAAAAAAAGGCCGTGGCTTCCGGTTCCTTCGGGCAACGGCTGTGGGATTTTTGGCGTTTCAACAATTTTTACATTATCTCCGTCTTGATTATCCTGGCATTGGCGTATTGGTTCCTTCACACCACCGCATCTTCCTAAGGTGGCTGTTTTGAAGATTCTTCAGGGCATCGATCTGGTCAAAGTCAAGCGGATGGAGCAGATGATCGAGCGGTCGTCCGGCAAGTCGTTCTTGGATCGCGTTTTTAGCATCACGGAACAAGCCTACTGCGGCTCTAAACGCATGAAATTCGAGCATTATGCAGCCCGTTTTGCTGCGAAGGAAGCGGTTCTGAAGGCCCTAAGGGTTCGTCCCAAAAGGAACCAACGGCTTTCCGGGATCGAGGTTGGGCGCGAAGCTACCGGGAAACCTTTTATTGTTCTAAACGCAGAGAGTCGCAAACAGTTTCATATCCCGGCGCAAGCGCAGATCGAATTATCAATCGCGCACGAACGTGAATATGCGATTGCGACCGTTGTGATCGTGATTCCCCAAGCAAAAAGAGATAAAAAATGAAACAGAAAACGCTCATCATCAACGCGGATGATTGCAATCTGACCTTTCAGGTTACAGAAGCCATTTTGAAGGCCCACGAGAACGGGATCGTGACCAGCACGACCTTTTTGATCAATCTTCCGGTGGAGCCGGGCGTGGTCCGGGAACTTTTGGCCAGGAAAAAACTTGGGGTCGGGCTTCACTTGAATGTCACGCTCGGAAAGCCTGTGGCTAAGCCGCAACTCGTAAGATCGCTTCTTCAAAAGGACGGATGTTTCAGGAAAAAAGACCAGTATTCTGCAAAAAAACTGCCGCCTGTTTCCGAAATCACCGAAGAGTTCAAAGCGCAGCTCCAGAGATTTGTAAAGATCTTCAACCGGTTGCCGACTCATGTGGATGTTCATCATCACATGCACGATTTTCGGCCATTCCTGGAGGCGCTTGCGGCGATCGCTCAAAAACATGACCTGCCTATCCGCTGGACACGGCTTTTGACCGAACCGGAAATCAAAAGCAGGCATAAGAGCCTCAGGACCACCGACCATTTTTACGGGAATATAGACCCGCACACGTTTTGGACGGAGGAAGTGTTGAGGCATTTGCTTTTCACGCTTCCGGAGGGAACAAGCGAGATCATGTGCCATCCAGGTTGGGTGGATGATGAGCTTTGTGCGATCAGTTCACTTACGATCCCGCGTGAAAGGGAATACCAGCTCTTCAGTTTGAGAGAACTACGCAGATACGTCGACCATCTCGGAATCAAGTTGACACACTTTGGAGGCTTGAGGTAGGAACTGCGAAGCAAGAAGCTACTTGACGATGGTGCCGTCTAACGTCTCGAAGATGATCGTCACGAGATTGTGGCACTTGGGGCATTTGATCTGTTTAAAGGCCTGGATGTTGTCGTGTTTGGGACGGTACATGATCGAGAGGATTCTGGTGACGAAGCTGGCTTCACTGCCGGACCATTGACAAGCGGGACAGTTGTAAGCTGATTTCATTAGTACCTTTCGTTAACATTTAGTGACCTTTGTTGTGCACAGAAAGCATCGGCTTGGGCGCTTAAAACTTTAAGTATGTTTGGATTTCCAGGAAGATCTTAAAAGAATCCGGAGGCTGTCGTGAGAGTCAGAGTGATCGGTTTTATGTTTGTGTTGCTGTTTTGCCTGGCCTCCTTCTCCGCTTATGCGGCCGAGGAGCCGGGATATTTCACCCAGTTAGGACGGGCCCTTACCCGGGGATTCAAGAACATCGTCAGTTTCCCTTGGGAAATCCCATCGACCATCGGTCGTTACGATCAAAAGAATAATGGCAATCCCCGTGTTTTCCGGGATGCAGGGGGTTTTGTTGATGGAACATTTCGTGCCGTGACAAGGCTGGGTTGCGGTGTTTGGGATGTCCTTTTTTCCGTGGTGCCCGGGCAACAAGATGAATTGCTCCTCAAGCCCGAAACTCTTTTTTAAATTTTGGAACCCTTCTCTTGTAAATCCATGCTACCTTAAGTAAAATGCCGCTTCTTGTATCATCAGAGGCTGTGTTCTTTGGAGTTTTTTCTGGGCCGGTAGTTCAGTTGGTAGAACGCTACAATGGCATTGTAGAGGTCAAGGGTTCAACTCCCTTCCGGTCCAATTCTCTTATAAAAAATTAAGGTTAATTGGGCCGGTCCTGCCAGCCATTTTAGAAATGAAATGTAAGGCATGGGCCGGTCCACCAATTTTTATTGGGTCAAGACCACACCGTCAGGACTCCTTGGAGCCTGACGGTGTGGCGGTTTTTGTTTTGTGTCGTGCGGGGATGGCGGAACTGGCAGACGCACTGGACTCAAAATCCAGCGGTAGCAATACCATGAGAGTTCGACTCTCTCTCTCCGCAGTATTTCACCTCCAGAACCGTTTTTATTTATTTTTATGGGTTTAACGGTCCGGTACTGCGAACCCGTAAAATCAATAGTAACGCAGTGCTAGGAAATAGTCCATTTATGGCCAGCGGCTTTAAAGTGTATCCTTTCGACGAGATCGAAAAAAAATGGCAGGCTTACTGGGCCGACCACCGGACCTTCCGTTCTCCTGACCCCGGCGAAACTGGCAGCGAAAAACCCAAATATTACGTCCTCGACATGTTCCCTTATCCTTCCGGTTCCGGTCTTCATGTCGGTCATCTCGAGGGTTACACTGCGACCGATATTGTGAGCCGCTACAAACGGATGCGCGGGTTCAATGTCCTTCACCCCATGGGTTGGGACGCGTTCGGGCTTCCCGCCGAACAATACGCCATCGAGACCGGCACGCATCCCCGCGACACCACCCAAAAAAATATCCAGACCTTCAAGCGCCAGATCCAACAGGTTGGTTTCAGCTACGATTGGGACCGCGAGATCGATACCACAGATCCCGATTATTACCGCTGGACGCAGTGGATTTTCATGAAGCTCTTCGAAAAAGGTCTGGCCTACGAATCCGAGATACCGGTGTGGTGGTGCGATGGCTGCAAGACAGTCCTCGCGAACGAAGAAGTGGACGCGAACGGGACCTGTGAGCGCAAAGGTCATAAGAACGTTTATCGTCGCCCGCTTCGGCAATGGATCCTCAGGATTACGGCTTATGCCGAGCGTCTTTTAAAGGATTTGGATCTTCTGGATTGGTCGGAACCCATCAAGGAGATGCAGCGTAACTGGATCGGGAAGTCCACCGGAGCCGAGGTGGATTTTAAATTAGAAAACGGCCCAGATGTTATCCGTGTTTTTACCACGCGGCCGGACACGCTTTTTGGTGCGACATACATGGTGCTTGCGCCGGAACATCCGCTTGTATCAAAACTGACACAGCCGGAAAGGCGTCTGGACGTGAGCGTCTATGTTCAAAAAGCCACGAAGAAAAGTGATCTTGAAAGAACAGATCTTGCTAAAACCAAGGCCGGTGTTTTTACTGGCGCCTATGCGATCAATCCAGTTAATGGGAAAAAGATCCCGATTTGGATTGCGGATTATGTGCTTATAGGATACGGGACCGGTGCCATCATGGCTGTGCCGGGTCATGATGTGCGAGATCATGAATTTGCGATAAATTATGGACTTAATATTGTTAAGGTTGTTTCTTCGGGAAATATGGTTGAAAAAGAACCGTTCGTTGGTGATGGGATTAGTGTGGATTCAGATTTCATCAGTGGCCTTCCGACAGCCGAAGCCAAAAAGAAAATCACAAAATGGCTAGAAGAGAAAGGGTGCGGAAAAGAAGCAGTCCAGTACAAACTTCGTGACTGGCTTTTTAGCCGCCAGCGTTACTGGGGGGAGCCGATCCCGGTCGTGCATTGCGCGAAGTGCGGTCCCGTGCTTATCCCCGAAAGTGAATTGCCGCTCAAGCTTCCGGAGATGAAAGATTACACGCCGACAGGCAATGCGGAACCGCCGCTTGCCAAAGCTACGGATTGGCTCCACTGCAAATGCACGAAATGCGGGGGCAAGGCTCTGCGCGAAACGAACACCATGCCGCAATGGGCGGGTTCGTGCTGGTATTATCTCCGCTACCTCGATCCGAAGAACACAAAAGCTCCGGTCGATCCTAAAAAAGAAAAATACTGGATGAACGTGGATCTTTATGTCGGTGGTGCCGAACACGCGGTACTCCATCTCCTTTATTCCAGATTCTGGCACAAGGTTCTTTATGACATTGGAGTGGTTTCGACAGTTGAACCGTTCCAAAAACTTACGAATCAAGGGATGATCCTTGGCGAAGACAGCCAGAAGATGTCCAA
>Ga0265297_10007486_pt1 | contig 15101 bp, 9 predicted proteins | sample Munlanlwell13791_FD_192502 | JGI IMG/M metagenome (GOLD analysis project Ga0265297, IMG submission 192502) | Leachate microbial communities from a municipal landfill in Southern Ontario, Canada - Leachate well 137-91 | ecosystem: Engineered > Solid waste > Landfill > Unclassified | place... | reverse complement strand
CCATGCCGCGGCCCCGGGAGGCATTATCAATGCTACCGATACCGACTTCGCTATTATGAAGCAGCAGTATGACCCATATTACCGCGAGTCAGAAATTACCGAAACAAGAAGCGCGAATTCCAAGGTAGGTTTCCCGGAAACAAAACCGGACCAGACAATTACCCGCACAGGCTGGGAAAGGGCAAATTCAGCGCTAGACGCGGATTAAAAGATGAAGAATAATTCTCAGGGCATATTGGAGTACGCCGTAGTGCTGGGCGTAGTAATTGTTGCCTTAGTGGCGATGTCCCTTTATTTCCGACGGGGAATCCAGGCGGTAATTAAAGTAGCGGCTGATGAAGCGGGCAGCCAAAAAGACGCCGAAGAAATAGATCCCCTTAAAGGAGTCAAGACCTCGTCGTCAATTAACCGGATTACCCAGGGAAGCCAAAAGATAAGTGTGAGGGTGGGCGATGAAAGAATTGTTGAACCTGATATAACCTCTACCTCAAGCGGCAGCTCCGAGTCGGTTTCAATCCAGGAAAAGTAGGGAGAACGCGGACAGTGAAAAAAGCTCAAAGTAGTTTAGAATTCGCCATAGTAATATTCGCCATTATAGCCGCATTATTGGCAATGCAGGTTTATATCAGACGGGGCCTGCAGGGAAAATTGCGCTCGGCAGCGGATGAATTGAGCATCCAACAGTATGAGCCGGGCAGGATGGAATCAGATATTACTATTACTCAAGGAAGCAACATAGATACAATCTCCAAAGTTACTGAGAACGAGGATGCGACGCAAAATAAGACTACAACCACTACTAATATTAATTATCAGACTGAGACCCGCAGCGGAACTGAAAAGATTAAGCCGGAGCAGTAATGAGCAGGATAAACGGAGAAGCCTTACTGGAGGTCGCGATTTTTGGCGCGATAATAATTATGCTTTTAGGCGTGCTCATAAACTATGGCTTAAGGTATAATTATCAGCAGAAGGCTATGCAGCAGGCTTTTAGGAAGTCTTTGAACAAGGCGGTAGTTGAACCGGGAGTCTCTATCTCCAATGTAATGATTTCGGATGAACATATTCCTAATCCTTCCGATACTTTTGGCATAGGTTCAGCCACTCCTTTTACCGGTTCAGCCGGAGGGGTTGTGCGCGACTACCAGATGGTTGAAACAGCCTCGGATGAAAGCGCCCTGCCGCGGATAACTTTAAATATTAATGGGGAAGAATTTAATTACACGACTGCCGGGTTTAGGGATGAACAGAATGTCCCGGAAGAGAGTTTAGATAGGTATAAAGAGATATACGGCTCAGGGAATGTCTGGGAGACAGGCGAGGGAGAATGCCGGGATGAAGAAGAATCAAATGACCCTAACACTGGGGTACTCATCATAACCTGTAATAAGCCTACCAAAAATATACGGATAATTGACTCTTGCACCGGAGAGATTATAGATTACGGAACCGCGGTTAAGCAGTGCCGTATGATTGTTGATTCGGCTGCCTGCGAAAAAGAATGCGAGAGGGGAAACAAATCGGTGACGGATAGCGAGAATGAGCAGGATTGCGAAACCATCTGCGGCCAAACGATGAACGTGCCCTGGTATTGCGCCGGTTACACAGAGACGGATACTGTAAACCACGCGTATAATTTTCCGTTTTTGGAACAGCTTTTTGTTTCCTCTGCCTTAAAAACTATGGGTTTGCAGCCGGACTATGAGCAGAGCGCGGTAACCGACAACTCCTTAAGAAAAGTTGAAACCGCCTCAGGCATTACCACTACGGATAATGTTGACTGGAATACGACAACCACAAGAAAGATTATTACTAAGCCTTATGGCTCTACCAGCGGCGATACCGTTACTAAGGAGGTTTCTCCTGGTGAAGTTTCGCAAAAGAAGACTGAAGAATCCCGGACGACAAATTGGTAGGCAAGCCCAGTCTTCCATGGAGCTGGCTGCCAGTTTAGTTGTTATTTTTATCCTGCTCTTTGGCTCGCTGCAGGTATTTCTCTGGGTGAATAAACGCTTAGTGCAAAGGCAGAAGGATTATGAAGCCCAAAGAGTGGCTGCCGGAAACAGCCAGGTTGAGGTAAAGGTGGACGAAAGCGATGAGGCCAAGTATCCAAAGTTAAATATTTTCGGGCAATGACAAGAAGAAAACAAAAGGACAAGCAATGCTAAGCAGTTTTTATAAAAAGTTCTCCCTGAATAACCTGCGTAATGACAGGCCCGTGGGCCAAATTTCAACCCTCCTTATCCTGATCATGGTGGTGATGTTAATCTTTATTTTAACCACTGTGAATTTAGGCCAGCTTTCTATTTCCAGCACAAATCTTTCAAATGTGGCGGATTCATCCAGCCTTTATTTGGCGTCCCAATTAGCCAGCCGGGCGAATCAAATATCTCAAAGCTTACTTAATTCCGGAGCTGATGAGTGCGGCCCCACGTTTGCTTCTGAGAATGCGGGATTTGCCGGTTTAGTCGGCTCGATTATAGGCTCGATTATTGCTATTGTAGTAACAGTGTTAAGCGCGGGAACGACCGCGCCTCTTACCACTTTCATTATGGCAGGCGCTGCAGGAGGCGCTGCAGGAGGCGCTGCAGGTAGCGCTTACGCAGGAACTCCTGTTTTGCAAGGCACTATCCAGGGCTTTTGGATTGGAGCGGCGATTGGAACAGGAGCTGGTGCTGTATTTTCAGCTCCTGCGGGCGCAGCAGCGGGCACAGGCGCTGCGACAGCAGGTAGCGGCCTAAGCACAGGAACAATCTTAACTTCTTCTTTGGCGGGATTATCTACCTCTTCATCTATTTACAACGCTTATGTTGCTGATCAGGATCAGTCAGCAGGTTTTGCGGCTGCTTCCAAGATGCTCAACGGTCTGCCTGAATATGATTCAGTCAGAGAAAGCGTATTCCTGCAGGCTTTTTCCCAGACCGTTGACGATCCGAATAAAGATATAGATACTGATGATCTTAACGGCAACGGCGAGGTTACTGATAAAATATCGTATTTTCTTATTTGGTGGGCCGGCAGAATTAATTATTTGAAAGAAGTTATTCCTACTCTAAAAAGTGTTACCAGCGCTTTCTTTAAAGGCACGCTGCAAAATTTTAATGATTACATTACTCAGGAACTTACACTGGCGCAGGTATCTGATCCTGAAAGCGGCGGCGCTCTATTTGAGGATGGCCCCGTCGCCAAAGTGGCTGAAGCCTTAGATGTAGATTTTTGGAATCCCGAGAGCGAAGGCTCTTTTGACTCTGTAGTCAGCGGTTTCAACGACTTCACGGATGTTGCCAGGCAATTTGCCAGCGCGGATATTACACAGTTGACTTTTAACTGGCAGGCTTATATCAAAAATTTCTATAATGTAGATGCCGGCCAGGCTGAAGGCGAGTATACGGTTACCGATTATTACCATACTTTAGAAAAGGTAAAGAATATTCTCGCGGGCTGGAAGACGCAAATTGTAGATAAAAGGAATCAGCTTCCTTCGTGCAAGTTAGGGGTTTCTTATTCAGCCGCAGATGGAGGCTCCGGAGGATATTGTCAGCCCTGCGCTTACAGCACTTTTTGCGCCAGCAATTGTATTATTACTGAAGGCCCGGATACAAGCCCCATACCCTGCAAGCTTGATTCTACTCTTCAGGGAGCGACTTTAGATTCTAATATAGATGATGAGATTACGCCCGCTTTAAATGATATTGACGCCTTAATCGGCAAGATTAGCGATTTTCAGGGCGCGATTTTACAGTACGTTACAGATATGCAGAATGCCTACGCGGAGCACCAAAACGGCTACGGCGGCTTAAATCCGGCGACTTATAGCTGGACTGATAGCCGGGGTGAGTATAGCGTAAAAGTCGCGGTAGGCAATTATAAGTTGGCGCAGACTATTACTAAAGAGAGCGGAAACTGGTTAAAAAAGAAGATTCGTATTGAGATGGTGGATTACAGCGACGACGGCTCAAATTCCTGGGTAGAGATAATCCGTCAGGACCCTCAAAATAAAGATCTAAAATCAGGAAAAGTAAGTTTAGGGGTGTGGAATCCTTTTTCTAGTGGTATAATTAAGAAAAGAGGCAAGGCTTATTATAGTTGGGATAAGGTAGGGTTAACCCAGTGATAGCATTGAATAAAGAAAAGAAAGAAATTCCAATTTTAGAATATACTGTTTTGGCGGCAGTAGTAATAGCTGCCCTTTTGTTTATCTATCAGATAAAGACACGGGACATCAACTTAGCCCGGTCTGTCTTTAGGGGGCTGGTTAACGGCCGTTATGGAGTAGAGAAAAATATTGATTGGGAGAATCTAAGGGGTTTGGATATAAATGCGGGGGCTGCCTACAGTAAATTCTCTACCGGGCTTGAGAAGGCAGGGTACAAAAGAGCTTTTATCCAGAGTTTCTCCTCCGGTTTCAGGCGCTCAGAAGGAAACTTTAAGTCATTCGTTAACTGGCGTATTTACAGTAAAGATAGTGATAAAATAATAGTTGCCGCGGATTATCAGGGCCACAATAAAACCCTATTGTTTGTTTTTCCCAAGAGTGGAAGAAAACTGGCTTCTATACAATGGGAACGATAAATAAAAAAAATGGTTTTTTATCTTTGGAATACGCGATTTTGATAGCGATAGTGATCACCGCGTTAATCGGGTTGTCTTTTTATTTTCAACGGTCGTTAAGCGGAAAATGGCGGGAGGTCGGAGATAGCTTCGGTTTCGGCCGCCAGTACATTAAATAGCCATCCCTGAAGATAGGGGAGATTAGTTTATGCAACTATTGATTATCCTGGGGTTAATCGCCGCTTCCATAGTTTTAATCGGCAGCCAGTTGCTCCCCGTATTTTTACAGCGGGTAAGCAACCTGCACGCCCAGAAGGTAGGGGAGGCGGAAAAGCAGCTGGATAAGATGTTTATTGATGTTAACCGCCAGAAGCTTGTCTTGTGGTATACGGTTACGCCTCTTATTGTGGGGATCTTGGGGTTTTTCTTTTTTCGCAGTTTAGGATTAGCCCTACTCTGCGGATTAGTTAGTTTCATTTTTCCTTCCCTAATCATCAGCAATTTAAAAAACCGCCGCCGCGCGCGCTTTCAGAACCAGCTTCCCGACGGGATAATGGTCCTTTCGTCATCGTTAAAGGGAGGGCTTTCTTTGATGCAGGCTATTGAAGTGGTGGTAGAAGAGGTACCCGCGCCTTTTTCCCAGGAATTCGGGCTGGTTTTAAGGGAAAATAAAATAGGGGTCCCGCTGGAAGACAGCCTTAAACACCTGCACGAGAGGATGCATTTGGAAGAGCTGGATTTAGTAATTAACTCCATACTTGTCTCTAAGGAGACTGGTGGAGACTTAACCAAGGTTTTAAGCAGGCTATCGGTAACCCTTCGGGATAACCGCAAATTAAAGGAGAGTATTAAGACCCTGACCCTTCAGGGCAAGCTGCAAGGTATCATTATGTCTGTCTTGCCTTTTCTGTTTGTGGGCTGGGTTTTGAGTTTTAACCGTAATCACTTTGATATTATGCTTAATTCAGAGACGGGCAGGGTTCTTTTGATAACAGCCGCGGGTTTACAAATTGTGGGAATGATCTTAATCCATAAATTCAGCAAGATAGATGTTTAGGGAGAGAAAATGATCTTTTTAATTTCTATACTAATAATAGCGGCAGTGGCATTGATAGTGATGGGAGTAAGGGCCATGCCTCAGATAAGCGGGGTCAAGCCCGTTTTCCCCCAGGAAACCGCCAAAGGCAAAAGCTCTAAAATAACCCTTTTATCGGGGATTTTCCCGTTTACCGGTATTATCCTGGAGAAATTAAAGTTAGAGGCTAAGGTTAAAAACAGGATTACTTCCGCCCACCTGAGAATTACGCCGCAGGAGTTTATAAACGCAAAGTTATTATTAATTATTGCCCTGGTTATTCTTGCCCCAATTCTAGCGGGAAAGACGGAGCCGCTGGTATTTGTCATTGCTTTTGCCGTTGGATATATGTTGCCGGATATGTGGCTGGCTAAACGAATTAGCCAACGCAAAAATTCCATTGCCAGGGTCCTTCCTGAAACTATAGATTTATTGAGTTTGTGCGTGGACGCGGGCCTGGATTTTGTCGCGTCCATAGAGTGGCTATTGAAAAAGGGAGTTTCCACTAATCCGATGCTTGACGAACTGGCCTTTGTTTTGGAAGAAATTCAATGGGGAAAACCCCGTTCCCAGGCCCTTAAGGACATGGCTAAGAGGCTGAGACTTCCGGAAGTAAACTCTTTTATCCAGACCCTGGTCCAGGCTGAGCGTATGGGAACTCCGGTTGCCGAGGCCTTTGCGATGCTCTCCGAGGACGCCCGCCTGCAGCGCTTTCATCGCGGAGAAAGGTTTGCGATGAAGGCCCCGATTAAAATTCTGCTCCCCTTAATTTTTTGCATCTTGCCTGTAATTGGCATTATTATCGGCGGGCCCATATTCCTGCAGTTTACCCAGGGTAAAATGTTCCAAGGATTTTAATTAGATTTCTCCTCCTTTTACGTCAATTAGAGTAGAAGGAGGAATTTTTATGCCCCCTTACCCCAAGCCCGGCATACCTTGGTTGGTCTGATTCCCCCAGCCTGAGGCGGAAACAATATGTTGATTTTGTGGTTGACAGCAGTATAATAAATTCAAATTTACTCAATAGCAAGATATATATAGGTAGCCAGGCCTTTATCAACAGGCTCCAAGAGTATTATAAAATAAGAAATAGAAGAGAAAGCAGGGGAAGGCCATCAAAGTCAGAAAAATGGTGAAAAATAGAACCGTCCCCTTTATTTTATTCATTCTGTTCGCATCTATTAGTTCCTCCCAGGCAGCGCTCACCCCTTTAGAGATATCGCAACAAGAAGAAGCGAAGGCAAAAGACCCCTCAGAAAAAGTCTGGTTTAAGAACCTTGGCGAATACAGGAAAAAAATCGCCGAAGAATACGGGACAAATTTCGCCTTCCTTCTTAATTATACCCAGCAGGCGATAATGGATAGCAAACACGACGAAGGAAAGAGCCGCGGGGCCTGGTATTGGAACCTTGAGATTTCGCAAAAGGCCTGGCCGGGAGCGGAGTTTTTCGTGGAATTTGAGATAGACAGGGGAAAGGGCGTGGATAAATTCCTGCCGACATTTTCTTCTTTTAATGAAAATGCAGGCGATGACGCCTGGCTCTATATACCGGCTTTGTATCTGGAGCAGAGGCTCTTTGAAGATAAAATATTGCTTTCCGCCGGGAAACTGGATTTATCCTACTGGTTTGATTGCAATGAGGCGGCGAATTCAGCGGACACGCAATTTTCATCAAGCGCGCTCGTCAACAGCCTTACTATTCCTTTTCCTGCCAAAGGTATGGCTGCCATGGCAATGTTTAATCCGTATGAATGGTTGTATTTTCAATCGGGGGCGGCTACCGCCAAGGCAAGCTCCACAAAAGCAGGGTTAAGCGATGCGTTTAATAGCGTGTTTTTTATTAATGAGTTAGGCCTGAGCCCGGAATTCGCTTCATTAAAGGGTAATTACCGTTTTATCTTTCATATGAACCATCAAAATTTAGATTACATTAATTCTGATGAATCTAAGAAAAATGATTTTGGCTGGGCCTTAAGTTTTGATCAGGCTGTAACTAAACGCGTAACTTTATTTTTACGTTATGGCTCTGCCGATCCAAAAGTAAGGGATATTGAGTATTTCTGGTCGTGCGGCGGCCAGATTGTTGAACCGATACCCGGCCGTAAATTTGACATTCTGGGAGTTGGAGTAGCCCAGTCCATTGTTGGCGATGACTACCGCCAGGCGAATGGATATGATGACACCTCTCGTTCAGAGACTATGTATGAGCTTTACTACAGCTATAATATAAATTCCTCTTTAATCTTAACCCCGAACCTACAGGTAGTCGCTAATCCTAATGCTGATAAAGCAGAGGCTACCGCCATAGTTTGCGGTTTAAGGTTCCTCCTGAGTTTCTAATTATTGTCCAAACTGAATTTCCGACGAGTATTAAATGTCCATTCTGAGTTAATAAATGTCCAGTCTAACAAATAAAGGGAAATAAAGGGGACGGTTCTATTTTTCTGGCATCAGATACGAAGAAAAATAGAACCGTCCCCTTTATTTTTTCCTACCCGATTTTGGCAGCTTTTTGGGATTGAAAGCGGTACCAAAAAAAGTCATTTTTTAGCTTGACAGCGACGATCTACGTGTTATACTTTGGTTGTAGTTGAGGCAAGTAACGAAATGGCAAACCCGGAGTAATCCGGGGGCGCAAAGCCGCGGGTCCTAAGCAGTTTAAAGCAATTTCTTCCAGTGGATAGCCGGGCTGCCGAATTACCGACGGAAATTTGACAGTTCGGTTTTTTATTTTAGCAGCTTAGTAAGGGATTTTTTAAACGCTTTAATTAAATAAATATGAGAAACTCTTACTCAAAATCTAAAAAAGAGCAATGGGGTAGGGGGAGCTTTTATTTAAAATAAAATGATAAAGATAAAGTCCCGGACAGATGACAGGGTAGCTGCCAAAGAGGAGCCCAAGCAAAAGTTCCACTCCAGTTTTAAGGCTTGGATCCGTGTGGTAGCTTTTGTCGTTGCTGCCGTCTTCTTGCCTGAACAGGTAGCCCAGGCAGTAGAATATGACTGGCGGGTAATCTGGAATAAGCCAGCCACAGGCAGCCTTTCTACCGGCATGTTTGTTCCAAGCCAGCTTAGAAATGTCCAAAGTATCGCAATCCCCCAGGCAGTAAGAAGCATCCTCAAAGATATAGCCAATAAACCCATAACATCCATCAAAATCTCAGATAACCTGACTATTGAGTTGGATAAGCCTTTGAAAATGTCCAATCAGAGGATAGATGAGTTATATAACTGGCTTCAGGGTAAACCGTGCGGCTCCAAGGCGCTTTATGACTATTTAAGCTATAAAGGGGCCAGGGTTGAAGAGCAGGATATCGCGGTTTTCGCTTTAACTGTAGATATCTTAAATGATGTAGTTAAACCGGAAGGCAACCCCAAGGTTATCAAGAACTCACTTTACGCATTATCTAAAGCCGCAGAATTTTTTGGTTTAAAACTTTATCCGGTGAAATTAGAACAAGGGCTTCTCCTCAAACAGGGGATAGTCCCTGTTCCTTTTATTGCTCACTTGAACGGCGACCATTATATCTTAATCACCAAAGTCAGCGGTGAAAAGATTTATTTTCTGGATGAGCACAAAGAAGAATTCCTCCCAATAGAAAAATTCCTTAAAGATTTCTCAGGTTATGCCTTGATAACTAAGGGACAGTCCCTTACGGGGACAGTCCCTTTGACTGATAGCGAAGCCAAGAAAGTCCTGGGTGCGGCAAGGTCAAATAAAAATGGTTATGCGGATATTTCTTCTTTGTTCCAGGAGCCGAGCACCGGAGATTTAATGATAGGCCTGGGCATTACTTTAGCGACCAGCGCTATCGGCGCTTCAGTCGGAAACAGTAATTTTATTACTGCCTTTGGCCAGAGCGCTATGTATAGTTCAATTGGACAAGCCGCTACAAATGTAGGAGTGCGTAATCTCGGGATGAGCTCTACCAGCGCGCAGATTTTTGGTTACGCGGTAACCGGAGCTATGGCAGGCGCGACTTCCGCTTATTCTGCCGGGTCGGCTTATAAACCTTTTGGAGATAGCTGGGGTGGTTTCGGGGGCTGGATGAATAACAGCCCGATAATTTCAGGAGCGACATTAGGGGCGTTAAAAGGCGCGAGCATGGCAGGCGGCAGCATACTTGCCTATGATGCGTTAAAGGATACCGGTTTCTACAAGCATAATCCTTTTATAGGCAGGCAATTGGCTAATTTAGCGGGAGGATTTTTAGGTTATACAGCCTATAGCGCGACTATGGGCTCCCTGGATATAAACCTGGCTACTAAATTGCCTGTGACAACAAAAGAAACCAAAAGTTATATTAACGGTAAGCCTCTTTCGGAATTTAAGGGCGGGTTAGATACAACAACAGACTTAGCAACCGGCCAAAAATACGCCTGGGTTAACCCTGAGAATTTAGGCGGAGGTTTCCTGGGTGGCGCAAAATTAGCGTGGTTAGATTCAAAGAGCTCTTTGATTTCCCAGGGCGTAGGCTTAGGTATTGAGTATGCCGCGACCAAAGGATGGTTAGGTGAAAGCCTTAAAAAACAACCCGGCTATATCAGTTTATTGGGCCAGTCTCTTGGCGGCGTAGCCGGCGCGAATTACAGCGGTCAAAGCATAGGGCAAACACTAACAAGAGGCTTAGTTACGGGAGGTATTTCTATCGGCCTTAATGCTTTGGGCGGAGATTATGACGCGATTACCGGGGAAAATAAATGGGGCATGACTCGCCTGGAGATGGCTAGCTTAACCTGGGCAAGCACGGCAACTTTATATTCAACTTATTTCGCTGCAAGAGATGCCGCGGCAGTTGATAAAGGTTTCTTTGGTTCTTTTGGGAAAAGATTTGCCAGCCGGTCGGTGGAGTTCTCAAGAGATTATTTAACTTTCGGCCAAACCTCTCCGTTTTATACTCAAACCTCCGGCGGCTGGTCAGAGGCGCAGCATATTGAGAAGTTGGCGCAATTCGGCGGCTATGCTAATTTTAAAGCCAACGCCGAATACGCGATGAAGCAAAAAGCTTATACTGATTGGGATAAATTCATTGCCGACGGCAACCTTAGCTCGCTTACTCCTTCACTTTCTTATTCTTTAGTTAATTACGCCCAGTCAACCCTGCATTATGCGGCGGTAAATAATTTGAGCCAGCTTTATTTTGAAAATGAATTCCTAAGATACAAAGGCAAGGGTGAGGGTAATGCGATTCAGGGCGGTGTGGCTGGCGACCGGGGCCAGATATATCTGGGCGAAAAGCAGCTGGGAGACGAATCTTTAGGCGCTATAAAACTTACCGATAAAGAATATAGCGAAGGTTTGAACGAATTATTCTCATCAGTTTTTGGTTTAAAAGAAGAAAAAGTCAGCCACGGCACTGTATTAGAGCAATACGGCATAGGGATAAAAGGGAATATGTATAATTATCATGCCGCGCCTTTGAAGGTTGACGGGAGCAGTTCTTTCGTTGACAAGGCCTCGGTTGATGTGCAGAGGTCTCTCCTGACAAAAGGGGCAGTCAGCCAGGCAGCCACATATTGGTTGACTACTAGCACAAATACTGAAACAAATGTTAACAACCTGATAGCGGCAGCTGTTGAAGGTAGGGGAGAGCTTTATGAACATTTAAGGCGTAAAGAAGATAAGTCTATTACTAAGAGGCTTGTCGGCTCCATAGATTCCGCGGCAATCAAAGATGGCCGGTTTATTATTTCAATAAATAATACGGATAAGTTATACGTTAATGAATACGTTTCTAATCTTGGCCCTGAAACTCCGGATGACACAAGCGCTAAATTGACAACCGACACCAAATTAATTGGGCAGAGAGATAGCCTGGGCCAATATGTAACGGGTAATTGGGAGGCTATGTTAGACATTGACGCCAATGAAGGCACTGTCAGGGGGATGACTGGGCTTTTAGGGGCTGAAGGCTCAAGCCTCACAATGAAGAGCAATGCCCTGGATGAATTTATTAAGGCAAAGTTAGGCGATAATTCCGCGCTTTTTGACACTACTAATCAATATTCTTACAGGATAAACACTGCTGACGACGGCAAGGTTTCTATCAGCGTCCTCAAAGGCGTTTTCGGCGAACAAATCGGCAGCCCGATAGAGATTACCAAAGAACAACTCAGCGGCCTGCAAACCGTTTCCGGCGGCCTGTTTAGCTACGCCGGCGATGTATATAACAAGGATAAAGATACAAAAACAAACGCCTGGTATTATGGCAATACCAAAATTGAATACACGGATAGCGGAATAAAATACAGCCCGTATCAAAAAGCAGGTGAGAATCATCAGGCCTTGAGAATGAGCCAGGAAGTAAGTTTTAAGGGCACTGGTGTGGAGGGCATACTTGCCAAGGACAAGAAAGATGCCCAGATAACAGGCGGCAGCCTTACGCTGGTGCAGTCGCTTTCAAATGAAGGATTTTTCCATACTAATCCGTTAACCCATATCAATAAGCCGTTCGTAATTGAAACGCTTAAGGGCGAAAGGAAAGAGAGAACTCTTGGTTTTTACAGGGATGATTTGATTGCGTTAGCAGGACAGATTAGCGAACAGAAAACCACAACGCTTGCTAATCTTGACGGAGAGATAGCCAAAGCCAGGGAGCAGTTGAATATTGCTAAGTCAAAAATTTCTGAACCCGGTATGGCAAAGGGCGTTGAGGCGTTAGAGAAGAACATTGCGGCAATGGAAACAGGAAGAAGCTCATTAATTAAAGAAGCAATAAGCGCCAAGACAGACTTAAGAGATATTGAATCTCAAGCCGGTAAAGCGTTCTCTCAGTATAGGGATAATTTAGGTTTGGTGATAGAGCCGACAAAAGAGGCTCCTCTTGCGGTTCAATCACTCAAAGAAACAACGGCTGCCAGCGCAAGCGAACAGAAGACAGCAGAGCAGCAGGATCTTTTATCAAAGATTCCTCCTACCGGCAAGGGAAGCGTTTGGGTAGGCGTAACTCCGGGCGATGACCGAGAAATTACGCAGATAGTAGGAGGAAGAGTTTTCGCGCAGTTAAATATACCCATTAACGCCAAAGATGGCGGGCTCTCAGCTTTTTCTACCCACAATTTATGGCGGGCCACAGCGGAGACAGTAAAAGAGGAGAGCTTCAATCTTCTTAATGATAATTTAAAGAAGTATCCTGAAGCCGTTGTCAAAATAACCAAAGACGGCCAGGATTATAAGGTAACCTTAAACGCGATTAGTAATAAAAATAAAATTCAAAACGCGCAAAAAGGCGAAACAGTAACGCTTAATTCCGAAGCGCTTAAAGAAACCCGGTTAGCCATAGGTGACCGGGATGTTTGGAATAGAAAGATTGTAATCGGCGAGAGCGAAACGCCTTTGAACCCCGATTGGGAAGATACGGGTTTGGTTCCTCTGGCTGCCAGTTGGGAAAAGATAGCGGTTGATCAGAAAACTCCCGATGGAAAGACTACCTATACAGCAGGCCTGGATGTTCAACAGTTCACTGTTTTAGACAGCGGCAGCGGTTCAGAGAAACAATATCCCCTGGCTTTCTTAAAAAATCAGGCATATCTTAACAGCGTCAATGGCAATAGAAACGTTCAAGCCGTAATAGATAGTTTATATTTCTCACCCGTTAAAGCACAAGGATATGATTTTGGGTTTATCGCGTCAGTTAAAGAAAGCAGCCAGGGCATCATCCATCCGTGGCAATTACAACCAGGCGGAACAACTGCCAGCGAGACAACTTCCTCTGGAATTCTGACTAATCTTAAAAATATTGAGGTTCTTTCCAAGAAAGAAGGCATTAAATTCGGCAAGGGGACAGACCTGCAGTTTTCTCTTACAAAGCAAGCAGATGGCAACTGGGAGGCGAGGTCTTTAGCCGGCACTCCCGGAAGCAGGATATCGTTTAAGGGCAAAGAGAGCGTTGGCTGGGCCGAGGGAGCGCTTTCTAAAGGCTCCGGAAAAGAAGTTATTGCCCGCTTTGGAGAGGATGAGGCCAAGAGCGGTATCACCGCTATCAGCGGCGGAAGCCTTAAATTTGATAAAAAAGCGGGGAATATAACCGAGACCTTTACGTTCTCTTTAAACAAGAAAGGCAAAATAGACCAGATTTTAACCGCGATAGATAATAATAAAGTTATCGCCGCCGGGAAAAACGGCAAGCAGGACGTTGCCTTTGCCGGAGGGAAATTATACGACATAACCAATGGTAAACAGTTGCAGGAAGGTTCTTCCATAAATATAACTACTGAAGACGGCAAAGTTAATACAGGGATTTTAACCGCAGAAGGCCTGAGCGTTAAGGATAATGCAGGAAAAGAGGTGGCTTTTTATCTTCCTAGCGGGCAGGAAAAACATACCTTAGCCTTACAAAAAGCTTACAACGAACTGGTTAAAGAAGGAAAAATAGGCGGTGGTATCATAGAAGAGAGTGGTGAGTGGGGAGAAGAGACAGCTGAGGCATCTATAAAATATAACCGGTATTATTTACTTTCCGCTAATGCCAGCTTAGCCAGCCGCACTGATAGTATCGGAGAAGAATATAGAAAAGGCCTGGAAGAGAAGATTAATACCAAAGAGGGAGTAGCCGAATACATAACCTCATATTCCAGAAAAGCCGAATATTCCGACCTTGCCCAGATTGCAGGGTTTAATGAGATAGCCCAGAAGATAGGCTTGACCGAAGAAGTTTATATTAAGGGAGAGCTTAACGCAATACAAGACTCATACCTTAATCGGATTCAGGAGGCCCAGGCAGAACGACTCCGGCAGCAGCTTAAAGGTATCTCTGAGCAGCTTAAAGAAGAGAGTATTGACCCTGACAAAGTCGGTTTTAAGCAGGCGCAGATTAATTATATGGCTTGGGAGCAGGATGCTGCTAATGCCTCGGCTCCGATAGAAGATACTTATTGGGGTAAAACGAAAAATTATCTTGCCTCGGGTTATCACGGTGCGCTTGCGGGAATAGATTTGGCAGGGATGACACTAGGTATGGCCATAGATCCGCTTATTAATAAATTATCGGGGAAAGAAGCCAGCTATATAATAAACCATTATTATAAAAAAGCCGCTGACAATTTTGCACAAAAGGAACGCCTGATGAATGGCGAAGTGCAAGCCTCCGGAGGGTATTTAGCAGTAGAGGGTCTAAAATGGATGACCTTGGGTGTTTTTGGAATATCAGGGATGACCAGCGTTACCGCTTCTTCTTCCTGGATTGCGCCTTTAGCTGCAGGAGCAGGAGCCACTGTAACGAGAAAAACTATTGTTATGCTTCTGTCAGAAGCGGTTACTTACGGTATTCCAAATACTATAAGCCTGGTTAAGACCGGTGACTGGGTTGGCGGAAGCCCTTTAAGCCCTGCAAATATTGCTTTATTAGTAACAGGCTTAACCGGGCCTTTAGGGTACCGTATCGCAGCGGGTGAAGCCATAGCCGGAAGAGCTATTATTTCGCAAGGGCTTTTATGGGGACAGACATCAGCTTTGTCTGAGGCAGCTTTACAAGC
>Ga0265297_10007485_pt1 | contig 15102 bp, 18 predicted proteins | sample Munlanlwell13791_FD_192502 | JGI IMG/M metagenome (GOLD analysis project Ga0265297, IMG submission 192502) | Leachate microbial communities from a municipal landfill in Southern Ontario, Canada - Leachate well 137-91 | ecosystem: Engineered > Solid waste > Landfill > Unclassified | place... | reverse complement strand
GGCTATCCTCAGGGTTTGGAGGGGATTATTGATCAAATAGACGATCCGGAATTTGCCGCCGTTTGCGGCTTGATACTTTCGGCCCTGAGCAATGATGTCAAAGCGGAAGGCGGCCGAGGCGCGTTTGAGAACCTAACTGATAATGTCGGGCCGACCGTCAGCAAAATAAAAAAATGGCTTAAAGGATTTGCGCCGTAGAATCTTAAAAATCAAATATAAAAAATCATATATGCGCCGCGGCGCGGCGCATATATGAAATAGTTGTAGAGCGGCAACATAATTTTGATTTTTTATCTTTGATTTTTAATATTGGAAACGGGGCTTGGCCCCGTATAAAGGTCCGGTCTTATTTATCTGCTTGATAGGGTATACGAGCGATTTCGCCTGCGGTTTTTAACAGGGCATAAGTGAAGTTATAGTAAACTTTTAACGGGGCTTGACAATCTGTATCGGCTTGGCATATTCTTACATATTACTTGGCATTACTTGGCATTTCCTAATTTTTTAAATAAACTAACTTTTTAATACTATGGCTCAGATAAAACCAGATATGGAGACATTCGCCAAGATTAAAGTGGTGGGTGTCGGAGGAGGCGGAGGCAACATCATCTCTCGCATGGTGGAAAGCAAGATCCAAGGCGTTGAATTTATCGCCATAAATGCTGATTCTCAGGATTTGCACCATTGTTTAGCCCAGCAAAAATTGCTTATCGGCAAGAATTTAACCAAGGGGCTCGGCGCCGGAATGAATCCGGACATTGGCCGCCAAGCGGCCGAAGAAAACCGGGACGAGATCCACGAGGTGCTCAAGGGCGCGGATTTGGTTTTTGTGACTTGCGGCCTGGGCGGCGGCGTGGGCACGGGCGCGGCTCCCGTTGTGGCGGAAGCGGCCAGAGACCTCGGCGCGTTGACCGTCGGCGTGGTTACCAAACCCTTTTCTTTTGAGGGTTCGCAGCGTATGCGCATCGGCCTGGAAGGCCTGAGCCGTTTACAAGATAAAGTGGATACCCTTATCACCATTCCCAATGATAAATTATTGCAGACCATCGACCGCAACACTTCTTTGATGGAGGCCTTTAAAGTCGTTGACGATGTTTTGCGCCAGGCGGTGCAGGGCATTTCGGATATTATCGTAACGCCGGGTCTGGTTAATGTTGACTTTGCGGACTTAAAAGCCGTTATGACGGGCGCAGGTTCCGCCTTGATGGGCATTGGACGGGCGGCAGGAGAAGACCGGGCGGCAGTGGCGGCCAAGATGGCCATCAACTCGCCGTTGCTTGAGGTTTCAATCGACGGAGCCAAGGGCGTTATATTCAATGTGGCCGGCGGCGACGATATGACAATGATGGAAATAAACGAAGCGGCCAAGGTTATTACCGACTCCATTGATCCGAATGCCAAAGTCATATTTGGCGCCGTGACCGATAAGCAACTGAAGAAAGGCGAGATAAAAATTACCGTTATTGCGGCCGGATTCGGAGAATTGGCCGCCAAAAAAGAGAACCAGGAGCGGCGCGAGCGGACGGAGATAAAAACCGAAACGGCCTCCCGCCAGGAAGCGTCCGCGGCAAGCGCCAAAAAACAGCCGGATTTTTCCAGCAAGGTCAGCCAGATCGAAAATTCCGACGAAGAATGGGACATCCCCGCCTTCATCAGAAAGAAAATGAAATAAAAGAGTATCGGCGAAATGATTTCGGCGGGCAAGCCCGCCTTCATTCGGAAAAAATGAAGTAATTGAAACGAACCGATAAAAACACCTCGCTTTGGCCGGGTGTTTTTTGTTTCAGAGAATTTTTTAAAAGTCCGCCTGTGGATAAGTTTGCGTCGTTTTAAAAAATATCTGAAATTTTGCTGGTAAAACAAGGCATTTTCGGCTTTTGGGACATTTTTTTAAAGAAAAGGAAAATTGTGTTTGACACGCTCTCCAAAAGGTTTAGAATTAAGGTAGATCACACAAATTTTTAAAAGAAGAGGAGGTGTGATTTTTATTTTGGCAAGAGAGCAGGACGCATGAATCAGCGGCTTTATATGGCGTCCGAGCGAAGACAAAATAAAAAGTTAAGATGTTCTATTTTGTGAAATATTTTAATAATTAACATAGAAATCCGGCATATGACACCTGCGCTTAAGGCCAAGTTCGATAAAATTCAAAAAAGAGATGGGCGAATAGTCAGTTTTGATCAATCGCAGATTGAAAAAGCGGTTCATAAGGCCTTGACCGCCACCGGCCAGGGCGACGGACCGATTGCCCGCAAGGTCGCCAACAAAACCGTCAACCTTCTCAACAAAAGGTTCAGAAAAGGGGAGATTCCCAAAGTGGAAGAGATACAGGATATAGTTGAGGAGGTTTTAATTTTGGAAAATTTGGTGGAAACAGCCAGGGCTTACATTCTGTATCGCGAACAGCGCCGGCGCATCCGAGAAGCGCAAAGCGCGCTGGACGAGACCGTGCAAATGGTTGACAAGTACATCCAGGAATTGGATTGGCAGATAAAAGAAAATGCCAATATGGCCTATTCCTTGCAGGGCCTGCACCATTATGTCACTTCGGCGGTCAGTAAAAAATATTGGCTTGACAGGATCTATACCAAAGAGATCCGCGAAGCGGTGAATTCCGGCGATTTCCATATCCATAATTTGGATTTTCTGGGCGCGTATTGCTGCGGCTGGGATTTGTATGATTTAATTTCGCGGGGCTTTGGCGGAGTGATGGGCAAAGTTGAGTCGCGTCCGCCAAAACATTTGCGCACGGCTTTGGGGCAGCTCGTTAATTTTTTCTACACTCTTCAGGGCGAATCGGCCGGCGCGCAGGCAATGAGCAATTTTGACACATTGCTGGCGCCATTTGTCCGCTACGACAATCTGAATTATCCTCAAGTGAAACAGGCCATGCAAGAATTCATTTTCAACTGTGCCATTCCAACGCGCGTCGGGTTCCAAACGCCGTTTTTGAATATAACGCTGGACATCAATCCGCCAAAGACCTTGGCGCAGCAGCCCGTTATTATCGGAGGGCAAGCGCAAAAAGAAACCTACTCCGAATTTCAGGAAGAAATGAATATTCTGAACAAGGCCTTCTGCGAAGTGATGACCGAGGGCGATTCCAAGGGACGGGTTTTCACTTTTCCGATACCGACTTACAACATCACCAAGGATTTTGACTGGGATAATCCCGCCATGGCGGGTGTCTGGGAAATGACCGCCAAATACGGCATCCCCTATTTTTCAAATTATATAAATTCCGACATGAGCCCGGATGACGCCAGAAGTATGTGCTGTCGTTTGCGCCTGGACAACCGCGAGCTTTATAAGCGCGGCGGCGGGCTTTTTGGAGCGTATCCGTTAACCGGCAGCATTGGCGTGGTTACTTTGAATTTGCCGCGCATCGGTTATCTTTCCAAGACCAAGAAGGAATTTTACGCGCGTCTTGACCGCATGATGGAACTGGCTAAGATCAGCCTGGAAATCAAGCGCAAAACCATTGACGATTTTATGGAAAAGGGCTTGTATCCTTATTCCAAATATTATTTGGAAGGGATAAAAAAGATGCGCGACAGTTATTGGAGTAATCATTTTTCAACCATTGGTCTCGTTGGCATGAATGAAATGCTACTTAATTTCATTGACAAGAATATCACGACAAACGATGGCCAAAAATTTGCCGCGGAAGTATTGGAACATATGCGCAAAATGCTGGTGAAATATCAGGAAGAGACCGGCAATCTTTACAATCTGGAAGCCACCCCGGCGGAAGGGGCCAGCTACCGCCTGGCTAAAAAGGATTTGGAAAAATATCCGGATATCATCGTAGCGGGCGAGCGCGACCATTATTACACCAACTCCACTCAGCTACCCGTGGGTTTTACCAGCGATCTTTTTGAAGCGCTGGAATTGCAAGACAATTTGCAAACCAAATACACCGGCGGCACGGTGCTGCACGCGTTTCTGGGCGAGCGCATTAACAACCACGAAACCATCAAAACATTATTAAAAAAGATTTTTACAAAATTCCACCTGCCTTATCTCACCTTCAGCCCAACTTTCAGCATTTGCCCCAACCACGGATATCTGGCAGGCGAGCATTTCACTTGTCCCAAGTGCCTGATAGAACAGCGCTGCGAGGTTTACTCGCGCGTTGTGGGCTACATCAGGCCGGTGCAGCAATGGCATCTTGGCAAACAGGAAGAATTCAGGGAGCGGCTGGTTTTTAAGGTGAAGGAAAAAGCGGCTTCTGTCGTTGCAAAACGGGCGACGGTGAGCGCTAAAAAATAGCATACACAATTATGGTTTTCGGGGGGATTCAGAAATTGACTTTAATAGATTATCCCGGAAAAGTTGCAGCGACTGTTTTCACGGTTGGCTGCAACTTTTTGTGTCCGTATTGCCATAATCCCGAACTCGTTGATCCGGCCAAAATATCGGAGCAACCCAGAACATCTGAAAAAGAAATTTTTGATTTTTTGGCCACGCGCCAAGGGCTGCTCGAAGGCGTTTGTATCACCGGCGGTGAGCCGACTCTGATGCCCGATTTGCCGGAGTTCATCCAGAAGATAAAAAAAATGGGTCTTTCCGTCAAATTGGACAGCAACGGTTCCAATCCCGCCATGCTGGAAAAACTGCTGGCAAAAAAGTTGGTAGATTTTATCGCGATGGACATCAAGGCGCCGCTGGAAAAATATAAAAAAGTGGCGGGGGACAAAGTTATTTTAGAAAACATTCAGCGCAGCACGGAGCTTGTGCGCAGCGCGCCGGATTACGAATTTCGCACCACGGTTTTGCCGTCTCTGCATTCCAAAAAAGACATTTTAAGCATCGGTCGCTGGCTCCAGGGCGCCAAAAAATATTATTTGCAGCAATTCAAGCCGACCAAGACCCTGGACTCGGCTTATATTGATGAGAAGCCCTTTGAGTGGGAAAAGATAGCCGAATTGCGCGGACTTTTGGAAATATTTTTTGATAAAGTGGAGATAAGAGAATGAAATTGAGCATGAAAGAGACCTTCTAAAAGTACAAAGTTCCTTCGTTAATTTAGCGGGGGAGCTTAGCTTAACAGCTATTATTCTTGTGCTATAATGAATTTATGAACCCTTATTATCAAAAAGATAAATTTACATTATATCATTCTAATTCTCTGGATTTTTTAAAAGAACTACCAGAAAATTCAATTGATATGATTTTTGCCGATCCGCCGTATATGCTTTCAAATGGCGGTTTTTCCGTTCATGCTGGTCGGCGGGTAAGCGTTAATAAGGGGGAGTGGGACAAGGGTAATGGACTAAAGAAAGATTTAGGACTTCATTTAGAATAATATGAAACAACACGAAGCAGTAATAAAAATAATGGAACAAAACGGCGGATTTGCGACGCTTGGTTATTTAAACCAGGAAGTTTTAAAAGTGCGCGGCGTTGAATGGAAAACGAAAACGCCTTTTGCGAGCATTCGTCGCATAGTCCAAGACGAGAGGTTTTTCTTTAAGATAAAGCCTGGGCTTTGGGCACTGATTTCATACAAAGATAAATTGCCATCAGAGATTCTCCCAACGGATATAGTTCCAAAATCAGAGCAAGAATTATTTAATCACAGTTACTATCAGGGATTGTTGGTGGAAATAGGTAATTTGAAGAAGTACGAGACTTTTGTACCAAGTCAGGATAAGAACAAAAGATTTTTCGGTAAAACATTGGGCGAAGTCAGCTCACAAGGAAGCTTTTATCAATTCGGCTACGACCACATTGTAAGAAAAGCGAAAACCGTTGATGTCTGCTGGTTTAATGTTAGAAAAATGCCGAACATGCTTTTTGAGGTCGAACACTCAACGGACATTCAAAATTCGCTACTGAAATTTGTTGAGCTACAGGACTACAACGCCAATTTTTTCATTGTCGCAGATAAAGTAAGGAAAACAGAATATGGCGACAAGCTTGCACTTAACGCATTTACGCCGATAAAAACACGGGTGCAATTTATAGATTACGATAGATTGTCTGAGTGGCATACAAAAACATTTGAAATAGTAAGTTTGGAAAATAATTTTGATATGCAAATATGAAATTAAAAAAATTTGTTCAAAAGTTAGAAGAGCTTTCAGAAAAGTATGGAGATGATATAGAGATTATTATGGCTGATAATATGTCTGTAGTCGACCCTATTTTTTCAAGTGATTATCCGGGTAAGAAAAATATAGTTATAACAGATGAAAAAATAAAATAGGCCGTCTGCTCTGTAGATGAAAAATTACAAACTTGTGATTTTAAAAAGAAACAGTATCGTAAATTGATGGCGCCGCTGAATATTGAGGTGGAATACATTTATATTTTAAGCGATTGGTTCCAGAAACCGGAATATAAAGATACATTGGACTATATAATTTCAGTTGGCTGCCAATACTACTTCCATTATTTGCCGCTTCAAAAATTGGGATTACCGGTGCCAAAGTAATGTCCAAATCCCAAATTTTTCTATTTTTCTGCCTGTCTTTCATTCTCGGCGTTTTTGTCCAGTCAGTATTGAATTTTTCCCGGCCAATTTGGCTGGGATTTTTAATTTTAGGGGTGATGCTGGTGGCGATGTTTTGGGGCCGCGCGCCAAAAATAGTGGTAGCGGGTTTTTGCCTGATGATTCTGGCCGGCGGCACATGGCGCTATATATTGGTGTCCGACACCCATAATTTGATAAAACAATTCAATGATAAGGGGAAAATTACGCTGGTTGGAATAATCAGCGAAGAGCCGGATGTGCGGAGTGATAATATAAAATATGAGATGGATATAACGGAAATTGAACTTCTTGATTCATCCCGAGAAGCGGGACTCACTCGAAGAATAATAAGCGGAAATGGCAAGATTCTGGTTGTTGCCAAAAAATATCCGGTGTATCAATACGGCGATAAATTGGAAATAGTGGGCAAATTAAAAACGCCAAACTCCAGCGAGGATTTCGATTATCAAAAATATTTGGCTAAAGACGGTATTTATTCTATCGCCTATTGGCCAGAAATAAAATTGCTGGCGCAGGGCCAGGGGAATTGGCCGATAGAGAAACTTTTAGCCGTGAAAAACATATTTGCCGAGTCAATCGGTCGGATCTTGATTGAACCCCAGGGAGCGTTTTTGGCCGGGCTCTTGTTGGGCGAAAAACGGGGACTGCCACAGGACATAATGGACGCGTTCTCGCGCACCGGCACAACGCACATCATCGCGCTCTCCGGTTTCAATATTACCATTATCGCACTGGCCTTAATGAAATTGTTCAATTTTTTCACGGTCCGCCGGCAAGTGAGTTTTTGGCTGTCGGTCGGGGCAATAATTCTGTTCGTTCTGATGACTGGCGCGGCAGCTTCCGTCGTTCGGGCGGCGGTGATGGGCATTCTGGTTTTATTGGCCCAGCAAGTCGGCCGATTATATCAGATTCGCAACGCGCTCGTTTTGGCCGGCGCGATTATGGTTTATTTGAACCCGCGCGTTTTGGTTTGGGACTTAGGATTTCAGTTGTCTTTTGCGGCTACGCTGGGATTGATTTATGTATCACCGATTTTGCAGAACTGGCTTATCGGCGAAAAAGAGCGGGAAGATGGCAATAAAAAAATTCTGGGGCTAAAAGAAATTTTGATTGCCACGCTAGCCGCGCAAATTGGGGTTTTACCGCTGCTTGTTATAAATTTCGGGCAGTTGTCGCTTATCGCGCCGCTGGCCAATATTCTGGTTTTGCCGGCAATTCCCATAACGATGCTTCTGGGATTTTTGTCCGCCTCGGCAGGGTTAGCCGTGTTATCCGTAGGAAAAATATTGGGTTGGACAACATGGCTGTTTTTAACCTATGAAATAAAAATAATAGAGTTTTTGGCCAAGCTTCCCCTATCTGCGGTAAACTTTAAATGGACCTGGCTGAGCGGGGGAATTTATTACGCAATTTTATTCTGGCTGGTTTGGAAACTCAACAAAACTCACGCAGTCCGACTGCGTGAGAATCACAATGTGGCAAAGATTGAAAAATAAAATTCCGTATGTAATTTTAGCGACGCTGGCGCTGACCGCGGTTTTTGTGTGGCTGGCGGTTTGGGAGCTAATGCCGGGCGACGGGGTAAAAATTGACTTTTTGGATGTGGGGCAGGGGAGCGCGATTTTATTGAGCGCGCCAAACAATAACCAGGTGCTGATTGACGGCGGGCCTTCGGACGCCATACTCGCCAAACTCGGCCAGGCGTTGCCGCTTTTTGACCGGAAAATTGAGCTTTTGATTTTAACTCATCCGGATTCCGACCACTTGAGCGGTTTGATAGAAGTTTTAAAGCGCTATGAAGTCGGGCAGATACTGGAAACCGGCATCAGCGACAGCACGGCCGAATATCGCGTCTGGAATGATCTGATAAAACAAAAAAATATTCCCGTGGTTTTCGCTCGATCCGGCGATACCGTGAAAATAGCCGATAATCTGGCGATAGAGGTCTTGTATCCGTTCAGCAAAATAAATGGGCAAGATTTCAGCAAAAATACCAACTCGACTTCCATCGTCGGAAAAATATTTTATGGCCAGAACAGCATGTTATTTACCGGCGACGCGGAGGGTTCAGTGGAAAATCCATTGCTTTACAGCGGCGCTAATTTAAAGGCGGATATTTTGGTTGTTGGGCATCATGGCAGTAAAAACGCGACAAGTGAAGAGTTTTTGGCGGCCGTGGCGCCAAAAATCGCCGTCATCCAGGTCGGCGCTAAAAATAAATACGGCCATCCCACGCAGGAGGTTCTGGATCGGCTTAAGGGCCTGGATATTTTTCGGACGGACCTGGACAAAGATGTTGATTTTGAGTGCGACCTTGCCATCTGCCAAAAAGAGCGGTAGATTAGGATTAATAGTTCTTATCGGTTAAACAAATGAGGAGGTGCTTTATGCGGAAATATTGGACGATGTTTTTGCGGCATGTTTTTAAGATACATCCGAGTTTTCTTTCTAAAAAAGACGCGATAAAATATGCCGGACAGCATGTTTGCATCAAATCTCTTGGGTCAAGAAAAGTCGTCTCGGCCAATGCCAATCCTCGGATAGCTGTTGAGGAAGCGAGAAAAAAGGGATATAAGGATGCGGTTTGTATGCGCGTATTTAGACCGGACGAGACCCAGATCTATTGCAGTCAGGCCGCCGGCAGCCGATAACGATAATCAGAAACAATGCTTCGGGCCGTTGATTCCAGCGGCCTTTTTTATTTCAACGATTTGCCAAAGAAGCGGTTTTTGGTATAATAAAAATAATAATTAAGAATAACGGGATTGCTTCGTCGCCCCGCAGCCGCGGGGTTCCTCGCAATGACGGTATGCATTATGAAAAACGAAAAAACATTGGTGATAATAAAGCCGGATGGCATTCAGCGGTCGCTGATAGGCGAACTGATCAAGCGCTATGAGCGGAGCGGCCTGAAATTGGCGGCCATGAAGATGCTCGTGCCCGCGGTTGAGCAGATAGAAAAGCACTATACCATCGACCCGGAGTGGCGCCGCATAACGGGCGAAAAAACCATCAAGGGATACAAGGACAAAGGCCTTATTCCGCCGTCGGAAGACCCGCTGGCCATCACCGCTCTTATTCTGGCTAATTTGAAAAAATATATGTCTTCCGGTCCGGTTATCGCCATGGTTTGGCAGGGCGTGCACGCGGTGAAAATAGTGCGCAAAATAACCGGCGGCACCGAGCCCTTAACTTCTGATGTGGGCACTATCCGCGGCGACCTGGTTTTGGATTCATACCTGCTGGCCGATACCGATAAACGCGCCGTGCGCAACCTGATTCACGCTTCCGGTTCCGTTGACGAGGCCGGCAAGGAAATAGCTTTATGGTTCAGGCCGGAGGAGCTCATCAATTATCGTTTGGTGCAAGAGCAAATTTTATATGATGTAAATTTGGACGGCATTTTGGAATAAATATTCCCTCGCTTTTGATCGGGTCAGAATAGCAATTTATTGGCGATACAAAACTTATGCCCCACACAATGCCGTTTAAGGATCAGAAAGATAAATGGTTCTCCGTCTTGATTTTTTTGGCGCTGCCGTTTTATGTGCTTTTCCGGCTTCTGAAAAGAAAACTGCCGCCGCTCAGCCAGGTTGGCCCGCCAGAAAAATAAAAATTCCAAAAATAGGATTTTTATCTCTCTTCCTTTGCGGAAGGGCGGAACAGATTTTAATTGTTGATTTATTCGGGTTGGTGTATAATATGGTCGGCTTTGCTGTGCAAGAGCTTCTTCATATAATTTTGGATCAAATAAGAATTTCAGGGAGTCCTATTATTGGGCAAGTTCGCTGATTCGTTCGGGACCTTGCTTTGCGGGCACCCACTTGGAAACAAGCCGAAATTCATAAGAAGCTCTTGGCAGTCGAGGCCGCTTCAGGCAAACAAAAATCCGTCCCGCGAGAGGGACGGATTTTATTTTCAGCTGCTTATTCGAGCATGGCCGAAAATTTGTTTAACTTTTCTTCAAAATCATTTTCTTTAATTTCTTTGGTTCGGAGCGCCAGCGTGGCGACGGGTTGTCGGCCGCAAAGTTCCGCCATTTCATTGAAAACCGGCCGGGTATCTGATCCGCCGCAAACGCAAAAGAACGCCACTTTTTTTATTCCGTCTTTTTGTTGCTCCAAATATGCGCGCACGGGGCTGGCTATTTTACCGACCCAAATGGGCGTGCCTAAAACCAATAAGTCATATTGAGCCGTTTCTTTGGCAGACGGTTCAATCTTGGCAGGAATTTTTTTCAACCCTTCGCGGCCAGCCGCTAAATAGCCGAAGATGCCGCGATAGGTTTTTATACTCTTTATCTCTTCTAAGTCCGCGTTTAATTTTCGCGCCAAATCCTCAGCCACTTTTTTATTGGTGTTGGTTCTGGAATAGAAAACGACGAGAGTTTTCATAATTATAAATTAATGATAGTCGGGCCAGGGGGAATTGAACCCCCGCTATACCCACCCCAAGGGTACGGACTGCCGTTATCCGATGGCCCGTTAGAAATAAAAATCCTAAACTCTAAATCCTAAACAATATCTAAATCACAAATTTTAAACTCCAAGCGGTTTTGATTTTGGAATTTAATATTTGGGATTTGTTTAGAAATTAGAAATTAGGATTTAGGATTTGCAATGCATAAGAAATGGCTATTTCTTATGCATTGTCTTGATGCATTGGGCGCAGGCCTTCACTCTTTTGCCGGTTGCCAATTTAACCCATTGGAGATTGGGGTATTTTCTTATTTTGGTCGTCGGATTGAATTTGCCGCGGAGCTTAACGAGCCGAGTGGACATTTGCGAGCCCTTGCCGCAGATTGAACATGTTCTTGGCATACCGGGTAGTAGAAATTCGGCTATATTCATAAATCCAAAAGGATTTAATTAAACTCGCCGAGTTCTATGGTTTTATCAAGTTTTGCCAGTCAGTAATAATTCGTTTAAACCGCCGAATTTTCACTACCTGGCATAAGTTTTCTTTTAATTTATCACTCATTATGATATAGCAAAAAAACAGATTTGGCAAATTTTTAGCACTTGGAACACATCTTTTTATTAAAAATGGGGACTACTGTTGTTTCTCGGACATTGTCTTGACAATAACATTTTTAAGGTGTATACTAATAAAGTACATTAAAAACAGCGTATTTGAAGCAAATAACGGCAAGTCACATATTCTGGCACTGGGTCGGAATAAAGGATAAGCCAAAACGAAAGAAAGGGAGGACTGACCATGGTAAAAGACATGCTCGGTGCGTTGATGCGGAAGATTGTGGATCTCTCATTGGAAATGCTTAAAGTTATCTACGATCTGGTGGAGAAGCTGTCGGGCGAAGCAGGCCAAGAATGGCTTGCTGAACTTAAAAAATTTCTCCGTAAGGAGAATTGCTGGACAGGCGTTATTGAGAATACCGCTCAGCAAGCAAAAAACATTTTTCATCTTATGGTCGGCGGCAATCGCACCACGGAAGAAATGGTTAAAGCCGGAAAATATGACTGGTCAAATGGCGGCATAACCAGCAAAAATTTTCCTATGCGGCCGCGACCAGCCGGTAAAAGAATCATTGAGTTGATTGAGCTTGACCACGGTCCGACTTCTGAAGAAGTTCTTGCCGAGGCAGAAAGACTTGGACTGGAGAGGCCGGTTTATGAGGATGCCTTATTTTTCGGGGAGCAATTTCCCGAAAAGCAGCGGGAACGGCCAATCGTGTTTTTGCATGAACCTTGGCAGGGCCCGGGCGGTCGCCTTGATGTGCTGGTGCTCCGCAGTGATTCTGTGGGGCGCGATCTGCGCCTGGCTTGGTTTGACGGCGGGTGGAGTCGGCACTACGTGTTCGCTTTTGTCCGCAAGTAGCACTTGGGGCCTTGGATTCCTGAAACTTCGGGAATCCTTGGTCCCTTTTTTTATTCTCGCCGGAAGGCGAGAATTTTTATATTTTTGCAAATAGTGATAGAATTAGACTCGGACAGTAAACTCAAAATAAGTTTTCGGTTACGGCTGAAAACAGTTGGAATCCGGGGTTATTTAGCAGGGAATGGCACAGGACAAGTTTTGTGCCAGAGTTGTTTTTTAACTCCTAAAAAACAAAGATACTTGGCGTAAAATATTGGAGGATCATATATCCCGAATAAAATTCAGCCCCGAGAGTATTCTAAGGGCGGTGGCATAGATGATATTTTGCGCATAATGGCAGAACCCGGACGGTAACCTTAATGTGCTGGTGCTCAACAGTAATTCTGTGAAGCGCAATCTGAACCTGAATTGGTTTGACAACAGGTGGAATCGCAACTACATGTTCGCTTTTGTCCGCAACTATCTTTTTTCCCCGCCAGGCGCGGGGTTTTCTCTTAATAATTGTTTTTGCCAACCCCCTATCATTTTACCGATTTCGCCTAATCGTTCAGAAAGAGCGATATATTTTTTGTTATCCAGAGATTTTATTTCCCAAGCGATTTGGACAAAAAATTTCAGCAAATCAAGTTTGGCGCCAGCTTTTTGCACGAATGGCATTTTTTGATTTTTAGCCAAGCGACTGGCGATAAAAATAATCTCGGTCGTTTCAATAATCAATCCGTCAATTTTTATTCCCAGAGTATAGCGTGATGTTTTTGGGATATGCGGCAAGAAATCGTGCCAGAGTTTGTAGGCGGCAATTAGTTTTTGGACCAATGATAGATTTGTCTGGGGGGGGGGCGTTAAAAGCCGAATTTTTATGAAAATTCAATTGGTCCATAAATTTGAAGATATAATTAACATTGAAAATTTGCTGGAAGCATGGAAGGAATTTTTGAAGGGTAAAAAACAGCGAAAAGATGTTCAAGAATTCTCCATGCGTTTAATGGACAATATTTTTTCGCTCCACAACGACCTTATTAATCATACCTATAAGCACGGCGGGTATCAAGCGTTTAAAATCAACGATCCTAAGCCCAGGAACATTCATAAGGCAGGCGTCCGCGACCGATTGCTTCACCACGCGATTTATAGAATTCTTTATCCGTTTTTCGATAAAACCTTTATTGTCGATTCATATTCGTGCCGACCGAAGAAAGGAACGCATAAAGCCGTTAACAGGTTTCGGGAATTTGCCTGGAAGGTGAGTAAAAATAACACAAAAACATGCTGGGTTTTGAAATGCGACATCAGGAAATTCTTTGCCAATATTAATCAGGATATATTAATAAGCATATTGCGAGAATATATTCCCGATGAAGATATTATTGAGCTTTTGGAAAAGGTAATTGGCAGCTTTAATTCACCTTTGACCCATTTTCCCTCCCACCCCCTCTTAATCTCCCCCTCGGGCAGGGGGAGAGGAGTTAGAAATATCGGCTTGCCTCTGGGAAATCTGACATCACAGCTTTTCGTGAATATCTATATGAATAGGTTTGATCAATTTGTTAAGCATAAATTAAAAGTCAAATATTATATACGATACGCGGACGATTTTGTGATTTTGGCGGAAAATAGAAAGTGGCCGGAAGAGCAAATTGTATTGATGCGGGAATTTTTGTATTGTGAACTTAAATTGGAACTGCACCCGGATAAAATTTTTATCAAAACACTGGCTTCGGGAATGGATTTTTTGGGCTTGATTAATTTTCCCGAGCACAGAATTTTGCGAACCAAAACAAGAAAAAGAATGTTTAAAAAGATTGAGAATAAATATAATGATTGGCAAGGCGGATTAATGTTAAAAGATTCGCTTGAGCAGAGCTTGCAGTCATATTTTGGAATGTTGAAGCATTGCAACGGATATGGTATTGTGAGGGAAATAAAGGAAAAGTATTTTTATGAAAATTGTTGAAAATAAGATTACAATTGAAGAGCTAAAAGAGATGGCGCAAAAGATGTTTGGCAGTTTGGTTAAGGCAGTGGTTGATACGGAAAAAGAGATTATGGCGGTTGATGGAGAGCTTCACGCCGATTTGGAGGTCTTATTGAGTGAGAGCGGGTCAAAACGGGCTAATCTTTGGGGAATAAATATATATCCGGAGCTTGAGGGCGACGAGCAAATAGAATTTGATTCAATGATAAATTTGAAGCCGCATTTGGGGAATCGGACGCGAGGCGTTGAAGACGCGGCAGTCAGGGAAAAAATTATTGTTATCGTTAATAAATTATTAACAAATGACCGAATATCAACATAAGGAATTGGCGACCGGCCGATGGGCGAATTTGTCTTTTTTTGAGCAGATGGCCAATATCGGCAGCGAGGTGGAGCGGGCCATAAAATGGCGCGCCAAGAACAAGGACTATTTTCAAATGGCCCTTGACCGCGCGCTGGAACTTTTGGATTTAACGGCCGATGACAGCAGGAATAGCCGCCGGCTTGGCGAACTTTTGCGTTTGCGTGAAGTTTTGGCGGATTATTTTTGTTTTGACAATATTTACGGTTCAACCGACAAAAAGTGGCAGAATTATTTTTTGGCCTTTAATTACGCGGCCAGAGTAAATTTATGAGCATCCAATCCCTTTTATTTTTATACATTATTATTATCCTGTCTTCTGTTATCCACGAATATGCCCATGCGTGGGCGGCTTTTAGGCAGGGCGACATGACCGCCAAATATGCCGGGCGCCTGACTCTGAATCCTCTGGCGCACCTTGATATGTGG